>Ga0209344_10004031_pt1 | contig 13877 bp, 7 predicted proteins | sample Cruoilmetagenom6_FD_187293 | JGI IMG/M metagenome (GOLD analysis project Ga0209344, IMG submission 187293) | Oil polluted marine microbial communities from Coal Oil Point, Santa Barbara, California, USA - Santa Barbara Oil Seep Sample 6 (SPAdes)... | ecosystem: Environmental > Aquatic > Marine >...
ATAATTGACTTCTTCGGATGGTGAAACCCAATTTCCAGTTATGGATTTCACTCCAGGAATATTTAGATATTGTGACTTCAAAGGATAGAAATTGGTTCTGGCAATTTCAGTATTTAATTCTAGTGAAATTAAATTCTCTTTCGTGAACCCGAGATTTTTTTCTTGTGTATAATTAAATTGTTGCCAAATTACAATGATTATACTTATTAATCCAATGGACAGCACAAATTGGAAAACCACCAAGACCCTACGCAAATTCCCACTTTTCGAATCTTTGGAGATTACATTCTTTAAGACCGAAACTGTCTTCACCGAAGATAAAATCAAAGCTGGGTAAATGCCAGCAAGTAAACCGGTAAATAAACCAATTAGAATTAATGAAAGTATTATAACCCCGTTCATCAAATTAATATAGGTAAGGTTACTTTCTGCAAGCTCATTTACAAATACTAAAAGACCTATCGTAATAGGAACACTTATAAGTATTGCTAAAAACGATAATAATAAGGATTCTCCTAAAAATTGAAAAACCAAAGAACCCTTATCGGCTCCTACTACTTTTCTGATACCGATTTCCTTACCTCTCTTATTTGCTCTTGCCGTGCTAAGGTTAATGAAATTGACACAGGCTATCAATTGAATGAAAAAGGCTAATATCGCTAGCATATATAGATATTGAATATTTGAAACCTTTTCTATTTGAGAAGTGATTCCGGTTGAATACAGATGAATATCGGTTACTTTTTGCAGTTGTAATTGCCTTTTAATCCCTCTTTCTTCAAGTTGTGTTCCTGCCCGTGATTTTAAAAAATCTGGTAATTTTTGTTGTAGTCCCTGTGCACTTGTACTTGGTTTTAATTTCACATAACTGTAAATAAAAGTATTGGATACATAATCGGTGACTCCTCTTACATAGGCACCAAGACCTGGCGTATTCATGCTTATAATGTAGTTAGGGTTCAAGTGTGATTTTCCTGAATTATCATCAAAAACCCCTTTTACCGTCAATTTATTAGGTTCTCCGCTATATCCGGAAATCTCTACTACTTTATTGATTGCCTTTTCATTACCAAATAATTTTTTGGCCAATGTGGATGAGAGTACTAGCGTGCTAGGTTCGTTCAGAGACTTCGAATTACCTTCTAACATACGATAATTGAAAATTTGAAAGAAGGTAGAATCCGCTAAATAGGCCCGTGGCTCGTACAAACCTTCATCGGCACCTGATACTTTTATCATATCAACATTAAATAAATCGATACTTATCACACGGGTTACTTGTTCAATTTCAGGAAAGTCTTCTTTCAACGCAAAAGCAATAGGCGGGCCTGTAGTGGCAGCATTGACCGTTTCGGTACCTGCACCACTACCATCGGTTATCATACTTAAACGATAAATAGATGCTGCCCTGTCATGGTGTTGATCATAGCCCGTTTGATCAAAAACGTACAAAAGAATCGTCAAGCAACATACTGTACCGATTGTAAGGCCCAATAAATTGATCAGCGTCTGCTGTTTGTCTTTCAATAAATTTCTCCAAGCGATTTTCAAATAGTTTTTGAACATGGTTCCCATTTTTTGATTGATGCTTTATTCAGTCTGTAAACTTCTTGCAAAATTGAAAATAAGGATTTGTTAGATTAAAGACGTGGTAGAATTTTTATACCTATAATTATGCCAAGAATATAAATATTTGTAAATCAGTATTTTATAAGATTATTTTTTTATTTTGTCTAATATGCTGTAAAATAACTTGACGAGTAGTGTCTAATATTTTTACACTCTTTTTTCAAATCTTTTAAACTTCGCCTAAGAGTCTCTTAATTTAATCACATATTCACCTTGCTTGATCATATTTCATGGAATTGTTTTGAGTTAAACCCAAAACTTGTATAAAATTATTTCCAATGAGGTTATGAATAAGTGAGCATAAAGTAGTATAGGTTACTCTAATTGCTCTATTCGGCTTGTTGCCTTACTCGAATCTATCCATTAGACTAAGTAAACAAGTCTATCGGTAATCTTTCTATTCCCATGTTCGTTATAGTCCATCTCTTCCAATAGGTCGTCAACCAAACAATATATTGCTATAACTTTGTATTGGAGTATTTTGAGATATTTCTATAGTTTACACCTTAAAATTAAAAACTCATTGCGATTCTTCTTTTTAGGAAACTCGGGTTAAATAAATAACAGAGAAATGTAAATAGAATTAATTAAAGCTATTGCCACTATCTTCAATGGCAGTAGCAAAATTAGCTATATTTCATCTGCACTTAGGGTGGTTGTATGGCTTCCGGCTAGATCTCTACTTTACATTTTAAGTTTGAACCTGTGCTTTTTTAAAAGTTCTATCCAACAGGATTTTCATATATCAAGTTCGTACCATTTACGACAATGACCTAAAATGGTTTTGTAATGTAGTACCTGGTTACCGAACAGACTCTCCACAGAAAGTTATCCCCATTGAATACCTGTATTCAATTTATAATAAATAATGTTCATTATCTCATAAAGTGTGGTCTTAGGGTTAAAGCTATTTTTTATCTTGTAGAAATATGCAGGGAATTGGATATGCCTACATCCGTATCGAGCCGCTGGAGACGGGAATCAGACTCCTATAGGGACAACAGTTTTCCCGGGAAGGGAAACCCGAAACTGACGGACGGGCAACGTGGGATTGTGGCGCTGAAGAAAAGATCAACGGATGCCGAACTGGAGCGTGATATACTAAAAAAGGCGATAGCCATCTTCTCCTAGGCCGACAGGAAAAATATAGGTTCATAAAACACCATGAATTTAGATTACCGGTTTGGAAGATATACATTATGTCTAAGATAGGTAAAAGTGGTTGTTATGATTGGTTGCGCTGCGGCCCATCGAAGCGATAGGTGGAAAACGTAGCCATATCATCGGCTGTTCGTGATATTTTCGAGAACAGCTTTGGGAGCTATGGGGGCACCTAGGATCAAAGTGGAGCTGTCAAAAAAGGGATATCATGTTTCCAGGTCCAGGGTAGCCAGGATAATGAGGGCCGATAATCTGTTTGCTTGAAGAAAGCTTAAGTTCAAGATTACAGCGGACAGCGGACACGACTATCCATTGGTCCCCAATGTATTGAACCAGGACTTCACGGTCTCTGGGCAGAACCGGGTAAGGGTCTCTGCCATCACTTATATACGGACCGAACAGGGATGGATGTACTTAACGGTGATTATTGATCTGTTCCATAAAAAGATCGTGGGATGGTCAATGAGTGAATGCTTATGTACAAATCATACCATAATCCCCGCTTGGGACATGGTCGCAAGATCGAATACCATAGATGTAGAATGATATACTTAACCTGTAATCGCTAAACTTCAATGACTTAATTTCCAATGACTCGGTACGTTATTCCTCTGTTGGTAATTACCCTACACGTGCTAATTGACATGGTAGTTGTAGCTGTAATATTTAAAGTTGGATCACCAGTCGTACCGCCATATTCAACAATATAACCTTGTGAAGCGTAATTACCTCCACCACCGCCATTCGGTAAATCGTTCCAAGAACCAATAATTCCAACGGTATTATCTGTAATATGTGCATAGTCTTCTCCACCACAACAGTTATTTGGTTCCCCGGTATTCCAAAATGCAAATGTCAATTCCGTGCCACCTGTACCACCATTCCAAAACTGGGTTCCTGCCTCAGGTCCAGTGACCCATCTCCACTCTCCCTCGACAGCTGCATCATTTGCACCGATCCAACCCACCCCTTGGGCTTGCGATCCAGAGAAATCGGCCTCTTCTTGTGAGGTTAGCGTCACTAAATATCCTTGTAATCCGAAATAGGTTCGATTGTCTGCAGCAATTTGTGCATCCGTCCAACTTATGCCAGGATTAGAGATAAATTCGTAATAGTGACCCGTTGATGGTAAAAAATTAGCTTCGCCAACTGTAATTGAAAATTGTCGGGTTCCAGTTGGAACTACCGCACTAGATGAAAATTCTGTTGCTAACACCGCGTCCTCGAACTCTGCATAAGTTGCAGGGCCCTGTAAAGTGAGTTCCCCTTGTATAATATCCCAGGTCGAAGTAATACTCGGATGGCTTCCCGTCAAAGTTAACAGATCTTCACCATTTACATACCCTCCTGAAATTTGAATATAAACAGCAGTTGTTGATGTATCATCCGGATCTGTTATGGTAATACTTTGGGCAATAGGCACAGATGTTCCTGGACAATATACTTGATTCCCAGAACCCACTACCAATGGCGATTGATCAGGATATGTTACCGTAAAAACCACATCATCAATAAAAACAGTTTCGGAGCCTCCCCATACTCCAGTTGCAGATCTAAAACGAATTCCAGAATTCGAAGAAATTTGATTGGCATTTAAATCATAGCTCAAAGATCCTGAACCACTTAGGGTCGCTATAGTAGAATAGCTGGCACCATCAAATAACTGTACGGCGATCGATTCGTTTCCGCTTGTACGATTGTAGTCCAAAGTCAAGGTTGCCGTAACAAAAGTAGAAAGGTCTAGCGTTCTTGTTATAATCGCATTGTCCATATTTCTGAATCGCAGCTCATTGGATCTTACCTGAATTCTACCCGCATTTGGATTTGTTGTTTCGCCCGACCCAGATTCGACCCAGCCGGTCAGGAAACTCTGGGTGCCATCGTTATTAGAGTAGCTGACATTTTGAAAATTATCGGCTATGGTTTCTTGTCCGCTGAGTCGGCATAAAAATAAACACGGAACGACATAAAAGATGATTTGTAACTTTTTCATTGGGATGTTTGACAAAAAGTTATATTATACAAGTACATAATTTCAAAGTTATTTTTTATTAAGCTAGCTGCCAAGATAATGTTGCAAATTGGGGTAAATACGGTGTAAAACGTTCAAATTCAGTTACGATGAATCGAAGGGAGGTCTTCCCAGTTGCCCAGAGCCTCTGTCCGAAAATCTTGGTCAACAACAATCTGGACTTGCAACAAAAAAGAGGATAATTAAATAAGAGTCATGCCGCTATTTTTTGATTAGACATTTCGGTTTTAAATTCTTCTATTGTTTTATACCCCAAAGTAGTGTAGATCTTTTTTCTATTTTACCAGGTCTCCAATCCATGGAAAGATGGAAAGTTCGGCTTCAGATCTGTGGTCATAGCTGTGTTTGTACACCCATTCCATTTTCAAGCTCTTAAAGAAACTTTCGGCCACTGCATTGGTACCAACAACTACCCTTCCTGCTCATACAGAGCATTATTGGATTAAAAGCAGATGGAGCTACGAGTGCAAAAATTGTCGTAGTCGTACATCACATCGTAGTGGAAGTATAATGCAGAGTTCTAATTTGTAATTTATGATTTGGTACAAGACCATGTTTTTAACGAGTGTTGGCAAAAAAGGTTTTTCTACAAAGGAAATACAGAAGCAGCTAGGGTTAAAGCGCTATAAACCTGTCTGGGCAATGGTATATAAACTTCGCAAAGCAATGGGGAATAGAGATGCCGGATATACTCTAAAAGGAATGATAGAGTTTGACGAAGGCCATTTCACCGTTGAAGCCTCAGAAATTGAAAAAAGCAAAGATATAAGGGGCAGAGGAGCTGTAGGAAAGTAGAACATAGCTATTTCGGCAGAGTCAATTCCGTTAGAAGACCTAGATACAGGAAAAAAATATAGGCATTGCAGGTATTTCAAAGCCAAGGTCTTACAAACTCATAAAAAGGAAGAGGTAACACAAGAATTAAAACAAACCCTTGAAGAAACTACCATTGTATTTAGTGACCAGAGTACCTCTTACGTGAATATTGCAGATTATGTAGAATTACACATAACAGAAAAATCAGATAGGGACACCACAAAAGAAACCTTACAAGTTTATTTACAAACTCAATAGAAGGTATTTTGGAGAACAATCATTCGATAGGCTAGTAATAGCAGGATTATGATAAATTACGGACAATCAAAAAAATCAAATTTATTGTAAAAACAAGGCAGGCATATAACCTTTGTTGGCTGTTCCAAACAATAAAGAAAATAGGGATCAGTTTATAAATACCTGACTTTAATTTCAATAAAAATTATATGGATATTTTCAAGGGACATAATCTTCTAGAGTTCTCCGATCGGTTTAAAACAGATTTCGATTGCGAGGAATTTCTGTTGGTCTATAGAGGAAAGATACTTACAAATACTTAGAATGCGGTCATGTTGCCTGCCAATCAAGGAAGGATTCATCTAGGTTCTGCAATTTGTGTTCACATATCGAATCTGCGACGGCGAACACCCTGTTCTAAAAAAGGTCAAGTTTGGCGTGCGAAAGACATTTTTTATCTTTTTCGAGATGGCCACCAGTACGAAAAGCCTGTCGACAAGTTGCATGGGTGGACGAGGCGGCATGATTCAAAAGACTGCTCGCCTTTTGATGCTAAAGTTAAGGGAGGCGATGTATTCCAACGGGAACTATTCGATGGACGGTACGGTAAACGTAGACAAGTTCTGTTCGGCGGGTTCGACAAGTGAAAGGTAAGACGCATGTACGCTATGTGGATAGAGAATTTCCCCGCAAGGTCGCTACAGTACATCTTCATTAACAATATTACTACAACCACCGGTAAATGGAAAGGGCACAGGTCCATTGCAAAGGCTTACGACATAAACCAGAGAGAAAGCTTGAACGGGACGAACTTCAAGGTTTTGTACACTATGATACATCAGATAAAATTATGGATACGCACCACTTATTCATTTAATACCAATAGGTATTTCAATGGGTTCTGCTTCCGTATAAACCGCTCAAGGAACAAGGATGCCATATTCAACAACCTTATCACAAAAGATGGTAAGTGCGGATAAGATATATCAGAAACAAATTATAAGTAACTAATTACTGACCTCTACAGATATTTAGCAAGTATGAACACACACTGACCAGTATTATTTAAATAATAGTAAAGGTATTTATTGATATATGATAAAAGTCATTTTTTAACAATTCCGAAGTATCTAATTTTGGGAGGTTATAGAAAAATTGATTCGCATAAATTTTATAAAACTACTAATTACAATGAAAGTGACCATGAAAAAGTGCTACTTCAGTAGTCATAGATGGGTTATGGGCCTATTTTTTTCTATTTATATCGGATCGATAACTAATCCGCTACAGGCACAAATAGATTTTGTAAAAAGTGATCTAAACTTTAATGGTTTTGGTTCGGCTCCTATAACTACATCATTGACTTTTGGTCCTGACGGTCGGTTATATGTTTTGGAATATCCAGGTACAATCTATGCCTTAACCGTAGAACGAAATGCTTCTGATGATTATATAGTAACCTCGAAAGAGGCAATTACCGGAGTCAAGAGCATTCCAAACCATGATGACGATGGTACCGCTTGTAGTGGGTCTTTAGGTGATTGTAACAATAGAGAGTCAACCGGCTTAACCATTGGCGGTACAGCGGCAAACCCTATCCTATATGTTACTTCTAGTGATTATCGCGTCGGATCTGGTTCAGGTGGTGGTTTTGGAGATGTGAATCTTGATACGAACTCTGGAGTAATAACGAGACTCACATGGACTGGTAGTGCATGGGATGTTATAGATTTGGTGCGGGGATTACCACGATCGGAAGAAAATCATGCTACTAACGGACTTGAACTTACCACAATTAATGGTTTTGATTATCTTATTGTCGCTCAAGGTGGTCATGCAAATGGTGGTGCACCTTCTGTAAATTTCAGCCTTTTATGCGAATATGCTTTGTCGGGAGCAGTACTTTCAGTCAACTTGACTACTTTAGAAGGAATGCCTGTTTTAAATGACAATGGGCGAAAATATATATATGATTTACCGACATTAGACGACCCGACGCGCGCAAATGTAAATGGTATAACTGATCCCGATAATGCTTCTTATAACGGAGTAGATGTAAATGATCCATGGGGTGGTAATGATGGTCTTAACCAAGCCATTCTTGTTCCAGGCGGTCCAGTACAAGTATTTTCTCCAGGCTATCGCAATCCCTATGATTTAGTTATTACGGAAAGTGGAGCCGTTTACGTTACGGATAACGGTGCAAATGGAGGTTGGGGTGGTCTTCCCTTAAACGAAGGGAGTACAACTGTAACCAATGCTTATGATACAAATGAAACGGGTAGTAGTTCTGCTTCGGCTGCGTCTGATGGTGAGTTCATGAACAATTTGGATCATTTACAATTGATAACTACAAATAAGGATAGTTATGTCTTTGGCAGTATTTATGGTGGTCACCCTAATCCAACAAGGGCAAACCCCACGGGTGCGGGTTTATACACAGCACCCGAAAACCTAGGAACTGTTGGGGCAGTATTCCGTACACAAAAATATGACCCAGATGGTTCAACTTTAGGTTCCACTACTAACGTAAATGTTGCGTTACCAGCGAATTGGCCGCCCGTTCAAATTGCAAATAGTGTCGAGGGAGATTGGCGTGGTCCCGGTATTATAAATCCTGATGGACCTGATGACAATGCTATAACAACGTGGGCCACGAATACGAATGGTATTGACGAGTATACTGCCTCCAATTTTAGTGGTGCTATGAAGGGAAATCTTCTTGCTGGCACAAGTCAAGGGACTCTGCGTAGGGTAGAACTTATGCCTGATGGTACTCTAAAACAATTTACGCCCACATTTTTAGCTGGAATTGGTGGTAACGCTCTTGGGGTTACTTGTAATGGTGATTCTGAAATATTTCCTGGTACCATCTGGGCAGGAACTTTAAATGGGAAAATTGTGGTTTTCGAACCTATAGAAATACAAGCACTAACTTTTCCTTTTAGAATAAATGCAGGTGGACCTGAAGTAAGCCATGATGGAAATCTTTTTGAAGCAGATCATTATTTTTTTAACGGACAGAGTTATACTAATTTTAGTGCCCAAATATCTGAGCTGTACCAATCTGAACGTTTTGATCCACAACATACATTTGATTACAAAATTCCTGTTCCAAATGGAGATTATGAAGTAATACTGCATTTTGCCGAAATTTATTGGGGAGCAACTGGTGGAGGTGCTGGGGGTGTAGGAAAACGGATTTTTGATGTAAATATTGAAAATGTTTTGGTTTTAGATGATTATGATATCGTTGCTGATGTAGGTGCTGAGACGCCGGTAAAAAAGTCGTTTATGGTTACCGTGTCGGACGGTGAACTTAGTTTGCACTTTTCAGCATTGACAATTACAGGAGGAGTAAACAGTCCAAAAGTTTCGGCTATTGAAATATTGTCTGACTTAAATGTTGCACCAGTTGCAATTGCTTCTGCCACACCGTTGAACGGTGACGTTCCTTTTAACGTAAGCTTTACAGGAAATAATTCGACTGATGATGTCGCAGTAGTAAGTTATCTCTGGGATTTTAAAGATGGATCTGCTACTTCAAGTATGGCAAATCCTGTTCATACTTTTTCAGTTGGAGGAACTTATGCTGTAGAGTTAATGGTTGAAGATGCAGGTGGATTGACATCTACAACTACCGTTTCAATAGCCGCTAATACTCCTGGGAACGAGTCGCCAGTTGCAGTTTTATCCGCAAATCCATTAAATGGAACCATTCCATTTGAAGTGAATTTTTCTGGGGGTAGTTCTACCGATGATGTTGCCGTTACCGATTATCTGTGGGATTTTAAGGATGGCTCAGCTACAGTTACAGATACTAATCCTTCACATACCTTTACAATCTCAGGTACGTATCAAGTAGAGCTTACTGTTGAAGACGCTGAAGGTCTGACCGATACGGCAACAATTACTATACTGGCTAGTATGGTAGAGAATAAAGCACCAGTTGCGGTAATTAATGCAACTCCTGAATATGGAAGTGCTCCCCTTGAGGTGGTCTTCAATTCTTCAAACTCGACAGATGATGTCGCTGTAGTAAGTTATTTATGGGATTTTGATGACGGCTCTGCCACTTCTACAGAAATAGCTCCGAAGCACATTTTTAACCAAAAGGGAACTTATGAAGTATCATTGACCGTTGAAGACGCTGAAGGTTTGAGTACTATACAGACCATTACTATTATAGTTACTGTAGAGACAGCGGAAGATGTTGTTAGTATGCTATTAATAAACCCTGCTAAAGATGTAGCTCAAGTGAGAATAACGAATATAGGTCTTGGTAGACAGACCATGGTAAAATATATATATGTACACGACGCTACAGGAAGACTCTTAGCAGTTTACAATGGAAAAGATGTTGTTGTAAATGGACTATACGAAATTCCGATTGCAATGTTAAGTAAAGGAGAAATCTATTATTTAGGTTTTGAATTAGATAAAGGTAATCGCATTGTATTTGATTTGATTGTAAAAAATTAATTGAAAACCAAAACAGAACAACTTTAATTTAAAGTTTTATGATGGAAAAGAAACACCGTGTAAAAACAACTTTGTTTTTCATAGCTTTAATCCTATTTGTTGGATTCTATTCTTGTAATACTGATCGTTCAGATGATTTTGAGGATTATGACATTGATACAGATGGTGATGGAATTTTCGACAGCCAAGAGGTTTTGGATGGAACTGACAAAAATAATCCTTGTGATCCCGTTCATGATTCAGGGTATACATCATATGACCCCGAGAACCTATTATGGTTAAGTGGGGATTGTGATGGCGATGGCCTTAGTAACGAAGCTGAGATTTCAGCAAATGAAAATCCTTATGGAGAACATATTATTAATAAATTGGCCGTGCCTGAATTTTTGCCAAAATTATCTCAATTAAATTTGTTCAAAGATGATATGGCTGATTTTCAGTATAATGATAACGTTTATGAGTATAATTTAAGCACGCCACTTTTTACTGATTATGCGTACAAATTACGTTTGATAACGGTACCTGACGGTAAACAGTTCACTTATACGGATGGTGGTCTATTAGAATATCCTAATAACACGATTATGGCCAAAACATTCTATTATCTTAATGATGAGAGAGATTCTTCACTTGGGAAAAAAATTATCGAAACTCGTGTTTTAATCAAAAAAGGAGGGGAGTGGATAGCTCGTAATTATTTTTGGAATGAGGATCAAAAGGATGCCGTATTAGATGATGATGCACACGATATTCAGGTCAATTGGATTGATGATTTAGGGGTTTCAAAATCAATAGATTATAAGGTTCCTTCAAATACTATGTGTATGCAATGCCACAAGCTTAATGAAAAAATTGTACCCATTGGGCCAAAAGCTAGAGCAATGAATTTTGATTATAATGGGGAGAACATCCTTCAATTTTTTAAAGACAACAATATACTTGTCGATGCCCCTGAGGTTACCCAAATTCCTGTTCTTCCTGATTGGTCTGATACGAGTTTGCCTTTGGAGAATCGTGCAAGAGCTTACCTAGATGTAAATTGTGCTCATTGCCATCAGAAAGGAGGCTCTTACAATAGGGATTTTGGGGATAAATTCTATTTTAATTTTGAAACTCCATTTACAGAGAGCAACATTTACCTTGAGCGTACACAAATTAGTGATCGAATAGGTACGCCAATTCCGGGTTATTTTATGCCCTTGATTGGTACTAGTGTAAAACATGATGAAGGTATAGAACTGCTCAACGCATATATAGATTCTTTAGAAGAATAGTGGTAGAAACTTGTAATCTTAAAAAAAGTTATATTTATAACCCTTTGATATAATTCACAACCATCCAAAAGTCTTCTTCGTCGGGAATAATCTTTTCAAAACTGGTCATTTCATTTCTTCCTGTTTTGAGTTTGTAGTAAATACTTCCGTCGGGTTGATTTTTAAACGAATCAGTTGTAAAGTCTGCCACTTTTGTTTTTAGTAAATTGGCTTGGTTACCATCGCCCTTGCCTTTACTTCCGTGGCATAATTTACAATGTTTCGAATAAATATAGCGACCGATTCGATCTTCATCTTCAAAACCGGCATACGGGTTTTTCATTTCTTGGTATTCTTTTGGCACCTTCCAAGGTTCTTGAAGATTGTTTTTTACCAAAGTCATTGAAACTAATGATAAACTTCCAAAAAGTAGGGAGGCAAATTTTAAATTTTTTATTTTCATGTCTGTTGCTTTAAAATTTATAAACGCGTGTAATATTGAATCCTATTAAAATATCTCCCTTAAAAAAATCATTTTGGTTGAAACTATAAATTTCCTGAGGTACAATACCATTATTGTTTGAAATTAATAGTTGAAAAGCATGACCTGAAGTGCCGAATTCTACTCCAATGCTGAGTCCGGGTTTCGGATTGATGTCTACTCCTTCGTCTTCTGGGTAATTCGTAAAAGGTTGGCTATAATCAACCAATATAGATGTCTGTGGGCTTATCTTATACCTACCGCCTAAAGAGAGTCCGAATATGTCATTTTCACGACCTACATCAACAAGATTAAAGTGAGAAATACTCGTTGCAAGCTGTAATGAAAAGTTACGGCTAAATCGCCGTGCTAAGATGATTTGGTGAAAAAACGAAAAACGATCTTGCGAATACTCAAATAGTTCTTTTTGACGAGCATCAATAACAAAATTACCATAGTAAGATACACTGAATGGAATTTTATCAGACCGGGTCTGTCTTAACAATCGGGTTTGCAAACTAAAGTCTTGTAGGCGTTTGTTCTTAGTCGTGCCAAAGCCTAAAGACACTCCTTCAATAAATGTGTAGGTTAAACCGATTCGTATATTTGCTGGAGCCCAAATACCAGCCAAATCATTATCCCCGCTATTGATTAATCCGAATCGATGTTTAATCTGCATCTCCATACTTTTTTTTGAGTATACAACATTTGTGGGATTATCAATTATAAACGAACTTTCAAATGCTAGGCGTTGCGGTTTTTCAATAATACTATCATTGCCCACCCTTTTTTGGGAAGCACTTTCGACTATTTGAAATATTTTTGGAATAGTATCGGTACGTTGCGATTCTGAAGGTATACTATCGTTCTTTGAATCTTGAGCTATTCCCAGCGCAGAAAATAAAAAAAAACTCCAAAGAATAGTTTTTATAAATTTCATTGAATTAGTTTTAAAAATTAATTATTTAAGGCTCCTTGCTCAATCCACCTTTTTATTAATTCGATTTTGTTTTTTGGTAAAGAACCGCTAGGGGGCATTATAGTTGGCTGTCCTAATAATCTTTGATATAGAATGCTTGCCTCTAAATCTTTAGACACGATATAATTTCCCATAAGAATAGCGTCATAAGATTTATCCTCTGTCAGATTTGGAGCTGCAACTATAAGTGGATGGCATGAAGTACAATTTGTATTGAATATGGGTTGAATTTCAGCAGAAAAAGAAACAATTGTGTCTTCAAGAATAATTTCTTCAACTACTTCATCATAATAGCAGCCAGATATAATCAGTGTGGAGCTTAGCACTACAAGTGTTCGTAATACATAATTTTTTTTTGTCATAATCGAAATTTTAAACGGTAACCAAACTAGAATCAGATGAAAATTTAATGCTTGCTATTAACTCATTAGTAGCCAAATTGGTATGTATGCGTAAAATTTATGAAGAATGGGGTTGTATTTTATAAAATCACTTAGATGTAGCTTGGTCGGTTATGGCATAAATAATTTCTTAATTTAAAACAGTTTGCATTTAAACCATGTACTTACCTTTTTTTGGGTCAAAGCTAGTTGGTAGTTACTACTTATTTTATGATTTTCATCATGTTTTGAATTTTTAGCTTAAAATATAAGATCTTAATGACATTACTTAAACCGAGTTTCTTAAAAAGATAAACTTACTATATTTAACTGTACACAAAGTTAAGAGCGTGTTGGCCGTTCGAATGAACTTTGATACATGTCAAGAGAAAAAAGAAATTACACCGTAGAGTTTAAAGAAAATGCC
>Ga0209344_10004032_pt1 | contig 13872 bp, 12 predicted proteins | sample Cruoilmetagenom6_FD_187293 | JGI IMG/M metagenome (GOLD analysis project Ga0209344, IMG submission 187293) | Oil polluted marine microbial communities from Coal Oil Point, Santa Barbara, California, USA - Santa Barbara Oil Seep Sample 6 (SPAdes)... | ecosystem: Environmental > Aquatic > Marine...
TTTGTCAAGTGTTTAAATACTATCCCCTTGACAAATTGAAACACTTGTTGAACCTGTGGTAAAATTATTTACCGCAAGGTTAGTGGTAATTATACTGTCACAGCCTGATGCTGCTCCACCAATAAGTGTGTCAATATACGTTCCTTGAGTATTTACCTGACTTCCTCCTGGCAAAGTGTAAGTTTGTCCTTGACAAATACTTGCATTTTGAGTAGCAGTAGCTGGTGGATTAATCGTAATTAAAATACTATCCGTAATAGTTCCACAAGCTGCTGAACCTTCTACATAAATATAAAAATCTGTTGTGTCATTTACAGACGAAGTATAGATAGTTGAGTTGCTTGTTGTAGTACTAAAAGTTCCATTACCACCTCTCCAAAGTAAATTTTGTAGTGAACTACTAGCATTTACTGTTAATTGAACATTATCTCCCGGACAAATAGTAGTTGGTGATAATGCTGTTATACTAATATTAGCAGGAACAAAAGGGGCTTGACAAGCAAAATTATCATACGTTACGTTACCTTGCCAATCAAAATTGGCTAACGCTCCATCCCTTATTGCTGAAGCTCCTCCAATAGTTCCGTTTTGATTAACCAATAATGTTCTGTCATAGGTAACTACATCCGAACATCCACTTGGGGATGAAAATGAAATAGACAATGTTCTCATTCCTGGAGAAGTACTCCAATTAGCAAAATGCCCCGCAGTATTTCCTGCACACTGAAAAATAACGTACATGGTATCCGCTAAATTAGCAAAAGAATTGGCATTTACATCAATAGCAGTACTTGTTACAAGCAATACTCTTGCTCCTGCTGGTAAAATCCCATTGGTTGGTTCTAGTAATAATCCGCAACCCTGAACGGTAGCATTTAATGCATTAACAGCATTTGCCGTAGTGGTGTTCTTACAAGTGTTTAACCAAGGATTAGATGAGTTTGCCCAACTCACATTCATATTAGCAACATTAAGAGGAGTATTTCCTACAACAAAGCGAACCATTTCATTTTCTCCTTCGGGAGAACCACAAGCATCTACAAGGATACTTTCTATTTCGAAACAAGTAGACGGAATTTGTGCTTTAACATTTAAAGCTAGAAAAATTATTGCTAATAAAAATAAAGTTTTTAATCCATTAACGTTAAAAATCATTACTCATAGAGGTTGAATTTAAAATGGTTTAGGAAAATCCATGTAGGTAATCACTTTAAATTTCTATGCAAAAGTAAATCTAATCTTTTGATTAAATTCAGTTTAAAAGTTATGAAAATGTTAATCTTTCAACAGTTATTTAACAAATGAGGTGTGAATTGATATTTGTTATTCATTATTTGTGAACTGAATACTTTCAACTTTTCAAACTATCTACAACAATAACAATTTCTCCTTTTAGGATATTTTCTGTGAAATACAGAATCAGTTCATTGGCAGTTCCTCTTACTGTTTCTTCATGAATTTTAGTTAACTCTCTGGATACAGAAATTTTTCTATCTTCTCCAAAAAATTCATTAAATTGTATAAGTGTTTTTATTAATCGATGAGGCGATTCATAAAAAACAATAGTTCTGGTTTCTTCTTGTAACAACTTTAATCGGGTTTGTCGGCCTTTTTTATGAGGCAAAAAACCTTCAAAAACAAACTTATCACAAGGAAACCCTGAGTTTACTAAAGCAGGTACAAAGGCAGTAGCACCGGGCAAACATTCTACTTCAATATCATTTTCAACACAAGCCCTTACTAATAAAAATCCAGGATCGGAAATAGCAGGAGTACCGGCATCACTAATTAAAGCAATGGTTATTCCTAATTTTAATTTATCTATTACTTTATCTAAATTTTTGTGCTCGTTATGTTGATGAAAAGCAATCAGTTGCTGATTAATATCGTAATGTTTTAGCAACTTAGAAGAAGTTCTGGTATCCTCTGCTAATATTAAGTCAACAGCTTTTAGTATTTCTATCGCTCTAAAAGTAATATCTTTTAAATTACCAATAGGCGTTGGAATAAGGTATAGTTTTGACATCTTTAAATAAAAAAGCTAAGTTACGGAGATTATATTTATATAGATAGTTAAGAAAAAAAGATATTAAGATATCCCTAATAAAAACAAAAAAGCTGAGGGTTACTCAGCTTTTTTGGATATATCATAAACTTTCTTTCCTCCGTAAATTGCTCCTAATGCCAACAGATAAGAGATTCCACCATCAATCGGTACACAAGGTGGTGGCCAACATGATGGACCGCCTCCACCCCCAGGAGGACCCGGAGGACCTGCTGCAAAAACATCTATTCCGCTGAGAGCTAAAAATAAAACAATTGTAATTAAAACTAACTTTGTAATTCTCATTAGGTTATTTTCTAATAGGGGCAAATTTACCATTTAATTTAATATCTGCAACAAAAACGTTTCAAAGTATTAAATGGTTGTTTTTAGTAAGTTAATTTTTGAACTATTTCGCCTTTACTCGAATTAACCTTAATGATAACCAAACCTTTATCAATTAATGAATTTTGTAATTCAAATCTATTGGTGTTACTTACCATTTGATCTTCAATAATTTTTTGACCTAAGGCATTGTAAACAGATACCACATAATTTTGTTCTACATCATCAAACTCTATTACCGTAACTTCATTTGCTTTGTAAATAGCTATTTGTTGATCCATTCCATTAACAGTATTAGTTGCTTGATTTGACAATCTTAACGAAAAACGTTCTCCTGTTTCATATTCATCTATCAATACTTCTACTTTATTAATTGAAGTTAAATCATATACCTTTCCTGTTTTGGTATCGGTTAACTCCATTACTTTATACTCATGAGCAAACTCTTCAAAATTAACAGCTTCAATAATATAGTTTCCAGAAACCCCAACCTCAACGGCTATAGGCAATACTACTTCATCATTATAATTAAATGAATTAATAGCTAACTTTTTATTATTGTTAGCGCTATAACTTGTAATACTAGGTGCCTCTAAAACTCTACTTGGTAAAAATGATCCATCATGATAATCATAATTTAAAGTTGCTAAATTATTTAACCTTAGTTTTAAGGTGTGGCTATAAGGAGATTTTTTACTCTTCACTTTTAACTGTGCTTCAGTAAAAACAAAAGGTTCTTCTGCCAATTCTCCATTGGTTCTATAAAATGTACTTGAACCACTTCCTAATTTAGATGACTCCATAAAGGTTAACGTTCCAGCACCAACACTTTCTACCCAAAAACCTTGGTTAGGTGGAATTGACCCTGTAGTTGATGCATCATAAGTACCATTATTGGTATTCCAAATATAGAAAGTACCATTTAATGTAGGCCTTGATAAACTCCCCCACTTTATCCATGATTGGTACGGGTTCCCTACTAAGTTCCAAGAATTAGCAACCGACATGACAATATTTCCAAAATTAGGTGTACCTCTGGTATCAAAAGTTTTTGCTTCCCAAACAGAATTAGAGTCTTCTAACCAAATTTCAAAACCTCTAGCCGGTGTCAGTGCTTGAGTAGTGTCTGTCACAGTAACAAAACTTTGTGTATTCTCATCATAATAATATACAGACTGAAATGAAATGGCATTACCATCTACCCCACCTACTCCAGACATGTATATTTCTGTTACAGTACCTGAAGGATCTGAATCCCACTCACCTAAGGTTGCATTAGATACAGGTGAACTTAAATCTCCCCAACCCGCATTTCTTTGAGAAACATGACGTTGTACGATAAAAGTACCGGTAAACCCACCACTTGAATTTAATATAACTGCTGTACCGGAAGCATTTGACCTAAGAATAAATATACCACCAATATTGTTTAACGGTCCATTAGGTACTTGCATAGAACCGGTAACACTAAAACTACCCGATTGAACATTTACTCCATTGGAATTATTTACAATTAATGTAGAAAAATCAACAGCTGTGCTAGAGTTATTTGTCATATTTTGTGCCACAACACCATTAAATTTAATAGTCTTAGATATTAAACTACCCGAGGCATTAACTATTAAATCTCCTTTTATATTAAATTCTCCTGTTTGTTGCGTATTTAATGTACCATCAATTGTGACAGTATTAACATTGGTAGTAGTGGTTGCTGAAACAGTATGTCCTAATGAAACAGTAACATCATCTGCTGCTCCCGGAATACAATTACAGTTCCAAGTACTTGCAGTACTCCAAGCACCTGTTTTTACTGAAACTATTGCTGAGCTAGCTCCTGAGGCCAAAGTATAATAATCTCCATCTGCGAATGAAACTCCCGTAAAAGTTACTATTCCTCCTACATCAAAAAATGGTCCATAAGATACTACACCTCCATCATTAAAAACACCATTGTTTGATTCCACTAAAAGATAATAGCCTCCTGCACTTGGCAATGTTAAACCTGAAACATCATAAACCACATCTATGGTATTAGTAGTTCCCGTTACATCTACTCTCCAAGTTCTGGTTAAACGAGCTCCTCCTGCAATACTTGCCGGAATATCATTGGTTGTATTAGACAACCCAACGTTGTCATGCCCTGAAATAAGATAATCTCCATTATTTAAGGAAACTGCTGAAAGCTGAACTACCCCTCTACCTTGAGCTGCTAGATTATTGCCATCGGCTTCTTGCCCAATACCTATTACACCATAACGATGGGTTAATCCACCATCATAAGCATACATATCATTAGCAATGGATATATTAAACTTTGAGGATAAATAATTGTCAACAATGTTACGTTGTGCTGAATTTAATGCCGTATTGTATAAAATTACTTCTCCTATATCGCCATCAAACCCTGCTGTATTAGTTATAGAAGCTCCTATAGTATTTCTAAAATTACCTGTAGGGCTTCCATTTGCTGCAGATTGAGAGTTATATAAACTACCGTTTTTATACCCATCAAAAGTTGTTGCAGAACCATCCCAAATAGAGTTAATAATTTGAAATGAAGATGAATTAGACGTTATATTGGTTAAAGGAGTTCCTCCATTATCTCTTATGTAACTATTTACATTACCATTATTACGATAAGAACCATAAAAATTTGCTTGATCAAATTCGCTTACAAAAAGAGCTCCAACATGATTAGGTCTATAGCCATTATAAACCACATAGTGTGTAACAGAGTTAGTATTTAGTGCGGAAACCCCTCCTCTTCTAAGCCAATCTGCCCCATCAAAACGAAGCCCATTAAACCCATAATAGGTAACAATAGTTGGCTGATTGGTAGAAGTTCCTTGAGTAAAATCATTCCCATTTCCTGATTGATCAGGCCATGAAGCTATATTAGGGTGTGTAGCTGTAGTCACTATGTTACCATCTAACCAAACTACATTATTAGAGGAGTTACCTACTCCACCTGGTCCCGTTTGAGCTATAAGTGAAAAAGAGGCTATTAATAGAAGAAAAGTGAAAATTTTTTTCATATTTATGAGGTTTTAAAGTACAGTGTTATAACGCAAATCTAAGCTAAAAGGTTGTAAGTTTTATTTTATTTATTAAGTTTTATCGAAATTTACGTATTGTTACGGACGGGAGTTGGTAAAAATACTTAGAAGGGAAGATTCCATACTTTTTGTTCGATGGGTTATTGCGAAGCCAATCCTGTCCGTCATTGCGAAGCCTTAACATGGGTCGCGTGTAGGAGCTGAAGCAATCTGTCATTCGATTAGGCAGATTGCTTCACTGCACTGCGTTCCGTTCGCAATGACGGTAACGAGGGGCAGACTGCTTCGTTCCGTTACACTTCATTCGCAATGACGGTAGTGAACTAAACAGACTTATAAATTTCCATCACACGCTTATAAAATGCTTCTTTGCCGTATTGCTTAATTACATCTTCTCTTAGTTGTTCTTTATTATAATTGTTGTGTTCATGGTACATCTTTAGCATAGCTTGAGCCAATTCATCTACATTTTTAGGTTGTACTAAAATACCATTACTATCATTAACAATACATTCGGGACCTCCACAATAGGTTGAGACAACTGGAACTCCTCTAGAAAGTGCTTCAATTAATACCACTCCAAATGTTTCGTAATGACTAGGTAACACAAATACATCACAATCATCTAACTGAGCAATTACTTCTTCACGAGAAATTAATCCTATTAACTTTACTTTATCATTTAAGCGTAGAGCATCTATTAAATTCATTAATTCTTCCTTCAATTCTCCTTCACCGGCAATTATCAACTCTATATTATCCTTATCTTTAGATAATTTAGCAAATGCTTTTATTAATTCTGCTTGCCCTTTAAGTTTAATTAAATTAGCTATATTTAAAAACCGAACCTTTTGCCTTTGATTTTTACCAATAGTTAATGGCTTGCATTCAATAAAATCATCTAATACATTGGGTAGCCATTTTATCTTATTGATAGGTAACGAGAACTGTTGTTCAAGCTGCTTAATTAATTCTGGGCTTACTGCATAAAGATTGTTTGAAGTATTAAAAGTGTTACTTAATTTTAGCTTTAATTCGTTATTTACCTCTCCCATGATGTATTGAGAACTGTGTTCTGTTATTACAACCGGTATATTATTTTTTTTACCTATTGCTTTAAAAGTAAGTCCTGCATAAATCATATTATGAACATGTATTAGATCCGGCTTTCCATATTTCTCAATGTAGATACTTAATGCACAGTCACCATACTTCATCCACATTTCATACTTACTCAATGGTAAATTACTTTTTTTAATCCCCCAAAAACCATCGCAACGAACTATATCTATTTGATCTTTTATTTCATAGTGAAATGCTGACTGAAATGGAGTAAACGTTTTCTTGATTATGGTAGTTAGTAGTGCTACAATACCTAAATTTTTAGTATGTTTATTCTTTTTGCCTATCAAGGCATTTAATAAACTCGAAAAAGAATATTTAAAAGTGAAGGATAACACTCCTAATTGGTGTCCTTTATGTTGTAAAATTTTGGCTTGGTCGTGCTGAAAAATACCTGCCATGGGAGCATATTCAGGAACGTATTCTTCTGATGGTATAATGAGGAGGTGCATAAATAGATAAAAAATAACTTTTTAAGCTGATTTTAAAGTTGTTGTATTTATAATTGCTTTTTTATATAATTGTTTGTTTTTTAGTATGGACATTAGAAATCCTTTCTTTTTTATGTACAACAATTCATTCCTATCTCCTTCAACACTTTTATTCATGTTTTTTTTCATCCTCAATATTAAAAGTTGTTTAAAGGTAGCCAACAACAATCTTAAAACGGTAGGGTTTTTTCGTTTTTTAAAATAATTAGCATAAGGATAAAGAACAAAATCTGCCATACCAAATCCAAACCATAATTTTTTAAGGTACTCCCAATTTATTCTTGCTGCAGGCATATAATGCTTAAAGGTCATTTTTGAGTTGTAGTACAATTTTCCTCCAACTAATCTTAGAGCGTACATTAACTCTGTATCCTCTCCTGCTACCAAATTTTTGCCGTCTCTTCCTTGTAAAGTAGATTCGAAACCCAAGGCATATAATTTATCTAGCCATTGTAAATCGATAATAGCTCCAGCTGTGTATAGACATCCTTTAACATTCGTTGTATCTCCATCTTTTTCACCTTGAGCTCCTGTGCCAAAATTATGTTCATACTCTTTCATCCAATTTGGTACTTCAAAACCAACTTCATATTCCATAAATCCTTTTCCTCCAACTGCTGCAATTTGGCTATCTTTAACAATGGTACTATATGCTGTACTCACATAATCTTCAGATAGCCAATTATCATCATCACAATATAGCATGTAACGATATTTAGATTCATTAACACCTCTTTTTCTAGCAAACATAGTCCCAGGTTGTTTTTCATTAACTATGCGTAATGTAAATGGAGATTTTAGTTCATCCCATAATTGCTGAGCTTTTTTACTAGTACCATCATTACTGTTGTTATCCACTAAAATAATTTCAACATCAAAGTCAATATTCTTTTGTTGTGCCAAGTGAGATAAAGTAGGTAATAACCTATTGCTTCCATTGTAAGTTACTATTACAACCGAAACACCATTTAAGTATTTTTTGTTTGTTACGCTCATTTATTTAGCGAATATACTTAGTAGTTTTAACCAAGCATAATTTAGTTTTCGTATAAATTTACTTTGGTCAATTTTTAAAAACAGCTTCATCCTTGGATTGTTTAGTAGTTGTTTAAACTCAACAAATGCCAAACCATCTTCATAAAAATGAGAAAAGTATTTTTTAAAGGTGTTTTCTCTTTCTAGGGAGTATTTTTTTTGTGTAGAAGTATCACTTGAGATTCCACTCATATCATAATTAGCTACAATTAACCCTAAATGCTTATACGGCACATCATATTTACAAATAGCACATACAAAAAATTCCCAATCGGCAAATACTTTATAATTTTCATTAAAGTAACCCACTTTTTCAAACAAAGTTCTTTTTACAATTGCAGATTGATGAGCTATTGCAGAGTCCACGAAAAAACTGAATTTTAATTCCTTTGGATACGTTTTTATGGTTGTTGTGCCATCATTAAAAACACGTTGTACATCTCCATAATAAATTTGATGCTCATTAGAAATATGCTGCACAGCTTGTTGCAGCACCTCATGATTATAAAAGGTATCTCCACTATTTAAAAACAACAAATAAGCTCCTTTGGCTGTTTTTATGCCTTTGTTCATGGCATTAAAAATACCGGTATCTTTCTCGCTTACCCAATAATCAATTTTATCGGCATGTTGCTCTATTAGTTCTTTGCTTCCATCTGTACTGCCACCATCTATTACCACATACTCAAACTGCTGATGCGTTTGGGCAAAAACACTTTTAAAAGTGTCTTCCAAACCTTTTTGATCATTATAGTTGATGGTAATAATGGAGAGTTGCATGTTTAATTCCTTAGTTTATTTGTTTCAACGAGTTGTAAAAATTGTTCACCAAATGTTGTTATTTTTTCTTGATAATGATGTTGGTATTGCTCGGGAGAGTTCATATTCATCTCAGAAATGATATCAGCTAACTCATTAAAATCAGTTGGGTTAAAAAATGTTACTCCTTTATCAATTTGTTCTTTATGTACATCTAAATTAGATAAAATAATGTGTTTACCAACTGACTTAGTATCTTCAACTACCGTACTCCAACCTTCAAATAAAGAAGGCTGAATAACAGCTATTGCATTTTTTAAAATACATAGTTGTTCAGTACGCTCTATAAATCCTAAAAATTTAATATTATCCGTTAATTTATGCTGACTGATAAATGTTTTTAGCTCATTTACATAGTTTTGGTTTCTATAGTCATTTTCCTTACCCGAAAAAGCTATTACTACTTCCTCACCTTTTTCTTTTATTTTTTTTACAGCTTCCAACACTACTTTATGATTTTTATGTGCCCAAAACTGGTTAGGTGCAAAAAAATAATTGTCTGGTAAATCATATTTCTTTTTTAACAGGTGAATGTCTTCATCAGAAAAATCGGGATGAGTTACCGCAAAATGAATTACCGAACAAGCTGCTTTAGATTCCGGATATAGTTTATGAAAATGCTGTTGGGCATCTTTACTGCTAAAAACTACAACATCGCCTTGAGCAATTACTTCTTTTTGTAATTTTTTTCTTTTTAAAATTTCTTCTTCAGAAAAAAATTGAGGTAAGAATTCCTCCTGAAAATCAGGTATCCAATTCACTTTTTTTAGTCCTTCTATCTGAATACTCTTATGTTCGGCAGGGTATAAAAAAGAAATGTCGGGCTGTGATGGTTTTTTAACTATACTATTTTTGTTTGAAACCATTCTGCTTAACTTATTTATTACTCTTTCAATAATTGAGTAATGAGCTTTGGCTGGAAATTTAAAATAGCTTAAATAAGAATATTGGGTGGAATTTTTTAATAATTCAAAATCTTCAATCTTAGTGGCTAACACAACAATATGAGGCTTTTTAACATCACTAAGCGTATTAAGTGCATGTACTATGTTTAATATATAGTATGCTCCACCTATCCAATTTTCATCATAAGAAAAAATTAATCCTATTCTTGTTCTTTCAGCCATTTAACATAGTTTAAAAGCCCTTCTTCAATGCTTGTTTTTTGTTGATAACCCAATTGTTGTAATTTACTATTATCTGCCACCCAATTAATAGGATCTCCTTTTCTTTCTTCACCGCCAAAGTTAACTTTTACTTTTTCATTTGCCAATTGGTAGAAAATGGTAGCTACTTTTTCAATAGATAACTCTTCTCCATTGGCAACATTAATCACTTCTCCTTTAAAGTCTGCTTTTTGTACAATACATGCTATGGCTTGAACTAAATCTGAAATATAAATAAAGTCTCTAGTTTCTTTACCTGTACCAAAAAGCGTAATGTTGTTGGTGTTTTTTTGTTTATAGTACAAATCCCAAAACAATTGTTTTTTTAAGCCTGGACCATAAGCTGAAAAGACTCTTAATGAACAAGTGTTTAAACCAAATTGGGTGTGAAATTCTTCTGTAATTTCTTCTCCCATTTTTTTATGTTTGCCATAAGGAGAAATAGGGGACAAGGGATGATTTTCTTTAATGGGTAAACTAATAGGGTTGCCATAAACAGCCGCACTAGAAATGTGTACATATTTGCATTGGGGCGATTGCGTTCTTATAGCATCTAGTTGTTTAAAAACGGTAAAAGTGTTGAGGTTAAAATCACGTTGTGGATGTTTAATGGAATCGGGTACACTAGCTGCTCCTGAACAATTGATACAAACATCAAAAACTGTAGTAGAAAAAATTTCTTCGTAATTGGCGGTGGTAGCATCTAATAATAAATAATTAGGCGTATTGTAATCTACTACTATATCGCATTGCCACACTTCATTTTCTTTTGAAAAGTACTCCACACAATGCGAACCTATAAATCCCTTTGCTCCTATGATTAGTATTTTCATCTATAAATATTTATTGTTTTATTGCTATATAAGAATACATTCTTCCTGGTACTTTTGATTCATCATATACTTTAGAATGGTTAATTTCTTTAGCAAGTTTATACATTTCAAAAACAAAAGGCAAATTTGCTAGTATTCCCAATTTATTTTTTAAAAGCAATTTATGTTTATGAAAGTATTGTTGTTTCATCGCTTCTTTTTCCTTTGTAGTAACAGGAAAATAATTAATTACACTATCGTAATATTTAAGCTCTTCTATAATAGATGCTCCCGCTAATAAAAAAGCATTTTTATATTCTTTAGGAGTGTAAGCATTTTCACCACCATAAAACTTTTGAAGCGGATGATTTTCTAAAAACCATTGTTTATCTTTTTCATTAAAAATAACATGATCCCTTATTGTTAAGAGTAATCCATTAGGTTTTAATACCCTAACAGCTTCTTTAATAAATTTATTCAAATCCATTGCATGGTGCATGGCTTGTCGGATATAAACTACATCAAAGATAGCATCTTCAAACTGAATATCTTCTGCTAATGCTTCATGTATTTCAATATTATCTAACTTATTAATTGTTTTTAACTTCCTTATTGCTCCTGCACCCACTGTTTCACTTGGGTCTGGCTCTACTGCTGTTACTTCAAAGCCTTTTAAAGCAAAATTGATAGCACTTATTCCATTGCCACAACCAATATCTAATACTTTTTTTGCATGAGGTTGGTAGTTTTCAATTAACGCCAATGTTTTTTCAAATTCCTCACTTTTAGCAAAGCGTTTTACATTAAGCATTAAATCTTCATCAAAATAAGCTTTTTCAACCAATTCACTATATTCAGGAATTGTTCTTATGTATTGTATGGTTTCTTCCCAATTCATTTTATCTTTCTTCTTCTGGTATTTGTTTTATTATTTGTGCTGGATTCCCTGCTACTATTGTCCAATCTGGAACATTTTTAGTAACCACACTTCTTGATCCAACAACTGCACCTTCTCCTATTGTTACTCCTTTGAGTACAATTACATCAAAACCAATCCATGCTTTGTCCTTTATTACTATTGGTGCACTTTTAACATTAGACCAATCTTTATACTTCCCAACTTTATTTTCATCAAGCCCTTTTTTCCAATCTCTCACATCATTTTTTCTCTCAGACCAGCTTAATGAGTGTGCATTATTGTCCATAAATGTACATCCCCAAGAAATTAATACATCATCACCAATTTCTATTTTATTAATTGATATAAACTTCCCACCCCCAATAAAAGTCCTATCACCAATTTTTATGTAACCATTATTGTTTTCAATATAATAATTACCACTAACTACAGATTCTTTTCCAATTCTTAAGCATTCTTTATTAATAGTACCTCTGTTTTCAAGTAACAGTCCTTTTACTATAGAACTTTCATCATAATTAATCAAGTTTAGTTCTTGTAGCTTTTTTAAATAAGATTTGTATGAACTCTTATTTTTTTTTAATATTCTGTTATAAATTTTTTTAATCATCTAACCATAGTTTAATAAAATTATAATCACACAATTTTGATAATAGTTCTATATTATTTCTATACCTTTCTTTAAGCTCTTCCTTTAGTTTTTTGGTTATTTTTTTTGGTTTTTTACTTATTGTATTTTTTTTCATGAGGGATAGAACTAATTTACGTATCCTAGGTCTATTTTTAAATACTAGTAACATTTTCCTCATTAAATATTGAAAATTGACACTTCTTACAGCTTTAGATTTATTAACACTTTCAAATGCTAAACTATCAATATTTGAAACTCCTAAAAAATTAAAAATTTTATTTAAATAATATAATTGATTTTTGCTAAACTCTTCGTAGGGCAAAACAAGTACTTTCTCTTTTCCAAAAACATTCATATATCTGTTAACCTGTTCATAATACAGTCCACTTTCAAAGTATAAATAATTTTGTAAAAATGTGTGTTGTAACTTTTTATTTTTTCTAATTTTTTCTATTTGTAATGCTCTACTAAAACTACTAGCATTTTCATATCCTTCCATTACCATCCAATTATATAATGAATAAGCCCTGTTTATAGGATTCCTTAAAATAATAATGATTTTTGCGTGAGGTATTTCTTGTTTTATCCAACTAGCACTTTCTTCTGAAGTCAAATACGCATGACAAACTTCTCCTATAATTTGATTATCTTTTGCTTTTGAGAAAAAATTTAAATAAGCATTTTTATCATTTATCCCATATTGATTAGAAAAATATCCCAATTCCTTTATGCTAATATCATTAGTAACAAAAATATCAGGATGTTTTTGAAAGTAATGCCATAGAGCTGATGTTCCAGATTTGGCTGCACCCACAACAAAAAATGATGGAATTTTTTTCATTTTAAAATATAATTTCAAACTTTAATAATATCCCAATTACACTCAACAAAAACACATCCATAATCATGGGAAGAAAATTTTGCAAGTTTAGACCCCGTTTCTTCAATATTAAATCTTACAATATCTTCTAATCTATTAATGATTTCTACATTAGGGATATGAAATCCAATAGTAACTCGGTAGCTATTTGGCACCAACAAAGAATTAGGTATAGTAATTTTTATGATTTTCTCATCATCATCGTTATCGTTATTATAATTTTCTAATTCATACATGCTTGTGAAAACATTTCTTTCTAAGTTATCTTTTATTCTCATTGAGAGAACTGCACCTTTATGCAACTTATCATGTTTAATTCTAACATAAATTATTATCTTTTCATCAAACTTAAAATTAGAAGCTAATTCTTGTCCTTTTAAAACCTTTACTTCAAGAATATCAGATTTAATTTTGGGTTTCTTATTATCAAAAAAATTTGAAGTTAATTCTTTATTACTATTTAAATAATATTCAATACAACTTTCAACATTTCCATTAAATGCAACCTCTCCATTTTCTAGTATTATTCCTCTACTACATAATGCTAGAAAA
>Ga0209344_10004034_pt1 | contig 13868 bp, 13 predicted proteins | sample Cruoilmetagenom6_FD_187293 | JGI IMG/M metagenome (GOLD analysis project Ga0209344, IMG submission 187293) | Oil polluted marine microbial communities from Coal Oil Point, Santa Barbara, California, USA - Santa Barbara Oil Seep Sample 6 (SPAdes)... | ecosystem: Environmental > Aquatic > Marine...
CCGGAAAATGTCGCGTTCGAAACCGCGCAACGCTACGCTCGTGAGATTGTTCCTTCGTTCAGCGCCTCGCTCTATTTTGGGTTTGCAATCAAACTGGCCAAATTGATCAGCACGTCGCTTTATCGGGTACGGCTTGGCCATTTTGCCGAACGCAAGCTGGCGGAGGTCGATGAAAACGCAACAGTCATCTTCGTGATGAACCACCGCTCGAACATGGATTATGTGCTTGTTACCTATCTTGCTGCGGAACGCAGTGCACTCAGTTATGCGGTTGGCGAATGGGCGCGGGTCTGGCCATTGAGCCGATTGATCAAGGCGATGGGGGCCTATTTTATCCGTCGAAAATCGCGCAATGATCTTTATCGCAAGGTTCTGGCACGTTATGTGCGGTTGGCCACCGATGGGGGGGTGATGCAGGCCGTCTTTCCGGAAGGCGGACTTTCGCTTGATGGCGCTTTGTCGGAGCCACGCTTGGGTTTGTTGAAATACGTTGTTGAAGGATACGACGTCGATCGGCGCGATGTGGTTTTCGTGCCGGTCGCGCTTAATTATGATCGAGTGTTCGAGGACCGTATCCTAGTTGCGGCAGGACAGGCCGGTGAACGAAGATTTCGGGCCAAAATCTCACTGATCGCGAAGTTTCTGCTGAAACAACTCTGGTTGCGATTGCGGGGCAAGTACCATCGTTTTGGCTACGCTGCCGTGAGCTTTGGCGCACCGGTTTCATTACGAGAGTTTGTCAAAGATCGTGATGCGAAAAGCGGTGATGTCGTGGTCCCGTTGGCACAAGAGTTGATGCATCGGATCGGGGACGAAGTACCTGTTTTGCCCGTGCCGCTTGTGGCGACTGCCTTGTTGAGGGCACAAGAACCTTTGTCACGTGCGCAGCTTGAGGAGGCTGTAGCAAAACTTATGGCAGATTTACCAAATGCGCACGTTCATATTCCACGCAACGATCAAGGCTATGCAGTTGAGGTTGGCTTGCGCAATCTTCGCCGCCGCCTTATCGCGATAGAGAAAGATGAGAAATTCTCGATTTCACCTCGGGATGCACCTATAATATCTTATTATGCGGCCTCCATCGCCCATCTTTTTCGTGTTCGCGGCAAAGAGGAGTGATTTTTCTGCGCCCGCACGGTTATAAAGTTTCAAAATTTGACGCCCAGGCATTGCATTATTGCGTTATGGTCGATATTTCGGACTCAACACGCTGCGATTCTGCGCTGCGGCAAGGCCACGAAGGAGTGCGACATGGCATTGGATACCGAAACCGGGTTCGCGGATTACGACGCGCCCGAGAAAGACCTTTACGAAATCGGAGAAATGCCACCGCTTGGTTACGTCCCCAAAAAGATGTACGCTTGGGCAATCCGCCGCGAACGCCATGGGGAACCCGATCAATCGTTCCAGCAAGAAGTCGTGGATACCTGGAAAATTGACAGCCACGAAGTGCTTGTGTTGGTGATGGCAGCAGGCGTGAATTACAACGGCGTCTGGGCTGGCTTGGGTGTACCGATCTCGCCATTCGACGTTCACAAGCAACCTTATCACATTGCCGGTTCCGATGCCGCAGGGATCGTATGGCAAGTCGGAGATAAGGTGAAGACCTGGAAGGTGGGCGACGAGGTCGTCATCCATTGCAATCAGGACGACGGCGAAGACGAGGAATGCAATGGTGGCGATCCGATGTTCTCACCGACCCAGAGGATCTGGGGCTATGAGACTCATGACGGTTCGTTCTCGCAGTTTACCCGCGTGCAGGCGCAACAGTTGATGGCGCGCCCCAAGCATCTGACTTGGGAAGAAAGCGCTTGTTATACGCTGACTTTGGCAACCGCATATCGTATGCTTTTTGGCCACCATCCACATGAATTGAAGCCGGGTCAGAATGTATTGGTTTGGGGCGCGTCAGGCGGACTAGGGTCGTATGCAATCCAATTGGCAAATACCGCCGGTGCCAACGCAATTGGTGTGATCTCGGACGAAAGCAAACGTGATTTCGTCATGGCGATGGGTGCCAAAGGGGTCATCAATCGCAAGGATTTTAAATGCTGGGGTCAACTGCCGACGGTGAATACACCAGAATATAATGAGTGGCTGAAAGAGGCGCGCAAATTTGGCAAGGCCATTTGGGATATTACCGGCAAGGGCGTAAGCGTTGATATGGTTTTTGAACATCCAGGCGAGGCCACTTTTCCAGTGTCTACGCTGGTCGTCAAAAAAGGCGGTATGGTTGTAATCTGTGCGGGCACTTCGGGTTTCAACGCCACGTTCGACGTGCGTTATATGTGGATGCATCAGAAGCGCTTGCAGGGTTCACATTTTGCCCATCTTAAACAGGCTGCGTCTGCCAACCGTCTGATGGTCGACCGTCGGCTTGATCCTTGCATGTCCGAAGTGTTCCCTTGGGCGGACATTCCGAAGGCGCATGTCAAAATGTACAAAAACGAACACAAACCAGGCAATATGGCAGTTCTTGTTCAAGCTCCGAAAACCGGGCTTCGTACGGTCGAGGATGTGTTAGAGGCGGGAAAAACCGGTTAGCGATTAATCGTCTAAATTGACCTACACCCACGAATCATCAATGCGGTTCGTGGGTTTTTTGCCGTTATGAGAAGTGTTTTGCAAAGTCCCTTTCGTTCGCCTGATCGTTAGGTCACTCCCAACTGTGCGCAGATTTCTTGGGTTTGGTTAGCGCACTCCGCAATGTCGCCGTGTTTAACAGCCTCAAATTGTTCGTCTTCTTCGCACGGTTTGGCGAGTGTTCTTTTGAAAAATGGCGAATAAGGGTCTGCCCGGCGCGCTTTACATCGTCGGAAAGCGAGTTTCTCACGAGCAGGAAAAACGGAAAAACCTAGCATCGCTATTTCTGGGGAGGGAATATGAGGGAATTTCACAAAATTTCAACACATGGTAGAGTTGTGTTAACCCTTCGTTAACCAATGGAAAGCGAGACTCGCAGTGAAAAATGATTGGATTTTGGATGTTCTTGCGGACTTGAAGACATTTGCTTATTCCAACGGTCTGACGGCTCTGGCCGAGCAACTCGAGGATACAGCACTTGTAGCTGCCGTCGAGCTATCGTCCGAGGGAGAAGGACTGCGCAGTGACGCGAAACCTGAAACAGGGAAATCTAAACGCGATTCTGGGGGACTTGGAACAGGCCTCTGAACTAGGCGAGCTTCAGAATATTTCTGAGCAGCTTCGCGACTATTTCGAGATAGACCATCTTGTCTATCATTGGGTGAGCAGTTCGGGAGAACAATACGGTTGCGGAACTTATTCCGACGAGTGGCGGGCGCGCTATTTGGAAAAGGAGTATCTGCGCATTGATCCAGTTATACACGGGTGTTTTCAAAGGTTTCACCCTGTTGATTGGAAGCGGTTGGACTGGACCAGCAAGGCTGCGCGTGCGTTTCAGGCCGATGCTTCGATGCACGGTGTCGGCAATCAGGGTTTTTCCGTACCTATCCGTGGACCGAACGGACAATTCGCTCTGTTCACGATTTCGCACAGTTGCGACGACGAAGTCTGGGCAGATTTCACCGAAAAAAACCGGCGAAACCTTATTCTGATCGCTCATTTCTTTAATCTTAAGGGGCTTCAGTTCGTACCTGATCGTGCTCCGGAGCAGGCGCAAACGTTGTCGCCCAGAGAGGTTGACGCCATGACCTTTCTGGCAATGGGTTACAGTCGCGCACAAGTTGCAGAAACGCTTTCGATTTCCGAACACACATTGCGCGTTTATATTGAATCAGCCCGCTTTAAATTGGGGGCCCTAAACACTACTCACGCGGTTGCTCGCGCTTTGTCGCGTGGATTGATAGTTATCTGAACCCAACAGCATCGTACGCACCTATAAGCGTATATTAACTATGCGGTGCTACCTCTCCCACGAGTTGGAAATTGAGAGGTTCACATGCTGCGGTTTGTCTATGGGTCAAATTTAGGTCAATTTGAAAAACTTCGTGCATCGATGCATCGCGACAGAACTTACCAATTCCGTGATCGGCTTGGTTGGCCTGTAAGGGTTGATGAATTTGGCGAAGAACGAGATGAATATGATCACGATGAAACGCTTTATGTCATTTGGGAACGACCGGATGGGAGCCATGGTGGTTCTATGCGATTGCTGCCGACATTGAAGGCGACGATGGTAAATGATCACTTTCTACATTTGACGGGCGGACAGCCGGTCAAAAGCGAAACGATCTGGGAATGCACAAGGTTTTGCCTGTCGCGCGAGGCGACATCACGCGTGGCAGCCGCTCTTATGCTTGCGGGTGGAGAGGTCATGCAGCGGTTGGGCATTGAACATTTTGTTGGCGTCTTCGACGCTCCGATGAAACGAATTTACAAGAAAATCGGTTCGTCACCGATTATTCTGGGTACGGAGGGGCAAGGGCGGCACCAGACCAGTGTGGGGTTGTGGCAGTTTACCGAGGAAGCACGGCACAATATTTCGAGCTCGGCTTCGATTTCGCAACCGCTCATGCGTATTTGGTTTGATCGAAGTTTCGGTCTTCCCTCGGGCATTCAGAGGAGCGCCTGAATTCGGTCTGTTGTGATTGGCCTGACGCGCCGATAGGGTTCTTTCATGAGCGCACCACCAATCACATTTTCCCATGATCAGGCTGAGGCCTTCGATCAAATTTCTGAGCTATTGCGTGGGCAAGGCGTCGATATTGAAAACGGCGTTTTGTCAGCTCCTGCAGGGCAGGAAAGCCTTGTATTCGCTGTAATGGGCAAGGCGGGGTCGGGCAAAACTATGCTGCTCGCGAAGATGTTTGAGACACTGGAAGATTGCGGCGTTGAAATTATAACGGGGGACTATGAAAATCGCCGTCGGAAAGAAGGTCGATCGGTGGCGATTTTAGCGCCAACCAATAAAGCCGCCAGTGTTTTACGAATGCAGGGGGTGCCAGCGACAACGATCCATCGGATCATTTACACACCCGTATATGATCCGGAATATGAGCGAATAGCGCAATGGTTGGCAGGAGACGGAGAAGAGCCTGAAATTGAAGGTTTGAGCCAAGAGGCGCTTGCAAGGGCGGCTGCGTTTTACAAGCTAAACCGTTCGATTCCCGGTGCATTGGCCGCAGCGGGTTTGCGGGGTTCCGATTTTATTACGGGTTGGAAACGCCGGGATGAACCGCTCGATATCGGGTTTGTTGATGAATCCTCGATGCTTGATGACAAACAGTTTGATGATTTGCAGGAAATTTTTTCAACATTGATTCTGTTTGGGGATCCTGCACAGCTCTCTCCGGTTAACCAATCTGGTGCGATGGTGTTTGATCGGCTGCAAGATACGTCAAAGTTGGAACTGAGCCGAATCCATCGCCAGGAAGCAAGTAATCCCATCCTTGACCTGGCCCACGCGCTATCTGATCCAGAGATTGGGTTTCAGGAATTTGAGAACCTGGTCGAAGAGGTCGCAAAGACCGATGACAGAGTGGTCTGGGGGCAGCGCGTCGAAGTCGACCTAATGGCGCGTAGCCCGGTTCTGGTCTGGCGAAATGCAACGCGTATCCGCCTGATTAATGCGTTTCGCCGGGTTCATGATGCACCAGAAGATGCGCTGTTGCCCGGAGAGCCGCTTATTTGCGATGGTATCGAGTTACCATTGAAACATCGCAAGAAACGGCTCGACCTAGAGGCACGAGGTCTCATTAAGGGGGCACAGGTGGTCTTTCTCGGTCCCGGACGCAAGCCGGGATTTTCGAGATTGCATGTTGTTGGCGCGCCGGATCCTCAGGTTTCTGCGGCATCCATCGTCAAGATTGAGATGCCTGATGAAGAGGAACCGTTTATCCCGTTTGCGGCACGCATGGGGGCGACCTTTTTGCACGGTGCTGCAGTGACAATCCACAAGGCGCAGGGCTCGCAGTGGGAAAACGTTCAGGTGTTTGCACCAGACCTTTATGCGGCGGCGCGGATGGGTCGGGTTGAGGCGGGTCAGCCGCTTTGGAAACGTCTGGCCTATGTTGCGATTACCCGCGCGCAGGAGCGGCTTATCTGGGTCGTGCGTAATCGGCTTTCAAAGCCGACGCAGGGGCTCTCCACCGATGATCTTGCTGTTTTGCCTGTAGAACTCGAGCTTGAGGCAGAGACGCTCTGAGATTGATCACCCGCGGCGAAACATTTGAAAAAAAGCTGATGCACCCCATCCTGCTATGATTGCAATGGCCAGAGATAAGAGCCCGTAAATCAGAGGTCGTTCGCGCGAGAGATTGAACAAAAAACGCTCCAACCCAACTTTTTGTACTTTGATCAACGTATCGAAATGTGTAACGACTTCACGATCACGGGTTAGAAAAACGCGTGTTTTATAGACTCCTTCAGTCAAGTTTGATGGTAGCGCAATCGAGGTTTGAAAGAGTGTCTCTTGTTGTATGTCGACTGTATTTTCGAGGACTTGATAAAGATTGTTGGCACGGCGTATGCGGATTGCAGCTTGGGAAAACGCTGCAGGATCTTTGATGTGTACAGGAGCGCCAACTGAACGGATGGCGTGCGGGATCGAGACATGGAATTTCAAGTCCTGTGTGTGGGTCATCACGGTATTAAAGGGCGCGCTTGTCGCTACTGCATAAAACGCCGGGGCTGAATCAATCTCGAGCGCGTCCGAATTGACCCAAATGCCATACTTCTTTTCCTTGCGACGCACTGTGAGGGGCTGAGATGGTCCCTGGATGGTAATCACGACGCCCAAGGGCCCGACTTGGGAAGTCGCCGCATCGCGTTTGATTGCACCAAAAATCAGAATCTCTGACCCATCGAAATCGGCTGTTATTGCCACACGGTTCTGACTGAGGCCAAGAATGACTTCTTCGGCGGCAAAAGCAGGAGTAAATGGGAGGAAAACTGCCAAGAAAAAGAAAAGTAGCTTTTGCATCAATGTCCCTCGGGCGCGCTGAGGGAGAAAAGCTCATCGGGTTGCAGCAGCAGATCGAGCGCCAGTTTTCCGCAGACCAACAGTACCAACATTGCCAACAAAATTCGCAGTTGTTCAGCCTTGAGTTTTAGCCCAATCGTAGTGCCGAATTGCGCACCGAACACGCCCCCAATCAACAACAAAACGGCCAAAGCCATATCTACGGTATAGTTAGTCGTGGCATGCAAAAGTGTAGTGAATCCGGTGACAAAAATGATTTGGAAAAGCGAGGTCCCGATAACGACTTTTGTCGGCATTCCAAGGATATAGATCATCGCTGGAATCATGATGAAACCTCCGCCGACCCCCATAACGGCAGCTAATATTCCAACGCATAGACCGACGATCGCAGGGGGAATGACCGATATATAGAGTCCCGAAGTGCGAAAGCGCATCTTGAACGGCATCGTTTGAACCCATGTGCGCTGACGCCGCTTGCGGACCACCGGCCCGCCTTTTCGCGAGCGGTGGATCGCTCTGAGGCTTTCGACAAACATCAAAGCGCCGACAATGCCAAGAAAGACAACATAACAAAGCGTGACCATGAGATCGACTTGTCCCGTCGATCTGACATAATTAAACAACACGACGCCCATTGCGGCGCCGAACAGCCCGCCAATAAGCAAAACTATTCCCATCTTGAAATCCACCGTTTTGCGCCTGACATGCGCTAAAAGCCCCGAGACCGATGATGCAACGATCTGATTGGCCTGGGTGGCGACCGCGACGGCAGGTGGAATCCCAATAAAAAACAACAGTGGTGTCATCAAGAACCCACCGCCTACTCCAAACATGCCGGACAATATGCCGACCAGACCGCCAAGCCCCAGAAGGAGAAAGACATTTACAGAAACTTCGGCAATGGGGAGATAGATTTGCATGGCGATAAGTAGCGCCGCCTTGCCCCCTAAATCAAGCACATGGGTAAGACATATCTGCGCTGTGCAAAAAAAACCGCAGTAGGCGCGGAAGTGACGCTTTGTTTAGCGTTCTTTGATGTAAGGTTCGCCCCCAGCCCGTGGAGGAATGGCCTTTCCGACGAACCCTGCAAGGATCACGACGGTAAGAATATAGGGCAGGGCCTCCATGAATTGCACGGGAATCACTACGCCACCAAGGTTGATATTTTGAAATCGAACACCGATGGCTTGAAGTAGGCCGAAGAGTAGGGTCGCCGATAGCGCATGCCAAGGTCGCCATTTTGCGAAAATGAGCGCCGCAAGGGCAATAAATCCGCGCCCGGCCGTCATGTCCTTTACGAAACCGGCCTGAAGCGCGGTGGCGAGATAGGCACCGGCGACGCCGCAAAGCACCCCGGCGATCGCCACGGCAGCGAAGCGTAGACCAACCACCGAGATGCCTGCCGTATCCACCGATTCGGGGTTTTCCCCTACTGCACGCAAGCGCAGTCCGAACCGAGTGCGAAAGAGAATCCACCAAGTTAGAGGCACTGCTGCGAACGCGGCATAGACGAGGATGGTGTGACCAGAGAGTAGCTCGGCATAGATCGGGCCAATGATGGGCAGTTGGCCGATGTTTTCGACGAAAGGCAGATCGATTGGCTGGTAGCGGGCCGCACCTTGCAGTGAAGGGGTGCGTCCTCCTTGTTTGAACCAATCTTGGGCAACGAGGACTGTGAGTCCGGCGGCGAGAAAGTTGATCGCTACTCCGGAAATAAGTTGATTGCCGCGGAAGGTGATCGAGGCGAGCCCATGGATCGCGGAGAGTGCCATCGACGAAACGATCCCAGCGAGAAGCCCAAGCCATGCCGATCCTGTGGTGTAGGCCACGGCAGCGGAAAAAAATGCTGCCATGAGCATTTTGCCTTCTAGTCCGATATCAAAAATGCCCGCACGTTCGGAAAACAGACCTGCAAGACAGGCCAAAAGCAATGGCGTGGCCAGTCGGACGGTGCTGTCGAGAACCTGAAGCAGAGTCATGAATTCCATCAGCGGAGTTCCTTCCTGCGCCAAGACAGGAACAGTCGTTCCAGAGGCATACGCACCATGTTGTCCAGCGCACCTGTAAAAAGGATCACCAGTGCCTGGATCACTACGATCAACTCACGCGGGATGTTGGTCCAGAGCGCCAATTCGGCTCCGCCCTGATAAAGAAATCCGAATAAAAGCGCGGCGATAAACACACCAATTGGATGATTGCGTCCCATCAACGCCACGGCAATACCAATGAACCCGGCGCCTTCGGTAGAGTTCAGAACGAGGCGCTCTGCCTCGCCCTGGGTGGTGTTCACGGCCATTAACCCAGCCAGCGCACCAGAGATGACCATGGTGACGATTGTGATCCGAACCGCTGAGATACCGGCATAGTTCGCCCCGGTTTCGGAATGGCCGAATGCGCGAATTTCAAAGCCAAGGCGTGTGCGCCAGATCAAAAACCAGACCAGAACACAGGCTAGAATCGCCAGAAAGAAGGTCACATTTGCAGGTGAGCCTCGGAAAAGAATGTTGTCAGCAGTGGAAAACATGTCGCGAAACGTAGGGAGGTGTGTGGCCTCGGGGAATTTTGCGGTTGCCGGGTCCATCGACCTTGGTGGACGCAGTACATTGACCAGCATGTAGCCCAAAACGGAGAAGGCAATGTAATTGAACATAATGGTGGTGATAACCACATGGCTGCCGCGCTTGGCTTGAAGATAGGCTGGTATGAAAGCCCAGAGCGCACCGAAAAGCGCAGCACCCGTTGCCGCGCCCAGAAGTGCAAGACTCCAATGTGGCCAAGGTATATAGAGGCAGACAAGTGCTACACCCAAACCGCCGAGCATGGCCTGACCTTCGCCACCTATGTTAAATAATCGGGCATGGAAGGCTACGGCCACTGCAAGACCTGTGAAAATGAAATTCGTCGTGTAATAGAGTGTGTAACCCCAGCCGGCACTGCGCATCAGAGCACCTTGGACCATCAGTTTGAAAGCAGCCCATGGGTCTTCGCCGATGGCCACAATGACAAGAGCCGAAAGGATTGCCGCAAGCAGAAGGCTGATCATTGGAACGAGAATGGCATCGGCCCAACGCGGCATCTTTTCCATCAGGCGGCCTCTTCGCTTACCCCGGCCATCAACAGGCCAAGCTCTTTTTCGTTAGTTGCGTCAGGGAGGCGTTCGCCCATGAAACGTCCGTCGAAAATTACTGCAATTCTATCGGAAAGGGACATGATTTCATCAAGTTCCACGGAAACGAGCAGAATTGCCTTACCGGCATCACGTAGCGCGATGAGTTGCTGATGGATGAATTCGATTGCTCCGATATCAACGCCGCGCGTCGGTTGTCCAACCAGAAGAAGATCGGGATTGCGCTCGATTTCGCGGGCGAGCACGATTTTTTGCTGGTTTCCGCCAGAGAAATTCTTGGCGGCCAGCCGTGGATTGGGCGGGCGCACGTCGAACCGGTTCATTTTATCTTGGGCAAGCTCGACCAATCCTGCATTGTTCATCAGCAGGGCGTTGGTTTGATAGGCGGGGTCGTGGTGATAGCCAAACGCGATGTTTTCCCACGCTGAAAATTCCATTATCAGCCCCTCACGTTGCCTGTCTTCCGGGACATGAGCGATGCTTCGGGCGCGGCGCGATTGGCCATTGGAAAACTTGCCGGACAGGTCGATTTGTTGACCATTGATGCGGATTATGCCCGAAGCGTTGCGCATGCCGCCCAACACTTGTAACAACTCGGATTGTCCATTTCCTGCGACGCCGGCGATACCCAAGATCTCACCAGCTCGTACGTTGAGAGAGATGCCCTTGAGGCGCTTGACACCGTCCTCGTCGGTAACATGCAGGTTTTCCACTTCGAGTACCGGAGCACCTGGTTTCGCCGGAGCTTTGTCTACTCTGAGCAGAACCTTGCGTCCCACCATCAATTCGGCCAAATGTTCCGGGCTGGTTTCGGAAGTTTTAACCGTGGCTGTCATCTCACCCCGCCGCATTACGCTGACAGTATCAGTGACATCCATGATTTCACGCAGTTTATGCGTGATGAAGATAATGGTTTTACCCTCTTTTTTAAGCCGCGCCAGAATGCGAAATAGCTGATCAGCTTCGGTTGGCGTAAGAACGCCGGTGGGTTCATCGAGGATCAAAATTTCTGCGTGGCGATAAAGTGATTTGAGGATCTCGACCCGCTGCTGCATGCCGACGCCAATCTCTTCGATGATCGCATCTGGCTTCACATCGAGCCCGTATTCCTGCGCCAAATTTTCCAGAGACTTTCGCGCCTTGGCGAGCGATGGCTTGAGCAGCCCGCCATCTTCGGCACCAAGAATAATATTTTCCAACACGGTGAAATTTTGCACCAGTTTAAAATGTTGGAAAACCATGCCGATTCCTGCGGCAATGGCAGCTTGGCTGTCTGGAATGACGGTTTGTTGACCGTTGATAAAGACTTCACCTGAGTCTGCTTTGTAGAATCCATAGAGGATCGACATCAGCGTGGATTTTCCGGCGCCGTTTTCGCCGATGATACCGTGGATAGTGCCGGGCATCACCCGGATTGAAATGTTCTTGTTGGCCTGAACAGGTCCAAAGGCCTTTGAAATGCCTTTCAATTCAATCGCCGGTGCGTCGCTCACCTTGTTCCCCTCGCATGTCATGAGAAGGCCGCTGGGTGGGGTCCCGTCGCGGCCTTCGTCAGGACGGCCTATGTCTCAGAAGTCGAGCGCTGGACAGCTATCATTGGCATAGTAGCTTGCCACTGCGATGTCGCCATCAATGATTTTCTGACGGGCATCTTCGACGGCTGAACGCATCTCTTCACTGATGAGGTTGGCGTTGTTGTCGTCCATCGCATAGCCAACTCCGTCTTCGGCAAGTCCCAGCACCATTGACTTGCCGGTTTCAATATCAACCCCGCTTTTCATGGCTTCGTAGACCGCCACATCGACACGTTTCAGCATTGAGGTCAGAACTTTACCGGGATGCAGGTGGTTTTGGTTGCTGTCGACGCCGATTGAGAGAATCCCTTCGTCGGCGGCTGTCTGCAGTACGCCCACACCCGTGCCGCCTGCTGCGGCATAGATCACATCAGCGCCACCGCTGATTTGGGCTTTGGTAAGCTCGGACCCTTTCACCGGATCATTCCAGGCGGCAGGCGTCGTGCCGGTCATGTTCGAGATGATCTTGATATCCGGATTCACCGCTTTAGCACCTTGGGCATAGCCGCAGCCAAAGTGACGGATCAGAGGGATATCCATGCCGCCAATAAAGCCGATGGTGTTTGTTTCAGAAGCCATCGCAGCCAACATGCCGACGAGATAGGATCCCTCGTGTTCCTGAAAACTGATCATCAGCACATTGTCGGGTATCTCGGGCAAGAACCCGTCAATATTGACGAATTTCGTGTCCGGATAGTCGGGCGCGACGGTTTCAAGCGGGCTGGCGAAGGCAAAACCGGTTGTAATCACAGGGTTCGCACCTGCTTCTGCAAAGCGGCGCAGGGCTTGTTCGCGTTGGGCTTCGGACTGAAGCTCGATCTCGAGGAATTTTCCACCGGTTTCTTCGGCCCAACGACTGGCACCGCCAAAGGCAGCTTCGTTGAAGGATTTGTCGAATTTACCGCCAAGATCGAAGATCAGGGCTGGTTCGGCCAGCGCAGCACCGGTTGTGAGAACCAGTGTGGCAGCGGCGCCCAGAAGTTTCTGCATCAGGGTCATCAGGGTCTCCCTTTTGGTCATTGCGGGCGGCGGGTTGGCTCCCGCTCCACCGTTTCAAGCGAGCAGATCAGTGTTGATCATCCGTGATTTAGGACGAAGTTAACCCGCAGGGTCAACAGCAAACTTGCCTAGTTGCTTAGTCGTTTGACCATGAGGATTGCATCCGTGATGTGACCGTCAGCGAATATGTAATACCCCTTGCGACGTCCAACTCTTTCGTAGCCTGCTTTCTGATACAGTTCGAGCGCAGCAAAATTTTCGCTGTCAACTTCTAGAAACGCCCGTGATGCGTTTCGAATAAGGGCCTCTGCCTCAAAAGTTTTAAGGCATGTGGCTCCGTACCCTTTGCGTTGGTGGTCCGGATCGGTTGCGAGGGTCAGCAGTTCTGCTTCGTCTGCGACGGCGCGCCCCAACGCGAATGCATGAGGTTCTCTGTACAAAAACACGAGGGGGCTTTGCAGCAGACTGCTGAATTCCTGAGCAGTCCAAGGGCGTAGCCGCGTAAAGGCACACGCATGCAGTGCCGCGAGCGCATCAGCCGTCATGAGTGAGGATGTGCGGTGGTTGGAGGCGGGACGGTGCCGCGTCGGCGGGGCGCACGTAGAGTGGAACCGGAGGAGTGGCACCTTGGCCCAAAGCCGCAAGGTGAGCAATATTTACGGCCAAACGAGCGGGACCATCCAATGTCGCAAGCGGGAGATCGAACGCGCCAGCCTTGCTTGCTGGAACAAGCTGCGGGGGATGTCCGGGGGCTTGTATATAGAGTTGATCGCGCGGGGCGGGTACCGCAGCGAGAATAGGTTTGGCGTGTTCAAACGCGATCGCTGCGAAGGTATCAATGCCGAAGACCGGGATATTCAGGCTTAGCGCCAAACCTCGTGCAGCAGAGACTGACAGGCGTATACCGGTGAAGTTTCCCGGTCCGACGCCGACGCCGATTGCGGCAAGATCTGTCCATTCGACACCTGCGTTCGACAGTAGGGTTTCGAGCATCGGCATCAAATGCTCTGCCTGACCACGTGTCATGGGGTGCACCGCTTGGCCGAGAATACGTCTATCGGACAGCAAAGCAGCCGCGCAATGCGCGGCTGAGGTGTCAAAGCCCAAAATCAAGGGTTGGGAATGTGTCATAGTTTAGCGCGTCTTGCGATCAAACGGCAACAGGGCGTACTTCTGTGACTTCGGGTATATAATGACGCAACAGGTTCTCGATTCCCATTTTCAACGTCAGCGTCGAAGACGGGCACCCGGCGCACGCCCCTTGCAT
>Ga0209344_10004035_pt1 | contig 13861 bp, 13 predicted proteins | sample Cruoilmetagenom6_FD_187293 | JGI IMG/M metagenome (GOLD analysis project Ga0209344, IMG submission 187293) | Oil polluted marine microbial communities from Coal Oil Point, Santa Barbara, California, USA - Santa Barbara Oil Seep Sample 6 (SPAdes)... | ecosystem: Environmental > Aquatic > Marine...
GGCAATGGTCTAAGATCTCTAGAAAGTTGTAATTCTAATTGCTCAAAATGATTGCTATAAATATGAGCATCACCAAATGTATGAATAAATTCGCCTGCTTGGTAACCACAAACTTGAGCCATCATCATTGTAAATAAAGCGTAAGAAGCAATATTAAAAGGAACGCCTAAAAAGATATCTGCACTACGTTGGTATAATTGACAAGATAATTTCCCGTCAGCAACATAAAACTGAAAGAACGCATGGCAAGGCGGAAGTGCTGCTTTGCCATTTGCTACATTTTCATCAAATGATTTAGACGTATCTGGCAAAACGGAAGGATTCCATGCAGACACCATCATGCGACGACTATTTGGATTGTTTTTTAGTGTTTCTATTACATCTTTAATTTGATCAATATCATCACTATTCCAGTTACGCCATTGATGACCATAAACAGGTCCAAGATCTCCGTTTTTATCAGCCCAATCATTCCAAATGCGAACACCATTTTCAGTAAGATAATTAATATTAGTATCACCTTTTAAAAACCAAAGTAATTCGTAAATAATAGATTTTAAATGCAATTTTTTTGTGGTAACCATAGGGAAACCTTCACTTAAATCAAAACGCATTTGATACCCAAAAACACTTTTGGTACCTGTTCCTGTGCGATCTCCTTTTTCGTTTCCTTGCTCTAATACGTGCTTAACTAAATTGTGATATTGTTTCATGTTTATGTTCCGATAAATCGAAAATCTCTTTAAATTGTACTTCTAAAATTTCTGGAAATAAAAATAAAAATAAGGGTTGAAATTATTTGATTTCAACCCTTTATTATATTAAAAGTTATTAACGTTTTTTGTGTTAAATAGAGTGAGCTAATATATCTATAGTAATTTGGTTATTAGCCGATAATCATTCCAGCGATAGTTGCTGAAATTAAAGAAGCTAAAGTTCCTCCAATAAGAGCTTTTATTCCAAATTTTGATAATTGCTTTCTTTGCCCAGGAGCTAATGATCCAATACCACCAATTTGAATACCTATAGAAGCAAAGTTAGCAAAGCCACAAAGCATATAGGTTGCCATGATAATTGATTTCTCATAGCTTAAGTGTGTGGCATTAGCAACGTTCTTAAGGTCTGCCAATTGAATATAACCAATAAACTCACTAGCTGCTAACTTAATACCAAGAAGTTGTCCCATTAGAGCCATATCTTCACTGGCAATACCAATTAGCCACATTAAAGGTGCAAAAATATATCCTAATATAAATTCGAGAGACAACGAACCATAAGGTGTGTTTTGTGCAATAACTTCATTTAATGATGTAAAATGCCAATCAATATTTAAAGCTTCAATTGTAAATCCGTCAAAACCTGCAATACCTCCTAGAATACCATTAAACATGGCTATAAATGCAACAAACACTAAAAGCATAGCACCAACGTTAACTGCTAGTTTTAAACCTTCAGTGGTACCATTTGCTATGGCTTCTAATATATTAGAACCAATTTTTTCTTGCGAAACGTGAACATCAGTATTTATCTTTTCAGTTTGGGGAAATAGTATTTTAGAAATCACAATAGCACCAGGAGCAGCCATTACGGAAGCGGCTAGTAAATGCTTCGCATAGAATAGTTGTAATTCTTTATCATCACCACCTAAGAAGCCAATATAGGCAGCTAGAACAGCTCCAGCAACAGTTGCCATACCACCTATCATAACAAGTAATATTTCAGACTTGTTCATTTTTTCTAGGTAGGCTTTAATTAATAAAGGCGCTTCGGTTTGTCCTAAAAAGATATTACCAGCTACACTTAAACTTTCAGCACCAGAAATGCCTAGGACTTTCGTTAAAAGCCATCCCATTCCTTTTACTACTTTTTGGATTAAACCTAAATAGAATAATACTGACGTCAATGCCGAAAAGAAGATAATTGTTGGAAGTACCTGGAAAGCGAAAATAAATCCGAAAGATTCTACATCGAGCATACCTCCAAATAAAAATTCACTACCAGCTTGTGTAAATCCGAGTAAGTCAATAAATCTCTGACCAACCCATTCGAAAACAACTTTTACAAATTCAACTTTTAAAACACCAATTGCTATTACGAGTTGAAAAGCTAAACCTAGTCCAACTGTTTTCCAATTAACTGCTCTGCGATTGCTACTAAATAGGAATGCGATAAAGATTAATGTTACCATTCCTAAAACACCTCTCCAAAGACTATTCATAGAAAAACCTTGACTTGGAATTATTGCAGAAGTACTAGTCATTTCTACTGGAGCACTAATGGCTTCAGTAGTTTTAGGTGATATAAATTTATAAATAGTTTTATTTCCTGAAAAAACTAAAGTAGAATCTGTGAGTTCAGAAATCTTATATCTTTTAGTCGTGTTTATTGAATCATTATAGTAAAAAACCAATAACTTATTTTGAAAGATATAATCACCAGTAGCATTTGTATTATCGCTTAAAGATGATGAAATTTTAAATTCTCCCTTATTAAGTTCTAAGCCTTCTGTATTAGAAAAGTCATTTGATTCTACGTTTTCATAATTGCTATTTTCAATGCTTTCAAAAAGCCATTTTTTTTCTAAGTCTTGACTAAAGCTTGTCGTAAGTCCAAAAAAAATAGCTGCAATAGCTAGTAGAAAATGTTTCATCTGAAAAGGTGTTTAACGTTTAGAAATTTCGTCTCGAATTTTAGCTGCTTTTTCATAATCTTCATTATTTACAGCTTCATCTAAAAGAGTATTGAGTTCTTTAAGACTTTTATTTTTGTAGTTATCTTGAGCACTTGCCTCTATTTCTTCAGCAACAAAATCATCTACTAAAATACTATCTTGCTCTTCTTCTCCTTTTTTAGGATTCACTTTTAAATAAATACCAGCTTTATCTAAAATGTTTTTATAAGTAAATATTGGTGCTTGAAAACGCAAAGCTAAAGCAATAGCGTCGCTAGTTCTGGCATCAATAATTTCTTCAATTTTATCACGTTCACAAATTAAACTAGAGTAGAATACACCATCTACTAATTTGTGTATGATGACTTGCTTAACAACAATGTCGAAACGATCTGCAAAATTTTTAAATAAATCGTGAGTAAGTGGTCGTGGAGGTCTAATTTCTTTTTCTAAAGCGATTGCAATAGATTGGGCTTCAAAAGCTCCAATAACAATTGGAAGTTTACGATCACCATCTACTTCATTCAGAATTAAAGCATAAGCGCCATTTTGGGTTTGGCTATATGAAATTCCTTTTATGTTTAATTTTACTAAACTCATAATATATAAAACGTAAAGAACCGTTTAAATTAGGACTTTACCAACTGCAAATTGCAGATTTATGTGTAAAGAACCAAATTTAAACAGTCCTTTTCAAAGCACAATTTAAAAAAATTATGCGTTTTGAGCTTTAAATGCTTTTAATTTTTCAATGAGTTTTGGTACAACCTCAAAGGCGTCACCAACTATTCCGTAATCCGCAGCTTTAAAGAAAGGTGCTTCAGGATCTGTATTGATTACAACTTTTACTTTTGAAGCATTAATTCCTGCTAAATGCTGAATTGCACCAGAAATACCTATAGCAATATATAAATTAGAGGCTACAGGCTTTCCTGTTTGGCCAACGTGTTCGCTATGTGGTCGCCATCCTAAATCTGAAACGGGTTTTGAACATGCAGTAGCTGCACCTAAAACGTCAGCTAATTCTTCAATCATTCCCCAGTTTTCAGGACCTTTTAACCCTCTTCCTGCAGAGACAACAATTTCTGCATCTGCAATGGTTACTTTTTCTGTTGCTTTATCAATCGATTCAACTTTTACTCCAGAAGCTGGAATAGTAGGAGAAAAATCTTCAACTGTTGCATTACCATTAGATTCTACTAATCCAAAAGCATTTTTTGAAACTCCAACAATTTTTACATCTGTATCAATTGTGGTCATATTAAAAGCTTTGTTTGTAAATGCAGTACGTTTTACTGTAAATGGCGATGTACTTGAAGGTGCTTCAACAACATTAGAGGCAAAACCAGCATCTAAACCTATAGCTAAAATAGGAGCTAAGTATTTGCTGTCTGCACTAGAGCTAACAATAACCACTTTTGCGTCTTCTTTTTTAGCTGCTTGTGCAATAGAACTTGCATAAGCATTAGCATTAAAGGTGTTTAAATCACCATTCGTGATGTTTAAAACTTTATCAACGCCATAAGTTCCTAATTCTGAAGTATCATTGGCATTTATAGTTACAGCAGTTACTGTAGTGCCCATTTGATTTGCCACAGCTTTGGCGTAAGAAGCCGCTTCAAAAGCTGTTTTCTTGAATTTTCCTTGTTCTGATTCTGTATATACTAAAACTGACATGTTTTTCTTTTTTTTAGGTTAATTAAATCGCTTTAGCTTCGTTGTGAAGTAAATTGATTAACTCATCAATATTATCTGCATCAACTAAAGTCACAGCGCCTTTTGGAGCAGGCTTTTCAAATTTAACAGTTGATGTTTCTGTTGAAGCATTTGTTGGTTCAACAATAGATAATGGTTTTTTACGAGCCATCATAATTCCTCTCATGTTAGGAATACGAAGGTCACTTTCTTCAACCAATCCTTTTTGTCCACCAATTACTAAAGGTAAACTTGTAGATACGGTTTCTTTTCCACCATCAATTTCACGCGTTGCTGTAGCATTTGTGCCATCAACCTCTAAACTAATACAGTTCGTCACAAAATTAGCATTGGTAAGTGCTGCTAACATTCCAGGAACCATTCCACCATTATAATCAATAGACTCACGACCAGCAATCACTAAGTCATAACCGCCTTCAGTAACAACGTTTGCTAATTCTTTAGCAACTTGAAATCCGTCTTTTGCTTCTGTATTCACTCTAATTGCTGCATCTGCACCAATAGCTAAAGCTTTACGAAGTGTTGGCTCTGTTTCTGGTCCACCAACATTTACAACTGTAACGTTTGCACCTTGTTTTTCTTTAAACCACATCGCACGCGTTAAGCCAAATTCATCATTTGGGTTGATTACAAATTGAACACCATTAGTGTCAAACTTTGTGTCGTTATCAGCGAAATTAATCTTTGAAGTCGTATCAGGTACGTGACTAATACATACTAATATTTTCATATTGAAATTGTTTATTTTGAGTGTATATTCTTTCTAAAGCACGAAGATAAATATAATAATTTGAATTTTACTATGCATGCATAGTAAAATTTATAAAAACTTCATATTTATGCTTTTTGTTTATAGATTTCTCAGAAATTCTAACTTATATCGGGAATTATTCATTTTTTTATGTTTAGAATGCGCTTTTTATATCTTGGTTTTAGATTTAAAAGACCTCAAATAGAAATTTAAGGACCTATACTTAAGTTTTGAATGTGTTTTCAGCATTAATTTTATGTCGTTTTATAATCAATAATTATTACTTTTGCTGTTCGATTAAAAAACTGATACATGAAAACAATTCAATTTAGAGAAGCCATTTGTGAAGCTATGAGTGAAGAAATGCGCAGAGATGAAAGCATTTACTTAATGGGTGAAGAGGTTGCAGAATATAATGGCGCTTACAAAGCTTCAAAAGGGATGTTAGACGAGTTTGGTTCTAAACGTGTTATTGACACGCCAATAGCAGAACTTGGTTTTGCTGGTATCGCTATTGGTTCTACAATGACAGGTAATCGTCCTATTGTAGAATACATGACCTTTAATTTCTCATTAGTTGGTATTGATCAAATTATAAATAACGCAGCCAAAATTAGACAAATGTCTGGCGGACAATTTAAATGTCCTATTGTGTTTCGTGGTCCAACAGCTTCTGCTGGACAATTAGCAGCAACACACTCTCAAGCTTTTGAAAGTTGGTTTGCCAATACACCAGGTTTAAAAGTAGTTGTACCTTCTAATGTGTATGATGCAAAAGGCTTATTAAAATCTGCTATTCGTGATGACGATCCTGTTATTTTTATGGAAAGTGAGCAAATGTATGGTGATAAAGGTGAAGTTCCAGAAGGAGAATATACAATTCCGTTAGGTGTTGCAGATATCAAACGAGAAGGTACAGATGTCACTATCGTATCTTTTGGAAAGATTATTAAAGAAGCTTACAAAGCTGCAGATGAATTAGCAAAAGAAGGAATCTCTTGTGAAATCATTGATTTAAGAACAGTTCGTCCTTTAGATAGAGAAACAATTCTTACTTCTGTTAAGAAAACAAATCGTCTAGTGATTCTTGAAGAAGCATGGCCTTTTGGTAATGTTTCTACAGAAATTACATATCTTGTACAATCTGAAGCATTTGATTATTTAGATGCTCCAGTGGTTAAAATTAATACAGCAGATACACCAGCACCATATTCTCCAGTATTATTAGAACAATGGTTGCCAAACAAAGATGAGGTTATTAAAGCTGTTAAAAAAGTGATGTATATCAATGCTTAATGGTTTTTAAACCACTAATAAATTGTAATTTATTACGTTAATAAACTTCATTAACACATTTTGCATGATTGTTGATGAAGTTTTTTGCCTATGAACTATAAACTACTTATTTTTTTCTTTTTCTTTGGAATTCTTTTAGGATTCTCCCAAACCAAAGTTAGTGGTTATGTGTTTGATGAAAATGACCAACCTGTAGCCTTTGCTAATGTCTTATTTAAAGGATCTACTGAAGGTACCATCACTAATGAAGATGGACGCTTTTATTTAGAATCTGAAAATACTTGGAATGCAGTCATCATCTCGTTTCTAGGCTATGAAGTTAAAGAGGTTGCTCTCGACAAAAGAGTTAACTACGATCTTAGATTTGTCTTAAAAGAAGAGGCAGCAGCTCTTGATGAGGTTGTTATTGTGTCTGGAAAACAATCTAAGAAAGCTTCAGAAAATCCAGCCATTAGAATCCTAAAAAAGATATGGGAACGCAAACGAAAAAATGGACTGAATCAGTTTAAACAATACCAATACGATAAATACGAAAAAGTAGAATTTGATTTGAATACCATTGATAGTGCACTTATAAAAAGTAAACTATTTAGAGGTATGGAATTTGTCTTTAATGAAATAGATACCTCTAATGTTACAGGTAAAACGTATTTGCCAATTTTTATAAATGAGGCTTTAAGTACAGTTTATGGTGACAATAAATTAAACAAAGAAAAAGAAGATCTTAAAGGAAATAAAAACTCTGGTTTTAGTAACAACCAAGTCATTATTGATTTTATTGATGATTTATATGCCGATTTTGATGTGTATGATAACTACCTGAAGTTTTTCGATAAGAGTTTTGTGAGTCCGTTGTCTCGAACAGGAATTCAAACCTACAACTATGTGCTTTCCGATAGTGCATTTATCGATAACAAGTGGTGCTATAATATTATCTACTATCCTCGTCGTAAAAATGAATTGACCTTTAAAGGAGACTTTTGGGTAAACGATTCTACCTATGCTATTAAAGATATCAATTTGCAAGCTTCTAAAAGCGCAAATATTAACTGGGTAAAAGAAATTTATATAGAACAGGAGTTCGAAGTTTTAAACGATTCCGTGTTTTTGATTAAGCGTGATTATATGTTGTCTGATTTCGCTTTTAATAAAAAGGAAAAATCACGTGGTGTATATGGAAAGCGTACAACGCTTTACGAAAATTATGTGTTTAATGAACCTAAAGCCGAAGCATTTTATGATGAAGAAGTATTTTCATTTGATGAAGATATTTACAATCGTGATGACGAGTTCTGGGAGCAAAACCGATTAGAGTCTCTTAATAAAGATGAAAGAGGTGTGTATAAAATGCTAGATACGCTTAAAACTGTGAAGAAGTTTAAGCGACTTTATAATATAGGTAGTATTCTTGCTTCGGGTTATGTCGAGTTTCCGAGTATTAATTTTGATTATGGACCTATATTTTCCACATTCGGATTTAACGATGTTGAGGGTTTGCGCCTAAGAACAGGAGGACGTACTTATTTTGGACCAAATGATTTATGGCGTTTAGAGGGTTTTATAGCTTATGGCTTTAGAGATGATAAATTTAAATATGGTATTTCTGGTAAATGGTTGCTAGATAAACGAAGTAGATGGACCATATTTGGAGGTAACAGACGAGATGTGGAGCAAATAGGTGCGAGTTTAACTAGTTCTACAGATGTATTAGGTAGAAGCTTAGCATCGTCATCAGTAATAGGTACTGGTTCTAATGATAAGTTAACCAATATCAGTTTGACCAATTTAGGAATGTCTATCGAGCCATCTCGTAATTTTGAAGTGCGTTTAGATGGAAGCTTTAGAACCTTGCGTTCGGCATCGCCAACCTTTAGCTTAGATTATAATGATCCAGAAGCTGCTTCAGGTGTTTCTTCTGAAATAAAACAGTTTGAAAGCCGATTGTCATTAGGGTTTTATCCAAAACGTCAAATGACCGGTTATGGCGTAGAGCGCAAGTTTAAAAATGATAATTTCGCACGATTATTTGCCCAAATAAGTCGTGGTGATCGCAATTGGTTTGATAGTGATTTTGATTATACTAAAGTTCAGTTTTCCTATATACAACCATGGCAAGTTGGAGGTTTTGGTCGCTTGACTACATCTTTAGAAGCCGGAAAGACGTTTGGAAATGTGCCTTTAGGATTACTAAGTGTTGTGCCTGGAAATCAGACTTATTTCTCAATTTATAACACCTTTCCGCAACTTGATTTTTATGAGTTTGTGACAGATACGTATTCATCAATGCACATAGAGCATAATTTCAACGGACGCTTATTTTCAAGAATCCCTTTTTTAAAGTCATATAACTTAAGATTTGTACTTGGCTTAAGAGGCGTTTGGGGCGAGTTGTCAGATGATAATATTGCTTTAAATAGAACTGGTAATCCTGTTGAAATTCCTTTAGTAGCACCAGATTCTCGTATGTATTATGAATACAGTTTTGGTGTTGCCAATATTTTTAAAGTACTAAGAATTGATTTCAACTTTAGAGGGAATTATTTAGATAGACCTAACGCTAGACGCTTTGGTGTTACAGGTAGTTTTGGCTTTTATTTCTAAAATGTATTATTGTTTTTTAATTGGTTGTTGAGTATTCAGAAGTGAAAGTATGATTATCAGCATCAAAAGTAACGGTCAATGTGTTATTGTCAATTGTAGTTCCTGTTAAGGCTATAGATTCCGAATTCATGACGTCATAAGAGGTGTTGCTGTCTATATGAGTCACTTTTACATATGTGTCTGATAAAAAATTACTACCACCATTCACTTTGAATTTTACACCAATCCTATTCGTTATTTCAACAGTTTTTTGGTCAGCTAATTCAGAATAGGCTTGAGGATCAATTATTGTTGTTGTCTCGTTTTGAAAGTCTCCGTTTTCATCGTTCCATATAAAGGTAATATCCAAGTCAAGATCAGCATCTGAAAGTTGAGAGGTATATGCTATCTTATAAGTTGCAGTTGTTGCGTTTTTATTAAGTGTTTTTTCGTCATCGCTACTGCAATTCATTAAAACTATTGCGAATAGAAGTAAAGAAAGTTTTTTCATAAGTATACTGCGTTAAGTTATAGATTAGAGGTTGCTTTAAGTCGCTTTCAAAATAACGTGTTGTTGCTTTGTTAGCAAGAGCGAAGCTACTAAAAAGAAAGCGTATTTTAAATAGGGAATTTTAGTGTTTTCTTATGGTAACAGAAGAAATTTCATTGCTCAATATTCATTTTGAGTTTAAAACTTTCTTTTCTATAAGAATACCAATCTTTTTCATTTGAGTTGTACCAAGTTCCATATTCGTACAATTTAGCATTTTCATCTTCACAAAATCTTATATAAATATTTTTCTCAGAGTTAGAAATATCAGAAAGAATATTAAATCCAAGATACATTTTTTTAGAATATAAATTCAATGGACGCAGATTTACTGTTAATGAGCCTCTATGGTCATGAGACACTAAAAATTTAACTTCATTCTCACTTATTATTTTGCCAGGTTTTCCGTTTTTATCAACTTCACAAATAAGGATGCCAAGTAGGACATCTTTATAATTTATTTTAAGTTTGTTCTTGAATAAATTTGGTAATCCAGTATTAAAATAGAATGTAACATTATCAATTATTCCTTGAGGTAAATCCTCTAACAGACAAACCATCTTGCTTGTCTTAGAGGTTATGCCGTTGTATGAAGGATGCCCTGAAATATCATATTTTACTATTCGCTTTTTACGTTTTTTGCCAACCAATACTTCAGTTAGATGTATAGTGTCTTTCAAGTTTTCTTGAGCAAAAAAGTGGGTTGAAAACAATATAATACCAACTTGTAAAATGGTTTTTAGTTTCATTTTTCAGTATGTCTTGTCCTGAAATATGGCTACAGGTTAAAATTGAATTTACGCTGATAATTTGTATACCATATTAGGTGTTTTATAGTCTAAAGATAAATGTAATCTTATTTCGTTGTATAAATTAATTGCATTTTTTGCTGCTCTCTTTGCGTGTGCTACGCTATCAAAGGTCTGGTCGAGATAAAACTCATCTTTCAAGATGCCATTTACCCGTTCCGCCTTAGCGTTTTCTTAACAATGATTTTCTTCTGTCATACTAATATCTATCTTTTTTCTTTTGAGTATTTGTGTGTATTGATTGCTACAATACTGTATTCCTCTGTCTGAATGATGTATGAGTCCATTAGTGTTTTTAGCTTGGCACATGACCTTATTAAGTGCTCTTACACATCCTTTTAATCCCAAGCTAACACTGATGTCATAACCCACTATTTTGCGAGAATGCATATCTGTTATTAAAGCCAAGTAACAAAAGCCTTTTACGGTTCTAATGTAAGTTATATCACTAATCCAGACTTGGTTCGGTTTAGTGATTTCAAGGTCTTTTATAATGTTATTATACTTATAAAAACGATGATACGAATTGTTTGTTCTGGCACTAGTTTTTTTCTAAGTGTAAGCATATTGTGTTTTCTAAGGACATTAAATAGCGTATCTCTCCCGACTTTAAGGTTGGTCTTTGTAAACTCATTTTCTAACGATTTAGTGAGTTTACGGACACCTTCTCTAGGAAGGGATTTGCGTCTTTCTCTAACAATTTTAATAGTCTGTTGTTCTAGTTTTAAATGTATGTCAGCTCTAAATTTGTATTTGTAATACGCATCACGTTTAAGTCCAAAACAATGGTTTATAGTAGTTAAAGAAGCAAATCCCTTAGATTTCTGTTTAGTTTTAATTAAGGCTTTATACTTAACTTTTTTTTTAGTTCAGCAACAGATTTATAGCCTAGGTCTTCTGTAGCCACTTCGAGATAAGAATCTAATACCATAGCGTCTAAATCCTTTTTAAGTAGTAGTTTTTTAAGCTGTTGAATCTCTTTTTGAAGTGTTTTGATTCTTGATATTTCGTCTTTAGTTTCCACTTTTATTCTGGTGTTCATTAAGTCTTTTCGACTGTATTTTTTTATCCACACATTTACTGTTGTAGGTGCAATGGAATAGAGTTTGCATAGTTCACTCTTTGTGTGTTTTCCGGTTGTAAGTTCGGCTAAAATTTTTAATTTAAAAGGTTCACTGTAACGTCTAATTATTTTGTCATTTCTATACATAATGTTAAAATTATGTAGCCTTTATTCAGGACGGGTCGATATTATGCACAGCGTGTTATGTATGGTTTGCTACGCCAGTTCGCTACGTTCGTGTGTTGCGTTGGCAAGAACTAAATTAGCAAAAATAAACCGAAGCAGTAGGAACGAACATCCGATGGGGTTTTACGAGTACACACAGAGCAATCAATTATACCTATTTTTGACAGCAGTTATTTTTTGTCTGTGCCAAATTTAAGTTGTCTCTCGTATTCTTTATTGTCAAAATAGCCTTTTGATTCTTGGATTAACCCTTCCGCATTGATAGTCCATTCTTCAAATCCGTTAATGCTTACTTTGTTTCCATTTCCACCTGGCCCATTATTAGTTCCAGTAAGTGTCCAATGAAATTTTGTGTTGTCTTTGTTGGTAGTCAGGCTGTCCATTGAAACAACCATATCAGGAAAAGCATCCATAAAGCTTTTAGCAACATTTGTTATCGCTTCTGTACCTTCTGCTGGTATACCATCATTTATCTGTAGAACACCATCTTCGGCGAAAAAATAGGAAACAAAATTGGGTCTTTGGCTGCACCATACTTGAGCATAACTCTTGGCAAAAACCTCTAAATCAAATTTTTGTAGTTCTTCTGGTAAACGTGTATTTGTGAATGAGATGTTAATAAATTTCCACTCACCATCTTCCTTAATTAGGGTAAAATTGTCGATGTTATTTGTACGTGGAACACCATATTTATGTAGCGTAGCATCAGCCCAAACAAAAGCAATTTGGTCCTTATTTATAAGAATTTTGTATTCATTCACGGGTTCGTAAAAGGGCTTGCGTTCTAGGTCTCGTTTTTTTTGTGTTTCAAAATAGTCGTTAATTGTGATGACTGAATTTTTCGAAACACCATCTCTAATTATTGCACTTGCCAAGTTTGCCTTGTTTGAAACTATGGATTCTAAAGTCTGCCAATCAGAATTACCAACAGCAAACAATAGCTTTTCTACAATGGCTTTTACTTCTTTTTCTTCTGGATTTAGCGTTTTTACTTCTTTAATAACCTTTTCGGTCAATTCAGGTTTATTTTGATTTGATTGACAACTAAAAAATAAGCTAGAAACAATTACAATAGATAATATTATAATACTCAATGTCCTTTTCATAATTATATTTTTTAATTGCAGCCAACGGTTTTGTATATGATACGTTGCTTGTTTAAGCATCTAATTTAGCAAATAAAACGCAGATAGAAAGTCCGTTAGGACTTTCGTTATATTTCTCTTAGGCTTAATTCGTTTCTAATTTGCTCCTGTACTTCCTCATTTTCTTTTATTCCTCTTTTGTAAGTATAATTCATATAATAATAAAAGATCAAAGCTTGTTTTAATACTTCATGAAAATAGGCGTTATTCTGTGCTTCTATTAGGTTTATTGGTTCGGCCAAGGTTTGCGATAAGTTATCTGCATTTATATGTTTGGTCTTAATATTCTTAACGACTTCAGTTTCATGCAAAATTTTCACTTGCTCATAATCTGATCTTAAATCATCAGTTAAGTAGTAATATTTGAAATCAAACAATTCTGAAATAGCAATTCTAAGCGAGTCATTATGAATGATGTCAACACCTTTGGATTTTCATAAGCAACCGTTATGGGTTCAAAGTTTCCTCTTCCTAATAATTTAAAATAAGCCATTCTTAAAGAGTCTGTTAATGGTGTTTTCTGTTCTAAATGTTCTAAAACTTCTTTATTGAATTTCACTTTGCTTTTATTATACGTAATCTTTGAGTTAAGATTAACAACATCTTTTTCTAGATTTACTAGAATTTCACTTAAAATATTCGATTCAAGTTTGTATTCAATTCTGTTATTATTCCAATTATTGATTTGAAGAGCCAATAGGATACCAATCATTACCAAAATAATTTCTCCGATAGCATATCTTAAATACTTTCCTGTTTTATTTTTCTCCATAAGGTCGTAGCGTATTTTTCTGAAGAATTTTATCATTGGTTAGTGGTTTGTCATAATGAAGTACAGCGTGTTGTGTATGGTTTGCTACTCCAGTAAGCTACGCTCGTGTGTTGCGTTGGCTGGAATTAAGTTAATAAAAGAAAACGAATCAATAGGAAAATCCGATAGGATTTTTCGAGTAAACGCAAGACTATCAATTAATTATACGCGGTGTTGGCAAATAGTATTTTATTCCTTTATAATTTCTTCATCGTCATCTTCAGGTAAAAATTTTCCAATTATCAATGGTGTTAAAATACAAACAATTCCGATTATTGAATTC
>Ga0209344_10004036_pt1 | contig 13860 bp, 8 predicted proteins | sample Cruoilmetagenom6_FD_187293 | JGI IMG/M metagenome (GOLD analysis project Ga0209344, IMG submission 187293) | Oil polluted marine microbial communities from Coal Oil Point, Santa Barbara, California, USA - Santa Barbara Oil Seep Sample 6 (SPAdes)... | ecosystem: Environmental > Aquatic > Marine >...
CTCTTGACCGCTGTGCCTTGCTCGCATAGCTACCGCCTCTCTTCTGGCGGAGTAGCTCAGGTGGTTAGAGCAGCGGAATCATAATCCGCGTGTCGGGGGTTCAAGTCCCTCCTCCGCTACCATAAATACTTGATAATAAGTGATAAAATCGCCGTCGTTGTGCGACTCCTATTTCGCTGATAAGTTATACACAGGTATACACTTTTCGAGGCGGTTTTGGCGGCAGATTCGACAGGCTCTAAAAAGTCAATTAATTCAGTAACATCGCGGAAACATCTGCGAAAAGGGCTGTCGATCCAAAAGACCGGTCGAAGCCCATATTGGCATATCCGGCTGCGGGATCCTCTGACGTCGAAGTACGTTGTTCGGTCGTCAAAGGAAAAATCACGTCTGGAGGCTATCGAAACAGCGTTGGAGTTCGCGGACTCGTATCACAGCAAGGCACTTAGCGATCTGGCTCAAGCGAAAGCGACGAGCTTTGAGCACTACGCCAAAATTCTTCTAGAGATGCAGAAGACTGAAACGAACTGGTCCTATCGGGACAATCGGATTTTAAGCCGTCCCAAAGATGGACTGATCTACTACTTTGGTAAGCACGACGTGACGAAATTCACGAAGGGGATGGTTCTTAACTACCTCGCCCATCTTGATCAGAACCGTGACAAGCCTCTCGCCGAGTCCACGAAGTCGAAACACGTGATCCTGATCAAGAAGGTTCTGACGTTAGCAGTCGATGACGGATTGATGCGCACATTGCCTCCTATGCCCAAGGCGAAGAGGGTCGATACCCCACGGCATGCGTTCACGGACAACGAATACAAGCGGTTCTCACAAGCGGCGTCAGAATGTGCCAGGCGTGGCGACAAGGTGCGTGGGGTCGTTATCACCGATCACCATGGAAAGATGTTCAAGTTCGCCGTTCATAGCTTTCTGCGGCCAACAGTGAGCGAGCTGTTCGAGCTGAAGCACAAAGACGTTCAGGTTCGTCAGGACCCACATCATTTGGAGCTAATCGTTAGGAAGGGCAAAACTGGGCATCGTACAAGCGTTACGATGCCGTTTGCTGCTGCACTCTATGGTGCCTCCGGTCCGAACATGCCGCCCAATCCCCATCACCCGGAAGCGTATGTGTGGATGCCGGAGTATCCAAATCGGACGACTGCGATCAATACAGCACGTCGCATCTTCCACCACGTCATAGAGGAAGCTGGTCTAGACGATCAGGACAAGAAGCTAACCCCATACTCGCTCCGGCATTATGCACTCCAAAAGCGATTGAGGGCGTCAGGGGGCAAGGTCAACATTTACATGCTCGCAAAGAATGCAGGAACATCTGTTGAACAGCTTGAGCGGTTCTATCTGAAGCAGATGCCGCCAACGTCGGAGATGATTGAGAACCTGCAGATAAAGGGGGAGACTTCGGTCATATCCGCTCAAACCTATCTACGTGATCATTTGCCGTCAGTGGATGAAGTTGACGTTGCCGACGGGTAATTTTGGTTGCGCGTACTGAAGTGTTCGTATGGATCGGCCCATAGCTGCATTTGCAAGGAAATTATCCTTCCGCGCTGCAGCATCTTCAAAACAGTCATTCGCGGAAGTGACGGCGAACCTCTTTCGAGCACTTCGGTAGTACCTAGTCCAAGGTTTCTAGCCTTTGCACTGCGTGGGTTACGATCCAGTGTTCCGGAGAGGTTGATTTATGAGAGAGTATGGTAGGGCGGCACTGTTTGTGGATACCCGCCTCGAAACTTTTCGATTAAGCTGTCGCCATGGCCTTTTTTTACTTCGACGACAGCAAACATCATCAGTTTGGCCTAACCATGGGCGCTTTCGTCATTTGCGACGACGACCCGGCGGAAAACATGGAAGACATTTTCTGGGAGTTTGGCTTCAATCCAGAAGAGTACGAGTTTAAATCTCGGACTCCTATGGCGGGAAATGAGAAGCTCCAGCAGCTACGTTCGGCGTTGACATGGCATATCGCGCACAAATGCAAGATTGCAGTTTGCTTGGTCGGCGAAGACGACACAAGACTTGGGCCAGCCTCCCTTCGTCTTCTTCAGAATGCTCTGAAGCATCCTGCGCTAGCGGACACGAGGCACGAAGTGTACTTCGATGAAGGATTGTTTTCGTCAAGAGAAGCGGCCCAATCGCTTGGATCATCGGCCTCACTTCCCGGATGCAACCTTCATTTCGAGCAAGATTCCCACAGTGTCATGGGAATACAGCTGGCCGACATCGTTGCGCGTACCGCCTCTCTAATGCTACTCGAAACTCTTGGGCATATCACAAAGAAGATCATCGTAGATGCACCCGAAGACGAGGCCTACCACGGCCTTGAAATCGAACTCGGGTTCGAGCTTTGGGCTGGCATTCGGTATGCGTTTCTTTCGCAGAACAAACCGGAACCTGACGAAGTCATGGGATATGCTCTCGTAGACGTCTTTCCTTGGGGTCTGTTCATCGACGAGGAAGTGAACGACGATGTTCAAGAAGCAGCAATGAAGAGATTTGGCGAAAATTACCTAGGGTGTATACATTGATGTGCAATGCCAAAACCTGCGCTCCCGTAAAAAGGGTTACAAGATGTCAAACGAAGCGGATGATTTTGTCGTCTCGGGTGAGTGGAAAGCCCCAGCCCCGCTGGACAAGTATTTGGCTACCGTTTCCATTCGGCCCTACCCAGCCGTCCATCATCTAAGTGATCGCTGCAATGCAGCTTTCCCGAAGCGGATTTTCCATGCTATTCGGCAAAGACTGCATAGATTGAGGTCCAAGTGACGACACAACTACCGGTAAAATCTCTCCCACCCAACGATTCTGGCCGTCTTCTGGTTCGCCTAAACGAAAGATATCGTGCCGGTATACCACGCTACGGCATTGCACAATTGACGAACGCCAAAAATGCCAAATCTGTAAGAGTCCTCTTTCTTGGGCATGTTGATGATTCCGCCATCTTCATTCCGTATGACATCAGAGTTGCCCTCGGCGTCGACAAGGGAGGCAGTCTCGAATTTGCAGTCCAAAAGATCGGATGGCTTGGCAAAGTTTGTTGGCTGCTCAAAACCCCTGATCCGGCGGTTCATGTACCTGCATGGCTCGCGCTGACATCGGTGTGTTTAGGTGCCATAGGAGTCGTAATTGCCCTCTGCAATTGACGGCCCATAACCTGCCATTCAACCTGCGTCGAATATGCTGCGGTTCAGCCTGTCAGAACGGATTTTCGCTTCGCCCCGAAATTCGGCTTCTGGATTGCACCCCTGACTTGGACAATGGTGCGGGTCCTCCAACAATCACAGAAACTCTCAAGTATCGTACAACACACCAATCACTGGGCGTGCCGAAGCGATGGTGGGTAAATGGCCAATATTTGTAGCAGGGCCAATGGTTGCCACAATTGAGGCGCCAAGACCGCCAATCGTCTCAAATTGCCACAGATATTCAGCTATTTGGGCGCCAACTCGCTTAAGCAAACTTCGCCCATCTTCAAGAGTTACCGCTACGATCTTCCCTTCAGAATTACTCAGATCTCCCAGTTGCAGTGGTGGTCCACCCAACACGATCTGCCCAGGCAAAGCCAAAGGCACAGCGCTGTCTTCGCGGACACGATATGCGATTTCGACCGTTTGAAGTTCCGGGACAGCCTCGACATTTATGGCTTCGTGTTTACCTTGAGGGGGCGGCATGCTGGAGAAAACCGCACCAACGATCTTGAAAACTCGTAGTTTGGTTGGATCGAAAGTAAGCGTTTTCCTCCGGGTTCTTGGGTCGGGCATCTCTGCAACCAAGGATATCCCGGTGGCGTCTCGCGACGCAAACATCCGGCGAGCAAAGACCGCATCACCGAACTTTGCCAAGACCAGATTCTGATCTTTGCCTGAATACGGTTCGCATTCCACTATTATGACTGAACCTGATGGGGCAGCAAAACCAAGCGTTTCGCCCCTAACGTAGTAGAGCGCCTTATCATCAAAAAAGTCGCTGTCGAGTTTTTCTCCAATGATCTCCTGTGAGTTTTCTCCTACTGCGCCAGCAGTAAAGGCCGCCAAATCGGGACAAACGGGAACTGCAAAAGTTGGTGTGTTCATTTTTGGAAGCGCGACGATGTTTTCCGATGGCGAAGCTGTGTCTTGAGAAAGAGGTTCTCGAAAACGATAAAACCTAAACTGTTGATGCACGTTCTCGATTTCTGATCGGAGATTGGCAAATTCAGCTTCTACCGCTACGACGTCTTGATACCGAATTGAAGTTTTGTCATGATGAGATTCATTCAAAATCCGCCTTGCTTCGGCTCCATTCTGCAAAGCTGGGTGTGACGCGAATGATTTGACAACAGGGTTGGAAAATAGCTCTCCCGCGTTGTTATTGATTACGGACTTCAGCTTATCCAACAAGGGTATCAGTGTGGGTGCCTTTGTGGGGTTTGCGTAAGCAGGATTTACGCTGCCATCGAAAAGGTCGCCAATCCTGGCCTCCAAGAAAACACGTAGGTCCGATGCGTAGTCTTGCGCATGCCGATCCGAGTCCTTGTTATTCTTGTATTCTTCTTTCTTTCTGTCCACTTCCTCAACCGATGGGGATAACCTCAAAACTGGTCGATCTGTGTTGACCGGGTGCACTGAAAGGTGCCTTACCCGTTGCCCACTTCGGTTCTCCTGAACAAAGACTCTGGCAAAGTGCTTATCATGGGTTGTTGCAACAATCTGGGCACCTTGTTCAGCGAGAGTTGAAAGTCCACGCGCCAATCGAGCGCGATTGTCGTTATCCAATAAGTCTTGTGGGTCATCCAATATAAGGAGATGCAACCCGCCTCGCAAACTCAATACGTGCTCTCGGAATGCGAGAAAAAAGCCAAGAAGTGATCCTCTGAGCGCAGATGCATTTGACAAGTGTTGTGCGGGACCTTCGACGCCGAGCCTACCAACTTTGAGGCCTAGAGCGCCTTTAGCATCCATTTCTGTCGACGTCAGAATTGGCGCAAACGTAGTCGCGTTCTGATAGACAAGAGATCTCCAAAACTCCGTCCGACCTTCAAGCCGATTTCGGAGTTCTTCAACTTGTGCCTGCGCAAGTACGCCCAATTGGACAAGGTTTAAACATCCGATGGCAGCTTTCTTGCATGCGCCAATTCTATCTCGCTTCAGCTTATAGTTATTCCGTTGGGTTTTGAGGCGCTTAACACGTGTGATTGCTTCATTCAAAGGAGCAGCCCCATCAACGACGGTCAGTAGCAATTCCAATTTTGCTCCCAGCGCCGGATTTGCAGCTCCTAGCGCGTCATCGCCCTTCGTGACTGCAATAGAAAACGCCCGCAGGTTGGTTCTGTGCGCCTTGAACCATGAAACAAAGCCAAGAGCTGCTACTAGGCGATTGATCGAAAGAACCAGTTCGGAGGCATTAGCTGAAATGGCATAGGGAAGTTCCAGCGGTTCAGATGGAACATACTGAGGTAACGACGAGGACTCCTCAACCACCGCTTCTTTCGTACCAGCTTGAAGTTTCTTTAGCACTCCTCCGTAGCTTTCCTTCTCGAACAATTCCTCAACATATGCTTTTGTCACCAGCTCCGTTGGATTACCCGGCAGTTCCGATTTAAGTTCGGATGAAAGCGTTTGTACAAGTTCGTTGGCCAAGCGACCTGTCCAGTGATCAGCCCACTCGGCGATTGATTTGGATAATAAATTACTGTCTTCTCTTGCTTCTTTGATATGATCGGAGACGTTCTTACCAGTTACCGGATCGACCCTATCCAGCAAACTGTGCGCACATACCGGACAGTTGTCGTCGAGCTCTTGTTTGTTGATCATAAACCAGTTGGCAACTCGTGCGTACAATTGGGAGCGTACGGCGACATCAGGTGTTCTCAACAACTCATCAAGAATGGTTGCTTCTGATTTCAGTTCAGAAAGGAGAACTCTGGCTGTTTCTTCCTGTGCATCTTCGACCCCCATCATTGCAATGGCGCGCGCCATCGACGGCAATTCCTTAATCGAGCCAAGATCGTGGCGCGCTGGATGTACTTGTTTTTCTAGCTCTTCCCTTGAGCTACGGTCCTCGGGGTCAAAATCCTTGCCAAGGACATCTTTCGCATCTTGAAAGGCATCTGATTTGATTGTTTCAAGTTTATTTTCAATAGCTTCCAAAATTTCAGTACAGTCGTCATTCTCGATTTTTGGGAGATCAAATTCCAACTCAAGTTCAGAGTTTTCCTCTGCGATTTGGCCCATGTCGGAAGCTGCTTCATCGTAGTGCTCCGAGATTTGTTGACACACGGTCTCGAGCTCTTTGATCGAACGTTTATCGAGCCTTTCTGAGGCTTTCTGTGCGTGCTTTGAAAGATCGACCAAATCGGCAAGTCCCGTCAACCTTGCAACCGCATGCCCCAATTGAGAAGCAGATCCAACAGAGAGATATTGCAGCAACGCAGGCATGGTCGTGGCAATTCGCCATGCGATTGGGTCCAATCCCAATGAACCTAGATTTGGCTGGTTCTCTTCAATTTTTCCCCGTGCTGTGCGGGATTGCGACCTGCGAACTGGTGGAAGCTGGCTTCCATCTTCGTCGTAAAAGAGAAGCTCAACCCAACTATCGGCTGTTACCGGCGAACCGTCTGTCGGCAACTCCTCAGAGTCTGGCATTGGAGTAATTGCAGACATCTGGTTTCTATTTGGGTTTCCGTCTGAAAGCTGTATTTCGCATTCAAACTCGGTTGGCCCTTGTTCAGGTTCTCTTTGTGAGCGGAGTAGATGCCCCGTGAGGCACCAAACAATCGCATTTAGAACAGATGTCTTACCGGAGCCGTTTGCGCCTTCGAGCAGGGTCACGTTGTCTGTGAAATCGATGGTAAAGTCTTCTGGCGGTTCCAGTACTTTGCCAAAAGAATGCAGCCCGCCAAACCGATGCGCTGTAACTTTTCTCAAAGATAACTTTTTCTTCGCCCCATTCTGAGGAGCACTCGAAAACGCCTCGAACGCTGGAGGCTCCTCGTCGATACGGTCTACGATTGCATCAACATCACCAGCACTTAGGTTTTTCACCCATTTCTCTGTATTGGCTCGGTACCATTCCAAAACATTTCGTGTGTCACAATCGTCGAACTGAACATCTGACCGACCAGTAATTTCGACGCTTCGACCGCTGACCAATTCGTTTAGTACAACCTCGGTTGTGAGGAGGTGCAAAGGAGTGGGTTCTGTGGAGTTTTCCGTAGAGTTCAAGCTTCTGACCTTCACCTTTAAGACTAAAGTTTTTCAACTTTGAGCAATGTAGCACTCTCAGTAGAGCTACCCCAAGTCGAATATTCCATTTAGGGCGACCGGCCAGGTTTTGCTAAATCGAACTGATTGCAATTGGTCGAAGTGATGTCCGCTTTCGAGAGTGTCTGCTTCGGTATTCCATTTGCAGCGAAGGTCGGCTTCCCGCCCCTCTTGCTCGAAAAAGAAGCAGTTGAACCGTGATCTACGGTTTGCAGTTTCAGCCCGTTGACCCATCTCCCCAAGCCATCGGACCCGGCCCCCTGCCATAGAGGAGGCCAATATGACCCTGGACAAGCAATTCAAACTGGAAGCGGCTGAGAAGCCAAAGACGACCAATCCTATTCATCAGCGTCGGCACAAATTCATCAGTGCGATTGATAAGCAAATTGAGAAGACAACCGACGGGTCAACAACACTGATCACTGTCCGAAGCAGCTGGGTCTGGCAGACGGACAAAGGGCAGTGGTTCATCTCTCCAAAGTACGGGAAGGCACCGCTTGAACTGGTTCCTGGCCTGAACTCAATCAAATGTTCAGACGTCGATGATGTCGCTGATAATCTGGTTAAGCTGAAGGTGCTGGCCAGCGAAGGCAAGCTGGACCAAGTGTTAGAGGCAGCTGCTGCCAGCATTCGCAGTCGGTTTGGGAAGTAAAATCCCCATTCAGAAAGAGGAGATTGGGAACAGCTGAATGGATTCTAGAAGGTTCTATAAAGAAGAGGGGGCGTTGTTCCCTCTCAAAAGCAGGAAAAGCAAAGAATGTAGGATCGGATATATTCCAGCAATTGGTGTCGCAGCCCCCTTTTCAGATTGGGAACAACTGAAGCAATTTTAAATTATTCTATAAAGAAAGAGGGACGTTGTTCCCAACGCCCCTTCGAGTTCTAGCAAAATTCAGCGAACATTTTCATGTATTCTCAAGCTGCTTGGCCCGACAAATATTCGATGTCTTCCAGCGTATCTTCAAAGCCATATTGTTCATTAATAAATGGCCAGCTGTCGATCTCTTCCCGACGCTTACAAACATGTTCAAGCGAGTGAACGAGTTCCGATCTGATTGCGTAGTATCGCTTCCGACCTTTCTTTTCATCTTTCGATTGGCGGGTAATTTCATGAGATACACCGACCAACGTCAGCACGGTGCCTAAAAGCTGAATTGGCTTTTTCTTCGCATTGTAGGCAATCGTAACCCCCAGCTGCCCTTCCAAATAGGGCTTCAATTTGATCGCCTGTTCAACGAAATGTTTTAGATCGCCCTGACAGTACTCAACATCTGTGAGGAACTTTCCGCCACAATACAGTGGAGTGGTTTCTAGCAAACCGTGCAGCAAAAACATCCTTGCTTGAATATCTGGAAGAACACTCAAGTGTGTGCGTTTGAGCAGTTTACGGTCGTAGGGCAGCACGATGTTCTCTTGCGGTCTTTCTTGCTGCGCCACCCTCTTTAGAGCCTCGTACAACCAGATCCTGCCCCGTTGTCGACCTCGACAGTCAAATGAGATCAAATTGGAATTAACCGGCCTCCTGTAGAAGACTTCCATTGCCGTTCGCCAGAAGTTGAACTTCTCGTCAAGTGACAGTTCACCGTTCTCAAAATCCATCCGTCGGCGAAGTTTCTCAAACTCGCTTTGCTTTAGCGTTCGGGCAGACATAATCCGCTCATAGTACTTTTGATCCGCGAGCGCTCTGCCGCGTTCGCGGAAATCTAATCCAATCTGGGCCATGGCTTCGTCCCTGCCGTGTCCGTCAATTTCCCAACCCATTTCGCGCTTTGCAGCAATGAAGTTGCGACTCAAGGCGTTAACTGATGCACGATCCTTGATCGCAGCAAGTGTCGCCATCGTCAGGAATATCACCTGTAGGTTCTGGGGCGACGAACCAGATTGCGGGATCCCGTAGTTCATGGACGCGAATAGATCGGCATTCAGCACGTCGTCATGAACAACTTCAAACGCTGTCTCAAAATTGAAGCACCTGGGGCTGACCCAAACCTTGACCGCTTTGGGGTGTCGCACCCGGCAAAGCTGCTGATCGATGTCAAAATGGTTGGTGATGCCATTTTCAAAAAAACCATAAACGCAATCGATCTTCTGTTCTTGTCCATCAAATGTAATATCTATCCCGGTTCCGAGCGAAGGCGAGCACAGTACCACCTGGAATTCCAGAATGCTGTCCTTGATACTCTTGATAAATACCTGACCTTCCTTGGATGTGGAGTTGTCGGAGGTAATCGCGATCAAGGCGGGAGCGCGGCCTTCTTTCTTTGCGTCCGCCGCCAACGCCTCATGCAGATCGTCAATTAGCGCTTTGCTATTCGACGTCACAAAAAGGCGTTTGCATGCCTGAGCTGCGTGCTTCAAATCGGCGATCAAATGACTTTTGTCACCGAACACTTCGAGCTTCCGGTCGACGACTAGATTGTCGTTGAGAAGAATATGGACAGGACATGCGATCCGTTCGGCATCGCCTTGCCCCGACGAACTATCGTTTTTCAAGGCGTTCAACGTTACGAATGACAGCCAACCTAAATCAGCATCGAGTGCGATGACTTGTTTTGCACTCGCTATCAGCGCGGCAAAATACTCAAATATCTCTCGTCGCTTGTGACCAACGGTTTTCCCGAGGAAGTGCTTTAGCACCTGTTCGACTTCGTCCAAGACGATCACATCGTACTTCTTACCTTGCACCATCTTCAGGCTGTCCAAACATATCCCAAGTCGAAGCATGCGTTTTTGGTTCGCAAAGAAGCCTTTGGAGTCTTTGCAGTCCAAATACGATTTTAGCCTCAGCCTTTGGCACAGCTCTCCAATCAGAGCTTTCCGATGGCCAATCACCAACACGCTTGGGTCAGATGGCGACGGATTGAACGGAATGACCTTGGTATCATCATCTGTATCGTAAAGCGTGGTTGATACAGACGGTGGCTTGGCATTCAAAAAAGTTTCCAGAAAGGTCGTCTTACCGGTCCCTTTCGGACTCTTGATAAAGAACAGCCCTTCATTCTTGCCCTTATGCATCAGGTCCGGAACCTTTAGATATCGGTCATTCTGAAGCCAAATGTTTTTGGGCGAGACTTCAACGGAACCCATGAACGCTTCAAGACCGAACAATTCATCCGGCAACTTGATCTTGGGCGACGCTTTCAAGTCACGAACCGCCTTATCAAAACTTGAGAAATCGTGCTGGAATTTACTCGCGCCCTCTGCCCACCATGTTTGCTCGCAACTTGAACATCGTAAAAATTTGCCACTGATGGTTTCAGCAATGAATGCGCTAGGGTTGTGATCCATATGAAAAGGACAAAAGACGGCCGTTTTTCCCATAATCTGATCGAAGGGTTTGGCTTCGCCACTTGCCAATTGGATTGGTTCGCCGCCTTGAATTGACCTCGTTGATCGGCTTTGGGCCGTGGATACATCCATATTGTGTTTGATCTTCACCGGGTGGCGCCCGTCTTCAATCAGTTCATCCAACAACACGGGCGATATGCTGCCGTCTAACAGCATAGGCGTACATCCGTGCGATCCAGCAAAATAGTGAGCTGTATCGGTCGATCTTGGGTCGCTGCCCAGTCGCCGTGAGAGGGCCTTGGTGGCCCATCTCATTTCATTCGCGCATTCGATGGTTCTCGGCAAAACGAAAATGATGCGAAAGCGATGATCTTCTTCAGAATGATTAACGGTGGCGTAGAGGAGCGATGCATGCCTCTTCACCAGCGGGTTCTCAAGCATCTCTTCGGTCGTGATACCGCCATCAAAATCGAGCGATAGGATATCGCTGGCAATAAAGTTTTCCTTCTTTCGATAGCTGTCCTTGTATTGAGCGCTGTACGCTGTCCCTTCCGAGACAGCGCTAGCCAGTTCTTCAATTGCAATTTCAACGGCCTCAAAGCCTTCCGCACGATAGCGGTCGCCTTTAGGAGCAGTTTTGTTGAACAGGTGATCGTTCAATGAAATTTTGAGTTTTCTTGAGTTTGCCATCTTACGCCACCATACTTTCTTCGGGGTGAACAATTTCGAACCAGGAGCCCTCATCCATGTCCCAGTTTGCTTCGTCGTCGATTGAAATCGTGGCCGTTGCAAATCCAGCAAGGTCATCATTCCACCTTTCAAGCTCCGCCTGAGTGAGCCCATCTTGGAAATCCAACAGGACCTTGATCTCTGCCGAAATAGCTGGCCCACCGTCATCTGGCACAATCTTAAAATGAGCAATCTCGGGGGTTACGGTATAAATGCAAGCGTTCAGAAATTCTGGTTCCTTTAAAACTGCTTTTCCGTAGTCATCAGAATTCTTGGCGTCGAACTCAAAAAAGATCGGACAGCCTTTGTCATACCAACGTTTGTGAGCCTCCGGGCTGTCGAAGGCCATTAGAACGTTTCTGACGTTCCAGAAGACAGAAGTGGTTTTAGGTGAGTTTGCCGTGGTTATTGGTTCCTTGTTAAAAGGATTAATTACATTTGATGGGGTTGCCGTCAGAGGAGGTCGGACAGTTTGAAGTTTGGAATCCATATTGAATTCTCCTTTAAAGATTTGAGAAGGTTGAAAAATCCCCAAGGGGATTCAACCAGTGTGAATTTTAAGATTATGATTTTGCTGACAGACAACCTTTGGTGGAAATCCCCATAATCATGGGAACCCAAACAGGTTGTGAGAAATCCCCGAAGTATTTGAGGAAGTCGGGCTTAACTTAACAGGAAGCAGCCCAAAATGCAAGATTTTTCGGAAAAAAGTGTATTTTTTAAATGCGTTAGAGATGTACGGCGGACAATTCTGAAGATTGGCGTACATTATTTCGCATCGCTAAACGATAGGCCGCGTTACTAACGTAAGGCGCCTTTTAGGAATACTATGGCCTGTCCGCCATCGCCGTGATCGACAGACACACGGATTGAAACGAAAACTCAGCAAATTTGGGGAAGGTTAGTGGCCTATTTACTTGATGCGAGGTCGCTTTGAATCAGCTCCAGATGCCCCGGAAGCACGCCACTTTAGATGATATCAACGATGCTGCGACGAGCCTTCTCCGAATAATCGATGTACCGCTCCGTCGTCTGCAAGGACGCATGTCCGGCAAGATACTGAACGTCCCGTAGTGAGCCGCCGACTGTGGTGATCTTCTTCGCCGCGTTGGTGATGAACGTCCTCCGACCACTATGCGATGAGCAGCCGATCAGGCCGAGATCACGATACCAGTGGCTGAACATGTTGACGATTGCCTGGGGGCTGGTTCGGTCCGCTCGTTCGGTTCGGATGACATGAGCTGATGCTAGGAAATTCCGCTGGAGGCGATGATCGACCAGCAGTTCAGCCAGCTTGCAACGCAGATCCTTGTTCAGCGGAATCCGACGACCGGATTTGCCCTTCGACGCTTCGTTGAGAAGCGCCAACTCCGATGACAGGGCACCGTCTGCGTCGAAAACCATCTCCCACCGTAGACAAGCGATCTCCTTCGCTCTTAGCCCCGCTTTGACGGAAAGTAGGAAGATTGTTTGGTTGCGGAGGGCGTTTCTTCGGTTAGCGAGGTGGTTCATGATTGCGCCGATCTGGTTCTTGTTCAGCGTCTTTGCTTGCTTGGTCAGGGCCATCTTATCCTCATGATGTTATTGGGATGAAACCGGCATAACGTCATCGGTTTGAGATGGGCACGGGTTGGCGGTGAGTAAGTTGGGAAGAAAATCAAGTGATTAGGCGAACTGATGATAAACTTGTAATTCTATCATCTGTTGGAAAACAGCAGGTTTGAAGCGTGGTTCTGAAGTGCAAACATTGTGTTTGGACCGGCGGGCTGTTTGATTTTGAGGTGCAGACATAGTTTTCGGGCGTAAGGGCTTTGAATTAGCCGTCGCCTGGGGCATGGTGCACAGTTCGAAGTTAAGGTGCTGAAGTTCTTGCGCATTTGGAAAAGTCGAACCCGGCTCAATCACAATAAAGAAGTCCGCCTTGGGATTAGAGCGTCATTCTGGCGGCGCGGCTTTCGATCGAAACCTAATTTCGTTTCGGAGAAACGGTGAAATTGTGTTTTCGAAAGAGTTTGACCAAGAGGATGCCGCTCGGCTCGGTATAACACCAACTGCGAAACTTCGAATAGTTGATCAGAACCACTTGCCTTATCTTGCTCGCCACAGAAAGCTGCTGGTAGGCTAGTGCGTCGAAGCTTTGGCCACGGTGAACTGACAAGTCAGATAATTCTAAGACGAAATTCTCCAAAGCAGACATTAACTCGATGATTGTCCGATGACAGCAATGCGGGACAAAACGCTCTTTCGTTGCGGCTGCGCGAATGGCTGCTTTTGAGATTGAATCCTAAAATTCCTTGACCACATCGCCAAAGGGAAGCCTCACTCGTTCACTGAACAGCCCTTGCGGTGTTCCGATGCCTGCGCCAATCACCATCGTGGCCTCAGCAGATGACGGAATTCCTAACAGCTTACCGATACCGCGCTTGTCGATCCCACCCATTGGACAGGATTCGTAACCGTGTGCCGCAAGCGAAAGCATGAAGTTTTCTGCGGCTAGGCTCGCCTGAACGTGGCCATATACGCGGTGGTCAGCACGTTTGACGGGACCGTTCACGGTCGGCTCACTTCTACTCTTGTACCAAAA
>Ga0209344_10004037_pt1 | contig 13858 bp, 12 predicted proteins | sample Cruoilmetagenom6_FD_187293 | JGI IMG/M metagenome (GOLD analysis project Ga0209344, IMG submission 187293) | Oil polluted marine microbial communities from Coal Oil Point, Santa Barbara, California, USA - Santa Barbara Oil Seep Sample 6 (SPAdes)... | ecosystem: Environmental > Aquatic > Marine...
AGAAGCGACCAAACAGTAGCCGGCATCATCCGTATGGCCGGTCTTGAGTCCATCAACAGAATCGTCACGCCATAGCAAGGAGTTGCGATTGCTTTGTTTGATGTCGTTGAACGTGAATTCTTTCACTGAATGCCATTTGTAGTACTCCGGAAACTCATTGACGATCGCTTGCGCTAGAGTCGCGAGATCTCTGGCTGTCGTGAGGTGATTTTCAGCCGGCAGCCCTGTTGCATTGCGAAAGTGGCTTGAGTACATGCCGAGAGCGGCAGCGTGCTGATTCATCATTTCCGCAAATACGCTTTCGCTGCCTGCGATGTGTTCTGCCAATGCCACGCTCGCGTCATTGCCCGACTGCACGATCATCCCCATCAACAGATCTTGAACGGAAATTCGTTTGCCAACCTCTATGAACATTCGCGAACCTTCGGTGCGCCAGGCCTTCTCGCTGATGGTGACCTCTTCTTCAAGCGTGATCTGTCCCTGTTTGAGGGCACTGAAGACGACGTAGGTTGTCATGATTTTGGTCAGGCTGGCTGGAGCCAGCTGCACGTCTGCATCCAGACCGGCAAGTTGATGGCCGGTTTTGGCATCGATCACAATATAGCTCTTGGCACCAATCACCGGCGCGGCGGGCGTCGGCATGCTGGCCCCATAAGCCGTTGATAAAAAAAGTAAAAATAGGAAAGCGAACGCGCTGGTGAGTCGTTGGGACATGCTGCCTCTGGTTTTAATAGTACTGAGTTGGCGCGTATTGTACGCGGCTACTCAGTAATTAGGTAAGGGTCTGTGATGCCGAGGGTATCGAGCTCTTCGACGAGCAGATCGTACTGCACGACGTCGGCTACCGGCCCGATGCGGACGCGATACAGGCTCGGGGTGGTTGATTTGTCTTCGTGAACGAATGCGTTGTCGACGCCGGATTGAGACAGTACCGCCAGTCGTCGATCAGCATTGGAACGGTCGCCGAACGCACCGACCTGAACGAAGATCTTCGGCTCTGGAATCGTCTCGACCTCACGGACCGACGGTACGGAAACCATTGCCGGCCGTGGTGTCTTTGTCGCGCTGGTGGGACGGTCGCCAGAGGGTCCGTCAAAATTGAACGCGGTAACTTCAACGAGGCTGGTGCCGTCGCTGATCATGTCGAGTTTTAGCGCCGCTGCATACGACAAATCGATTATGCGGTTGCTGACGAATGGGCCACGGTCATTCACTCGAACCACGATGCTCTTGTCGTTGCGCAAGTTACGCACGCTTACATAGGTCGGCAACGGTAAGGTCTTGTGCGCCGCCGTCATCTCGTACATGTCATAGACTTCGCGATTCGATGTCAGGTTGCCGTGAAACTTCTTGCCATACCACGACGCGACGCCGCGCTCCTGATAGTCGGCGCTCGTTGCCATTACCGTATATCGTTTTCCCAGCACCTCGTACTCAGGCCCGTTCTTGAATACGTTGCCATACTTACTGAGTGGCTCCTGCCGTGGAATCGCATCACCGGGCATGTCCGGCACTCGATTGCTGCCGGGACCATCGCGTTGGCTCTTGCCACCGCCACAGGCTGCGAGCGTCAGTGCCAGTGCGAAAACACAAAGCCGCGCGGCGCTACGATGCATCAGGATCGACTTTCGACAGTATTTGTTGGCCCAGTTGATGAACCGCGAGGGCGTACATGACACTTCGGTTGTACTTCGTGATGACGAAGAAATTATGGAAGCCGACCCAATGCTCGATGCCGTCGTCACCCTCATAGGTCAGCAGCTCCGCTTCGCTGTCGGCGCAAAGGTCGGTCGCAAACAAGACGCCCTTTTTGCTGAGTGATTCGACGCTGTCAGATACTTTCAAGGTGTTTTTCGGTTTTGGTGCCTCGCCGGACCAGCCGCCACCCAGTGTTGCCTGAGCCGCAACCTCTTCCTTGCTGCGCCATTTGTGCGCTAGAAAGTAGTTGGCGATGCTGCCGCTAACATCGGCCCAGTTATTCCAGATATCACGCTTGCCATCACCAGTGGAATCGACGGCATAGGCACGAAAACTCGACGGCATGAATTGTGGACGGCCCATCGCGCCTGCGTAGGACCCCATCGGCTCGGTCGGGTCGAGCTGTTCTTCTCGTGCAAGTATCAAAAAGTTCTTCAACTCGCTACGGAAGAACTTCGATCGGGGCGGGTACTCAAACGCCAGGGTCGATAGCGCATCGATAACCCGGTCTTTGCCCGTGATGCGGCCAAAGTAGGTTTCGACGCCGATGATGCCGACGATCATCTCCACAGGAACGCCGGTCTCAAGAGTAATTCTCTCCAGCATATCCTTGTTTTCATTCCAGAAAGTGACGCCTGCATTGATGCGTTCTTGGGTGATGAAGATCTTGCGGTACTCACCCCAGGTCAGCGTGCGCTCGGCTGGCGTCGAGATTTTCTTGATGATGTTCTGCTTGATCCGCGCCTGACCGAGGACGTCGCTGAGCGCATCGCGATCGAACTCATGCTCTTGGACCATCTCGTCAATGAATGCGACGACATTGGCTTGTGCTAGGTCGACGGCTGCCGTGTCGGCAGCGACGGCGGGGAGCGAGAAAATCAGAAGTACGGCGAGGACAACGTGGCGAATAGGTTTCATTAGTGTGGCAGCAATTTCCGGTGTGAGTGAATCGACATCAGAATACCGAATCCCGCCAGCAGCGTCACCATCGACGTTCCGCCGAAGCTGACAAGAGGCAACGGCACGCCGACAACTGGAACAAGACCCGTGACCATCGCTGTATTGACGAACACATAGACCAGGAATGTCAGGCTGATGGAGCCAGCGAGTAGTCGTGAGTAGGTGTCATGTGCCTGAACAGCGATATAGAGGCCGCGGCCAATGACGAACATGTACAAGACCAACAGGACGATGACACCCAACAGCCCGAATTCCTCGCCAAGCACCGCAAATATGAAGTCGGTATGTCGTTCCGGCAGAAATTCGAGATGTGCCTGCGAGCCATTGGTCCAGCCTTTGCCGAACAGGCCGCCGGAACCGATAGCGATCTTCGATTGAATAATGTTGTAGCCGGCACCCAGCGGGTCGCTGTCCGGGTTGAACAGGGTCAGAACTCGTTGTTTTTGATAGTCGAGCATAAAATTCCAGACGACGAGCGCGCCCGGGACAGCAAGAACGGCGAGCCCGAAAATGATCTTAAACGACATGCCGGCGAGAATGATCACAATGATGCCGGAGGCGGCGATCAGCAATGCAGTACCGAGGTCGGGTTGCTTGGCGATTAAATAGGTCGGCACTGCGATAAGCACAGCGATAATTGCCAAATGTCCGGGTCTGGGTGGAATTTGCCGATCGTGTAAGAACCACGCAGTCATCATGGGGACGGCGAGTTTCATCGCTTCGGATGGTTGGAAGCGAACCCCGACATTCAGCCAGCGGCGAGCACCCTGGCCGACATCGCCCTTGGTCAGCACCAGTATCAGCAGGACTAGCCCAGCGGCGTATGCCCATGGCGTCCAGCGACGAAGAAAGTCGGGTGGCAGTTGCGCGACGATGAGCATTGCAACGAGTGCGACACCGAGGCGTACTGCCTGATTAACAATGAGCCGAGGGCTCTCACCCGCGGCGCTATAAAGAACAAACAAGCCAAAAGCACAAATAAGAAGCAGGCCACCTAACAGTGGGCCGTCTATATTCAAGCTTCGGACCAAGCCAGAGAAACTGGTGATAGAGCTGTTCTTCGGCGAGAAGATACGCTGTGTTTCACTCAGTCGCATCGTCATCGTATCCCAGATACTGGTCCATAACCGCCTTCGCAATCGGTGCGGCGACGCTACTGCCGCTGCTGCCATTTTCTACGATCACTGCAACGGCTATTTTTGGATCGTCAAACGGTGCGAATGACACAAATAAGGCATGGTCGCGCTGCCTTTCCTCCAACTCGTCCTCGTCGTACTCAGCATCCTGAGCGATAGAGACGACTTGAGCCGTACCGCTCTTGCCGGCCATTTCATAGGGCGCCCCGGTTCCAACAGCGCGTGCAGAACCGCGTGGGCCCTGCATGACATCGTGCATCGCTTCGAGCACATTGTCCCAGTAGAACTCATTGCCAATGGCGACATTGCCGAGCCATTCAGGTTCTACCAATTCTCGCTGCCCGCTTAATGGGTCCTCGATGGCAGCGACCAGATGTGGGCGATAGCGATCGCCACGCGTTGACAGCGTCGCGACAGCCGAAGCCAACTGCAGCGGGCTCGCGAGCATAAAGCCCTGGCCAATTGATGCGATAACCGTTTCGCCGTGATACCAACGTTGATTGTCGCGATCACTGAAGTTATTGCGCTTCCACTCACGCGACGGCACGATTCCGGGACGCTCGCCGAGTACATCAACGCCCGTGGCGGAGCCGAGACCGAAGCGGGTTAGATAGTCGTGCATGTTGTCGATGCCTAGGTCACCGCTGATCTCATAAAAATAGACGTCGCAAGACTGAGAGATAGCGTCGTGCAGATCGACTGGGCCGTGGCCTTCCCGCTTCCAGTCACGATAGCGATGTTCGTTGCCTTCTAATTGAAAGTAGCCGATGCAGACACTCTTGCGGGTTAGATTCGTCGCACCGGTTTCGAGTGCAGCCAGCGCTAGCATCGGCTTGATCGTCGAGCCTGGCGGGTAGGTTCCACGAACGGCGCGATTGAACAACGGGCGATCAGGATTATTCTGCAGCTCGTCGTATTGAGTGGTGCTCATGCCAACGGCAAACAGATTTGGATCGAATGCAGGCGCGCTAACCATGGCGAGAACCTCACCGTTTTGCGGGTCTATCGCGACGACCGCACCGCGTCGTCCCTCCAGTGCGTTGAATGCGATTTTCTGCAAATCCAGATCAAGGCTTAGATAGACGTTCGCCCCCGGGCTGGCGGTCTCATCTGTGGGTAGAGAGCCGAGGAGCTCGCTGGTATTGGCTGGCACCTGCCGACCACGTGCATTGGTAATCAGATGGCGAAAACCCGCATCGCCATGTAGCTTGTCTTCGAAGCTTCTCTCAACACCCGTCTTACCCGTATGTGATGTGCCCGCGTAGCGTGCTGAATCCAGTCGCTGGACATCACTGGTATTGAGTGCACCAACGTAGCCCACGGCGTGAGCGAAAAGTCCGCCGTGCGGATAATGGCGCACGAGGCGTGGTTGAAAGTCGACACCAGGAAAACGCGGCCGCTGAATTGCAAAATTCGCAATTTCCTCATCGCTCAGTCGAAACTTTAATGTGACCGGTTTGAATTGTTGGCCGCTTTGGCTTAGCGCCGTGAATCGCGGGATGTCATCAGCGTCGATCAATCTGATCGCCGCTAGCCGATTGAGCGTGTCCTCGATGTCGTCGACCTGCTCAGGAATCAGCTCAAGCTGATAAGCCGGCAGATTCTCTGCAATCACGCGACCTTTACGATCGAAAACGAGCCCCCGAATGGGTGGGACGGCCTCAATACGAACGCGATTGCCCTGCGACTTTTCTGCGAACAGTTCGTGATCGAAAACTTGCAGCTGCACAAGGCGTGCGACAACGACGCCCAGAAGTACAAACGAAAAAACAGCAGCGAGAATGACTCTGCCAATAAACAGCCGCCGTTCCGAATGGTGATCCTTGATCGGTGAAAGCAGGCTCACACTAGTGACCGGGTCGGTTTCTGTAGCGCATGCCCGACAGAATCGATACGACGATGGGCCACAAAACTGTGCTCGATATGACAGGACCCCAGTAGGCAACCGATGGGGCGTTTACACCGGCAACGCCATTGATCCAGAACAATAGAAACTGATATATGGCCAGTATCGGGAAAACGGTAGCGGTCAGCTGCACGATAGGGAAGACGCGCATTAGCAAGTGGAAACGCACGGTAACGAAGGCGACACAACATAGCGCCAGAGCATGCTGGCCTAACAATGTGCCTTGAGAAACATCAAGTATGATGCCCACGATCCAGGCTGTGCCGACGCTCCAGGTACGAGGCAGTTGCATTGCCCAAAAAATTACAAGCATCGCGATCCAGTCGGGACGAAACGCGTCGACCGAATCCGGTAGCGGCATGATCGTTAGCATCAAGCCGAAAATAAATGACAGAATAACGGGCAAGCGTCGGGAGGCTCGATCTCTACTCACCTGAGCTCACCTCTGCAGCCGGGAAGATCAACAGCACTTCACGAACCTGCCCCAGCGACGCTGCGGGTTTCGCAGTGACGTCGGCATATGCCTCGTAGGGAATGCGAGTGACGGAATCAACGACAGCGACTGGGTAACCAGCCGGAAAGGCGCCACCGAGCCCGGATGTAACGAGTAAGTCGCCAACTTGAATGTCGGCATTGTTGACGACGAAGGGTAGCTCCAGGCTATCAATAGTACCGGTACCAACGACAATCGTGCGCAGTCCGTTACGATTGACCTCTACGGGCAACGCGTGGTCGGTGTCGCTGATCAGCATAGCCTGGGAAGTCATCAGGCCAGCTTCAATGACCTGACCGATGACACCGTCAGCGTCCACGAGTGCCTGACCATTCATGACGCCGTCTTGGGTGCCGACATCAATGACGAGACTATGGTCGTAGGGGTTTGCATCCACTGACATGATTTCGGCGACTCGGGTTCTGTCGCGAACCTGCTCACGGGCGTCGAGCATCGCCCGTAAGCGAGCGTTCTCGGCCTCGAGCGCATTCAGTTTTTGCAGGCGAGCGTTCGTGAGTAGGCGCTCAGCTTTTAGGCGCGCCAACTCGAGCTGTAGGTCGTTGCGTGACGTGGTGGATTCACCGAACCAGCTCCAGACTCTGGCGGGGGCATCGACAATGACGCGCAACGGGTAGACAGCGGCGCCAATACTGCTACGAACAGCATTGAGGTGGCTATCCCGATTATCGAAGTACATCAGCAGGATGCTGATGACGATTAATGCAAGGAATCGGAGACCCAAAGCCGGAATGCGGCCCGGGTTGCTGTTACTTTCGCGGGAAGCGACCATCGAAATCTGTCAGATGGGCCGCCATCACTCCAGGCCGAAAACAGCTGGGCCGTGTTCGTCGATGAGCTCAATGACCCGACCGCCGCCGCGTGCGACGCAAGTCAGCGGGTCGTCGGCAATGACGACCGGCAGGCCAGTTTCTTCCATGAGCAGTTTGTCGAGGTCGCGCAACATTGCGCCACCACCGGTCAGAACGATGCCGCGCTCGGCGACGTCGGCACCCAGCTCAGGTGGTGTTTGTTCAAGCGCTTCTTTGACGGCGCCGACGATACCTTGCAAAGGCTCCTGCAGTGCCTCGAGAATTTCGTTGCTGTTGAGCGTGAAACTGCGCGGGACGCCTTCGGAAAGATTGCGGCCCTTAACTGAAATCTCAAGGACTTCCTGGCCCGGGAATGCTGAGCCGATTTCATGCTTGATGCGCTCGGCCGTCGCTTCGCCGATCAGGATGCCGTAGTTGCGGCGCACATAGTTGGTAATCGCCTCGTCGAAACGGTCGCCGCCGATACGAACTGATGCGGCATAGACGATGCCATTCAAAGAAATGACAGCAACTTCAGAGGTGCCGCCACCAATATCGAGCACCATGGAGCCTCGCGCTTCATGAACGGGCATTCCGGCGCCGATGGCGGCTGCCATTGGCTCATCAATAAGGTGTACTTTCCGCGCGCCAGCGCCTTCGGCTGATTCGCGGATTGCGCGCCGCTCAACCTGAGTGGATCCGTAGGGCACACAGATCAAAACGCGCGGACTCGGACGGAAATACCGAGATTCGTGTGCTTTTCTGATGAAGTGCTGCAGCATCTTCTCGGTGACCGTGAAATCGGCGATCACGCCGTCTTTCAGCGGGCGAATTGCCGTGATATTGCCTGGTGTTCGACCCAGCATGTTCTTGGCTTCTGCGCCGACCGCCTCAACGGTACGGCCACCCCGGCTCGAGTCTTCGCGAATTGCCACAACAGATGGCTCATCGAGCACGATGCCGGCCCCACGAGCATAGATCAGGGTGTTGGCGGTACCGAGGTCGATGGAAAGGTCATTGGAAAAATAACCCATTATATTTTTGAACATGTCGGGGCGCGGTCTCGAAACAGGATTAACGGCGTAATCTAGCAATGCCCACGACATTCCACAAGGCGGCGTGTATTATTGCGTCCCCGCCGACACCAACCTTTAAAACTCCGGAAAAATCCCGTGTCCCTCGACAAAGAACAAGTCCAACACATCGCGATGCTGGCAAGGCTCGAACTCAGTGAAAAAGAGTACGCCGAAAGCGTCGAAAAGCTCTCCAGAATCGTCGATTTTGTCGATCAGCTGTCGCAGGCAGATACCGATGGAGTCGTACCCATGGCGCACCCGCTGCATGCAGCCCAAAGACTGCGCCCGGATGCGGTAACCGAGTCAAATGAGCGTGATCACTATCAAGAGAATGCCCCGGCTGTCGAAAATGGGCTGTATCTCGTGCCCAAAGTGATCGAATAATGGCATTGCACACACAATCGCTGGCCGAGTTGGCGGCCGGGCTTCGGAACGGCGACTTCACGTCGGTTGAGCTTACCGAATCGATGCTTGCACGCATCGCTGCACACAATGAGAAGCTCAACGCTTTCATTACTGTGACAGCTGACGATGCGTTGGCCGCGGCGGCTGGTGCCGACGCGGCGCGTGCCGCAGGCAAGGGCGGTGCTCTAAACGGATTGCCCATTATTCATAAGGACATCTTTTGCACGCAGGGAGTGAAGACAAGCTGTGGTTCGAAGATGCTGGAGAACTTTATCTCGCCGTACGACGCAACAGTCGTTGAAAACCTCGCCAACGCGGGCGCGATCATGCTCGGTAAAACGAACATGGATGAGTTCGCGATGGGTTCGTCGAATGAGACCAGTTATTTTGGTCCTGTCCACAATCCCTGGGATCTCGAATGCTCACCGGGTGGTTCGTCAGGTGGATCTTCTGCATCGATTGCGGCTCGTCTGGCGCCGGGCGCCACTGCAACCGATACGGGTGGTTCGATTCGCCAACCGGCTGCACTGACCGGCACGGTAGGCTTTAAGCCAACTTACGGCCGTGTTTCGCGCTACGGCATGATCGCATTCGCCTCGAGTCTCGATCAGGCGGGCACAATTACGCGCTCGGCCGAAGATGCCGCGATGATGATGAGCGCGATGGCGGGCTTCGACGCGAAGGACTCAACGTCGATCGATGAGCCGGTGCCGGATTATGCTGCCGAGCTGGGCGGGTCCGTCGAGGGATTGCGAGTCGGAATCGTCCGGCAGCATTTCGATGACGGACTTGATGCTGCGACAGGCGAGCGTGTCAAAGAGGCGATTACGCAGCTTGAGTCTATGGGCGCAAGTACAGTTGAAGTCGATCTGCCCAACATTGATATGTCTGTGCCGACCTACTATGTAGTGGCACCCGCTGAATGTTCGTCGAACATGTCACGATTCGATGGAGTTCGGTTCGGCCATCGTGCAAGCGACCCGAAAGATCTTCTCGATCTCTATTGTCGTAGTCGCGGTGAAGGTTTCGGCGACGAAGTGAAGCGCCGCATCATGACCGGTGCTTATGTATTGTCGGCCGGTTACTACGATGCTTACTACCTCAAGGCGCAACAGGTACGGCAGCTGATTGCCGATGATTTCAAGAAGGCCTTTGCGGACGTTGACGTAATCGCAGGCCCAACAGCACCGGCACCCGCATTTAGGCTCGGCGACAAAGTCGATGACCCGATTCAGATGTATTTGAACGACATCTATACGATTGGCGCCAATCTCGCAGGCCTGCCTGCCATATCAGTGCCGTGCGGCTTCGTGAATGACATGCCGGTTGGCCTGCATCTCGTCGGCTCGCATTTTGCTGAGGGCACCTTGTTAAGGTGTGCACATCAGTATCAGCAGCACACCGATTTTCACAAAGCCTGCCCGGAGGGCTTCGAATGAGTGTCGCCGGGTCAAGCGGGCAATGGGAAGTGGTCATCGGTCTTGAGGTGCACTCGCAACTCGCCACCAAGAGTAAGATTTTCTCAGGCGCATCAACGGCTTATGGTGCTGAGCCGAATACGCAGGCCTGCCTGGTTTCGCTCGGATATCCGGGTGTCTTGCCGGTGCTTAACGAAGAAGTCGTGCGTATGGCAGCGCTCTTCGGACTGGCGGTAAACGCGACGGTTGCACCGCGATCAGTGTTTGCTCGAAAGAACTACTTTTATCCAGACTTGCCCAAGGGCTATCAAATCAGTCAATTCGAGTTGCCGATTGTCGAGCATGGTGAGATGACCATCACCGATGCTGACGGTAACGAGAAGCGAATCGGCATTACGCGCGCGCATCTTGAAGAAGATGCCGGCAAGTCGATCCATGAAGGATTGGATACATCCTCCGGTATCGATCTCAATCGCGCAGGAACGCCGTTGCTCGAGATCGTCTCCGAGCCCGATCTGCGTTCGGCGAAAGAGGCGGTTGCCTATCTTCGCAAGATACACACTATCGTTCGTTACCTTGGAATATCCGATGGCAACATGCAGGAGGGTTCATTCCGCTGTGATGCAAACGTCTCAGTACGCCCCATGGGGCAGGAAGAGCTTGGTACTCGCGCAGAAATTAAGAACCTTAACTCATTCCGCTTTATCGAGAAGGCGATCAACTTCGAGGTTGAGCGACAAATCGAGCGCATAGAAGACGGTGGCACGATCGTGCAGGAAACGCGCCTATACGATTCTGATAAAGACGAAACTCGCTCGATGCGTTCGAAAGAGGAAGCGAACGATTACCGCTACTTCCCGGACCCGGACTTGTTACCGGTCGAGATTAGCGATGAGTACATTGAGGCTGTGCGCGCGACGATGCCAGAGCTACCGGCCGCCAAAGAAGCGCGTTTTGTTAGCGATTATGACCTGAGGGAGGACGATGCCGGGATATTGACCGCAAGTCGTTCTCTCGCGGACTATTTCGAGTCAGTTGTTAGCGCGGCAGACGCGAATCCCCAGATCGCTGCAAACTGGGTTATCGGCGATCTGGCCGGTGCGTTGAATCGTGATGGGCTGGATATTAGCGATAGCAAAATACCGGCTGATGCGCTCGCAGGACTCGTTAACCGAATTCACGACGACACGATTTCTGGAAAAATTGCCAAGCAAGTATTTGAAGCAATGTGGAATGGTGAGGGCTCGGCTGATGATGTGATCGATGCCAAGGGCCTGAAGCAAATCACTGATAGCTCGGCGATCGAAGCTGTGGTCGATAAAGTCATTTCGGAGAATCCCGGGCAAGTTGCTGAGTACAAGGCTGGTAAAGACAAACTAATTGGTTTCTTCGTCGGCAAGGTTATGCAGGAGACTAAAGGGCAGGCGAACCCCGGACAGGTCAATCAGATACTGAAAGACAAGCTAAGCTAGCCATGTCCGCCGATAGCGTTACACCGTTTGCGTTTGAGTCGCTGTCTGTGCGCGGTGCACTGATTAACCTGTCGCGTTCCTGGCGACGCATGCAACGCGATCACGAATACAACGCCCTGATGACGGAGACTCTGGGTCACGCAGCCGCAGCGACTGGCCTGATCGCACAGAGCCTCAAATTTGACGGCGCAATCACGTTGCAGTTACAGGGCAGTGGTGCACTGCAGATGTTGGTGATGCAGTGCACCAGCGATCTTAATGTGCGTGGTATGGCCTCCGTCGACCCTGATGCATCAGCTGCCGATTTCGTCGAGCTGGCGAGCGGTGCACATTGCGCTATCACTGTCGATAATGGCGAGCGACCGTATCAGGGCATCGTCGCGATCCACGGGAATTCACTGTCCTCAAGCCTCGAGCACTACTTCGACCGCTCGGTGCAGGTGCCGAGTCATGTCATGCTGATCGCCGACGACGAGGTCGCGGGTGGAATTCTTCTACAACAAATGCCCGGGCAGACGATCGACGATGACGACTGGAACCGATTGAGTTTCCTGATAAAAACATTAAGCACCAAAGACTTGGCGGACAGTGGCCTGGAACTGATCGGCAAAATCTTCGCAGAAGACGACGTTCGAGTGCACGAGTCTCGGGCCGTTGATTTCCGTTGCCGCTGCTCGAGCCAAAAAGTCGAGGACGTCCTGAAGATGCTCGGCGAGACAGAATCCAAAGCCGCCCTGGAAGAGCAGGGCGAGATCGAAGTCGTCTGCGAGTACTGCGGCGAAAAAAGAAACTTCGATGCCGTCGACGTCTCCCGAATCTTCGCCGACAACGTCGTCACCGGATCCGACTCGGTCCAATAACCCCCCCAAAAGGGACCAGTTACCTTTCGCGAGCTGAAAGGTAACTGGTCCCTTTTGTGTGACGTGGTTATTGGGTTCTGCGCGTTATCTCTGTATACTATTTCGGTATTAATATAAAAGAATCTTTATATTCTTATATGAACGTCACAACAGACACGCTATTACAACAATTCAAAGCGCTGGCGGACCCGGTCCGCACGCGCCTCGTCGCCCTGTGTGGTTTGGCCGAATGCAGTGTCTCGGAATTGACTCAAGTGAGCGGTCAAAGCCAGCCGCGCATTTCGCAGCATGTGAAGCAACTTTGCGAAGTTGATCTTCTCGAGCGTTTCAAAGACGGCCATTTTGTTTACTACCGCGTGCCAACATCCGGTGCAAATTCGGCGATACGTCGCAAGCTGTTGGCGCTGCTGCCTGAAGACGAGCCGCAATTTTCGAACGACGTACTAAAGCTCCGCGAGATTCGCGCTGCCGGCGGTGATGTCGTCGCACCTGTATCTGAAAGCGATCGCTCACTGCACCGCGCATTGGTCGAGCTAACCGTCTCCCGTCCGCTTGGCGATTTACTCGACATCGGCTGTGGTCAGGGGCGTATTTTGAAACTACTGGCCTCGCGCGCCAATCGAGCCGTCGGTGTTGATAACGATTCGAATGCGCGCAAGCTGGCGCGTGCTGAACTGCTGCTGGCAGGAACGCCGAATGCCACCCTGCGGCAGGGCGACATGGTAGCGCTGCCTTTTGACGATGACGAATTTGACACGATTGTTCTCGATGACGTATTCAGAAGCGCCAAAGAACCAGTTATTGCTATAGCTGAGGCGAAGCGGCTACTGAGTCCTGGTGGGCAAATCCTGTTGTTGGCGTCGGTTGGCGAATCCGATACACCCAAGCTCGGTGCCCGATTTGCAGAGTGGGCAGCCGCGACCGGATTGCGACTCGCGGCACCGCGACCTGTCCCGAACAAGAACCCCGAATGGCTGCTCGCAGTTGCGACCACCTCTGATCGCGCGACAGCCGCGGCTTAAGAAATAAAACTATGAATACCAAAAAGGCACCCTCTGTTTCCTTCGAGTTCTTCCCGCCCAATACCGAAGCCATGGAAGCCACCTTGTGGGATTCCATTAAACGCCTCGCCGACCTGGGTCCGCGTTTCGTGTCGGTGACATATGGTGCAGACGGATCAACGCGGGAGCGGACGCATGCGGCTGTCGCACGCATCATTGACGAGACGTCTTTGACGCCCGCGCCGCATCTGACCTGTATCGATGCCAGCCGTGGCGAGATCAATGAGATCGCTCAGGAGTACTGGAAAATGGGTGTCCGTCACATAGTCGCGTTACGCGGTGATGCGCCCAAAGATGTGGACACCTATGTGCCACATCCCGACGGCTATGCATATGCATCGGATCTTGTGGAGGGCCTAAGAAATATTGCCGACTTCGATATTTCCGTCGCGGCTTATCCGGAAGTACATCCAGAAGCGACAAGCGCAGCTTTCGATCTGGATAATCTGAAACGCAAACTCGACGCGGGTGCGAGTCGCGCTATTTCGCAGTTCTTCTTCGACACCGATGTGTTCTTGCGATTCCGGGACGAGTGCGCGAAAACTGGCATCGAATCGGCAATTG
>Ga0209344_10004038_pt1 | contig 13855 bp, 12 predicted proteins | sample Cruoilmetagenom6_FD_187293 | JGI IMG/M metagenome (GOLD analysis project Ga0209344, IMG submission 187293) | Oil polluted marine microbial communities from Coal Oil Point, Santa Barbara, California, USA - Santa Barbara Oil Seep Sample 6 (SPAdes)... | ecosystem: Environmental > Aquatic > Marine...
CCTGCGGAATGTCAGGCAACATCCCCAATTGCGCATCGCGCAGCATATAGCTGTATTGTGCGCAGGATGACGTGGTAGGCATCAAGCGGACACCGCCCAGAACCTCGCCATATTCGTGCAAAACGATCCATCGCGCGCGGGGCGTGTCGTATTGGTCGAATTCCATTCCGTCCACATGCGGCAGGTCCCACCCCTTGTCATCGATAAAAATCTGACGCCGCGCGCGGAGGAAATTTACAAATAATTCACCATGCTCATGCATGTTTAGGAACGATAAGGTTGTCGCTCGAATATAGGGGTTTTGCTGCGCGAGGGCTTCGGGGCTGAACTGATCTTCGGCAGAGGTATTTGCAGATACCGCTTTTCGTAGAAAAAATTTTTCTTTTTTCTCTAACGCCTTAGCATCTTGCGGTGTTAGCTCGGGCAGAACGTCTTGCCACGTGCTGCCGCGAAAGTTCCTGTCCTGTAGACTCATTCATTTGCCCCGGTTTATCTTCGGTATGCTCGCCTTAGATCAGCACGCTAACCTCCAGTTGCATTAAAAAGCCATAGTTCTGTCTCATTTACGTGAGAAGATTGTTCAAAGATCGCGTCTAACATGTGCTTCGATGCTGAAATGTCACAACTTTAGGCGCCATAAATGGCAGAAAGCCAAACTTTGAGCAGTAGATCGTAGAAATGAGAGCGCTATGTCGCAGGAGAAAGTAATTTACAGGCCGTCTGAACCAACTGCACTGGCTGATGCGACGAAAGTGCAGCAGATGCGTGATTATTCGCAGGTGGGCGTAAATCTATTCTGGCAACGCCAGATGATCTTCGCTGCCGCGATTTGTCTTTCTGCGTTTTATTATGAGCTCTGGCTTTCGGTTTCGACACTGCTCTTCATCGCGATCTCTGAAACCTATGATTACGTTCTATTTTTAAACATCACCAGATGGCGTGGCCGGAGCCCGCGTTTGGCAAAGATGTTCATGCGGCGCATCTATATCAGCACGGTGATGAGCGCCGGGGTGATCTGCTATTTTGCGCTTGGCATCGCCTTGCAGCAGGGCGCTACGACACATTTCTTGCCGCTGTTCTTCCTTTTTGCCGCAGCGCTTTTTGCGTCGATGAACAACCACCATATCCTGCCGGTGCTGATGCTGCGGCTTGCGATGTATGGGGCGACTTTCCTGTTCATTCCGATCTGGGACATTGTGCGCACCGGCGCGTCGATCCAATCGGAATTGTGGACGCAGCTTTTTACCGTTGTTTTTGTTCTCTATTTCATCATCGATTGTTCGCGGATCTTTCTCAAGATGTACCGCACCAACATGCGTCAACTCGAAGAGTTGAAGGCAGAGCACGAGAAAACCAAGATCGCGTTTAAGGCGAAAACGGAGTTCGTGTCGACGATCAGCCATGAGTTGCGCACGCCCATGACGTCGATCAAAGGGTCGCTCGATATGGTCTGCGCCGGTGTGCTGGGCGACATGACCCCGCAGATGGAAAAGGTACTGAAGATTGCGCAGCGCAATTCGGCGCGGCTGACCTCTATCATCAATGAAATTCTTGATCTGCAAAAGTTTGAGGCGGGTAAGATCAGCTTTGAGATTGAGCCTTTGGAAGTGCAGACGGTCATCGAAGATGCGATCGAATTGAATCAATCTTTTGCCCGAAATCTTAACGTCACGCTGCGCTATGCAAAACCGTCCGAGTCCGCTGGGATCGCGACCGATGAGAAACGCCTACAACAGGTTATGTCGAACCTGCTGTCGAACGCGGCCAAATTCTCGCCCGCCGGATCGACGGTAAAGGTCACATCGCAGGAGCAAGACGGCATGATCCGCATCAGCGTGATCGACGAAGGGATCGGCTTGGCAGAATCTGCCAAGGAGAAGGTTTTTGACGAATTCTCGCAGATTGATTCGTCGGATCAGCGCTCTGTTGGCGGAACCGGTCTTGGCATGAACATATCCAAGCGGATCATCGAAGCGCTTGGCGGGCAGATTGACTACTTCAAGAACCCTGGCCCCGGCACGACCTTCTTTATCGATCTGCCTTTGAACGATGGTAAGGGCAGCGAGTTGGCACAGGAAATTGCTGTGCGCGAGATTGTAAGCGGGAAGGGTGCGCTGGACACTGTACCTGAGAGCCCCCGGGTGAACGCCAAATCCGCGGCCTAATTGCTCAGGGCGCGCTAAGGTCGTGCCGAGCCTCTTTTTCCGAACGCCGCCGTGCCTATCTATAGGCCATGAATGACATCCGAGAAGATCTTCACGCTTGTCGCCTTTGCGCCGAGCGTTTCGCTGTGACGGCAACCCAGCACCGCCCGCGCCCCATTGTTTGGTTCAAACCCGGCGCGCGGCTGATGATTGCCAGCCAAGCCCCCGGCAAGCGCGTGCATGAGGCGGGCAAGCCCTTTTGGGACAAATCCGGCACCCGTCTGCGCGACTGGTTGGGGCTGGATGAACCGACATTCTATGACCGTAGCCGCGTCGCCATTGTGCCGATGGGCTTTTGCTTTCCGGGCTATGATGCCAAGGGCAGCGACCTGCCACCGCCCCGCATATGTGCGCAGACATGGCGCGCGCCGGTGCTTGAGATGTTGCCTGACCTGCGGCTTACGGTGCTGATCGGCGCCTATGCGATGAAGTACCACCTGCCCGGATTTCGCAATGTGACCGAGGCTGTGGCGGGCTGGCGTGACCATCCGCCGGGGGTCTTTGCCTTGCCTCATCCGTCTTGGCGCAATACCGGATGGTTGAACAAGAATCCCTGGTTCGCGGAAGAGGTCTTGCCCCGTCTGCGCGCCGCTGTGTCCGAGGTGATGAATGACCGACAAGAAACCTGACGCCACACCGTTGGACGATGCCCACGCCGCGATGATGGCCGCGCCCGATGACGATGCCGCCCGCCTGCGCTTTTACGAGCGCGTCGCGGATGTTGAGCTTTTCATGCTGCTCGAAGACGAGCCGCAGGGCGACCAGATCAGCCCAGTGTTGTTGGACGACAGCTACGTCGTCGTCTTTGACCGCGCCGCTCGGCTGTCGGCCTATGTGGGGGCGGCGTCACCCTATGTCGCTCTCTCGGGCCGCGCGATTGCGGCGATGCTGGAAGGGCAGCCGCTGGGCATGGCGGTGAACATCGGCGTGGCGCCCTCAGAGATTCTTTTGCCAGCCGAGGCGATGGACTGGCTGCGCAACACGCTCGCCCATGCGCCGGGCGAGGTCGAGGCCGGGATCGACCGTGTCTTTCCGCCGCAAGGCCTGCCGGAAACCCTGATCGCTGCGATTGACGCCAAGCTGGCCACGGCGACAGGCATGGCGGCAGGGGCTTTCCTTGTCGGCGTTGAATACAGCGGTGGCGGACGCGGTCATCTGCTGGCCTTCGTTGGCTCGATCCCCCGCGCACAGGATGCGCTGGTGCGGGCGGCCTCTGAGGCACTGACCTTTTCAGGGATTGAGGCGGGGGCGATGGATGTGGGCTTCTTTGGCCCCAGTGACGCGGTGGTCGAAAAGCTGGCCCGCGTTGGCCTGCGGTTCGACCTGCCTCAGATGGAGCCTTTGCAAAACACGCCGCGTATGGCGCCGGGCAGCGACCCGGCGAAACCGCCTAAGTTAAAGTGACGGCTCGTCGTCGCTTTCGCCAAACTCGGCCAGCACCGCATCGGTGTCCTGCCCGAAATGCGGCGGGGGGCGGCGGTAGCGCACGGGGGTGCGTGAGAACTTCAGCGGATTGCCAAGCAGTTCCACCGCGCCGCCCGCGACCCCGTCGTGCGGGATCGACACCACGGCCCCACGCGCCTGCGCCTGATCCGAGCGCAGCGCTTCGGCCACATTGTGGATCGGCCCCGCCGGGACTTTCACCGCCCGCAAGCGGGACAGGATTTCTGCGCGGGGGAGGGCAAGCAGAGCGGGTTCCAGCTTTTCCATCAAGGCCGCCCGATTCTCGATCCGGCCCATATTGGTAGTGAAACGCGGGTCTTCGGCCAGACCCTCCAGCCCCACGGCATCGCAGAACCGTGCGAACTGCGCGTCATTGCCCACGGCCAGCAGGAAATGCCCATCGGCGCAGGCGAAGGCGTCATAGGGCACGATGTTGGAATGGGCATTGCCGCGTCGCTGGGGCAGGTTGCCGGAGGTCAGATAGTTCGTCCCCTCATTCACCAGCCACGCCATCTGGCTGTCGACCAGTGACAGATCCACATGCTGCCCCTCGCCGGTCTGGTCCCGGTGGCGCAGGGCGGCGAGGATGCCAATAGTCGCGTACATGCCGCACATGACATCTGCGATGCCCACGCCCACTTTCATCGGCGCGCCGTCCGGCTCCCCGGTCAGGGACATGATGCCGCCATAGCCTTGGGCCATCAGGTCATAGCCGGGCAGGGCGCTGTTTGGCCCGGTCTGGCCGTAGCCAGAAATAGAGCAATAAACGAGGCCGGGATGTGCGGCGCAGAGCGTTTCGGCATCCAGCCCGTATTTCTTCAGCCCGCCGGGTTTGAAATTCTCCACCACCAGATCGGCCCGTGCTGCCATACGACGCAACAGGGCTTGCCCGTCTGCGCTGGCGATATCGACAGCGACCGAGCGTTTGTTGCGGTTTGCGGCCATGAAATAGGCGGAAAGATCGGTGGGATCGCCCGCCGCATCGCGGGCAAAGTTCGGCCCCCAGCCGCGGGTGTCGTCGCCCTTGCTGATCGGGTTTTCGATCTTGATGACCTCGGCCCCCAGATCGCCCAACATCTGTGTGCAGGTCGGCCCGGCAAGGATACGCGTGAGGTCAAGCACCACCAGCCCGTCAAGCGCGCCTTTGGTTGCGGTCTCGGGCTGGTCGGTCATGTGCTATCTTTCTTTAGGTCTTAACGGCGGCGATCGCGGCGGGCGCTCATCGGCTGGAAGGCGACCCCGACATGGGCCTCGCAATAGGGTTTGCCCTGTTGCACGGGCAGGCCGCAGAACCAGAAATCATCGGTCGCCGGATCACCCACAGGCCATTTGCAGGTGCGCTCGGTCAGTTCCATCAGGCCGATCTTCTTGGCCTTCTTTTCGACTTCGCTGACCTTGGCGAGCGCCTCGGGGCTGATCTCATTGGCCGAAGGTTGCGGCGGCAGGGGTTGGCCTGCGGGGATGATCTGCTTGCGCGCGGGCAGGTTTGGCTTGGGCGCAGGGGCGGTCTCTTCGGCCTCAGGCGCGGGGGACGCCGCTGCCTCTGGTTCGGGCGCGGCCTTGGCGGGCTTTGGCTTGGCCTCGGCCTTAGGCGCTGAAGGCTTGGCTTTCGGCTCGGGCTTGGCGGCGGCGGGCGCGCCCGCTGTGCGGTTCGACAGGCCCAAGCGGTGCACCTTGCCGATCACGGCATTGCGCGTCACCCCGCCCAGTTCTTTCGCGATCTGGCTGGCGGACTGGCCTTCGCCCCACATCTTTTTCAGTGTCTCTACGCGCTCATCAGTCCAGGACATATGGGGTTCCCCAGTTAAAAAGCGGCCCCTTTGCCCGGACCGCTTTGTCAGTGTATCGGCCTCCATTTTATCCTCTGGGGCCGCAGGTGCAAGCGCCGATCCCCCAAGAGGGCGGCAGGCTGCGATTGGGGCTTTACGTGGGGGATGAAGGGCGGCTATGCAAGGCCTATGATCAAAAGCGCCACATATCATATCCGACGACGCTCCGTCCGATAACTGCGCGGCCCGCTGGGCCCGCCCCGCGACCTGATCTCGCAGCATGTCTGCTGCACCCTTTCAAAAACCACCCAAATCCCATTGACCCTGCGCCAGCCCCATGCCCTTTTACCAGCGTGACATGGCCCCCTTTAAGGACAAGATGATGATCGCTTCCGTTCTGCCGACCTATAACCGTGCCCCAATGACCTTTGTCAAAGGCGAAGGCACTTGGCTGATCGAAGCAGACGGGCGACGCTTCCTCGACCTTGGTGCGGGGATCGCGGTCAATGTGCTGGGCCACGCGCATCCAGCACTGGTCAAGGCGCTGACCGATCAGGCGCAGGCGTTGTGGCATACGTCGAACCTCTATCACATTCCCCAGCAAGAGGCGCTGGCGGACAAACTGGTGGCCGAGACATTTGCCGACACGGTGTTCTTTTGCAATTCCGGGACCGAGGCCTGTGAGTTGGCCGTCAAGATGGCGCGCAAGCATTTCTACGATAAGGACCAGCCAGAACGCGTTGAGATTATCACCTTTTCCGGGTCGTTCCACGGGCGTTCCTCAGCAGGCATCGCGGCGGCGGGGTCAGAGAAGATGACCAAAGGCTTTGGCCCTTTGCTGCCCGGTTTTGTCCACCTTGACCTCGGCGACAGCGACGCGCTGAAGGCCGCGATTACCGACAAAACCGCCGCCATCATGGTCGAGCCAGTGCAGGGTGAGGGCGGCATTCGCGCCATCCCCGACGCCGAATTGCAAGAGATGCGCGCGCTCTGTGATGAACACGGGCTGCTGCTGATCTTGGACGAGGTGCAATGCGGCGTGGGCCGTACCAGTCGGCTCTTTGCCCATGAATGGGCAGGCATCATGCCTGACATCATGATGGTCGCCAAGGGCATCGGCGGGGGCTTCCCGCTGGGGGCGGTGCTGGCCACCGAAAACGCGGCGGCGGCCATGACGGCGGGCACGCATGGGTCGACCTATGGCGGCAACCCCCTGGGCTGCGCGGTGGGATGTGCCGTGCTTGATGTGGTCGCGAGCGCAGAATTCCTGTCCGAGGTGAACCGCAAGGCGGGCCTGATGCGCCAGCGCCTTGAGGCGCTGGTCGCCGAATACCCGGAGGTTTTCGAAGAGGTGCGCGGCACCGGCTTGATGCTAGGTCTAAAATGCAAAGCGCTTAATTCGGATGTTGTCGCGACAGGTTACGCAAACGAGCTTATCACCGTCCCCGCCGCCGACAACGTGATCCGTCTTCTGCCCCCGCTGACCATCAGCGACGATGAGATCACGGAGGCTGTAAACCGCCTCGACAAAGTCGCCCGCAGCTTGACCCCGGCCTAAGCTCTTTTTAGCCATAAATATTCCTCGGGGGTCCGGGGGCAGACAGCCCCCGGCGCTCGCAAAACAGAGATGACCCATGAACCATTTCCTCGACATCCACCAAACCGATCCGACCGCCCTGCGCGAGATCATCGACAATGCCGCTGCTATGAAGGCCGCACGCCGAGGCCGCCCGCGTGGTGCGCCGGACGATGACCAGCCTTTGAAAGACCAGATGGTCGCGCTGATCTTTGAAAAACCCTCAACCCGGACGCGGGTATCCTTTGACGTGGGCGTGCGCCAGATGGGGGGGCAGACCATGGTGCTGTCAGGGGCCGACATGCAACTGGGCCACGGCGAGACCATCGCCGACACTGCGCGCGTGCTGTCACGCTATGTCGATATGATTATGATCCGGACCTTTGAGGAACAGACCCTTTTGGAGATGGCCGAACATGCCACTGTCCCGGTGATCAACGGGCTGACCAACCGCACGCATCCTTGTCAGATCATGGCCGATATTCAGACCTTTGAAGAACATCGCGGCCCGATCAAAGGGCGCAAGGTGGTCTGGTCGGGCGACGGCAATAACGTATTCGCCAGTCTTGCCCATGCGGCCAAGCAATTCGACTTTGACCTGACTTTTACTGGCCCGTCCCCGTTGGACCCGGAGCCCGCGCTCGATGGGCTTTATACAATCGAACGTGACCCGCAAAAGGCCGTGGAAGGCGCGGATCTTGTGGTCACAGATACTTGGGTCAGCATGCATGATCCGCAGTCGGCCCGTGAACGGCGCCATAACCAGTTGCGCGGCTATCAGGTGAACGATGCGATGATGGGTCTTGCCAAACCGGACGCGCTTTTCATGCACTGCCTGCCCGCCCACCGTGATGACGAGGTGACAAGCTCAGTCATGGATGGCCCGCATTCAGTGATCTTTGACGAGGCTGAAAATCGGCTGCACGCGCAAAAGGCGGTCATGCGCTGGTGTCTCGGCACATGAGCACTGGCCCCCGCATCGTCGTCGCGGGCGCGGGGGCCGTAGGCTGTTTTATCGGCGGGCTGCTGGCCGGGGCCGGGCACCGTGTGACCCTGCTGGCACGCCCGCGCATTCAGGCCGAAATCCGCACCCACGGCCTGACCCTGACCGATTTCGGCGGCATGGCGCGGTATCTGTCGCCGGATGACCTGACGCTGGGGGGCGATGCGGCTTGTCTGCGCCATGCCGATGTCATTCTGGTTACCGTTAAATCACAAGACACCGCTACGATGGCCGATGAGATTGCGCGCTATGCTGTGCCGGGGGCGCGGGTTGTCAGCCTGCAGAACGGCGTGACCAATCGCGCGGTGCTGGCCGAAGCCCTGTCGGGGTTTGACCTGCGCGCGGGGCTGGTGCCTTTCAATGTCGTGGCGCTTGGGCAGGGGGGGTATCACCGGGCTATCGGTGGTGATCTGATGATTGAGGCAGGGGAGGGCGGTCTGGACGAACTGCTTAGTGTTCTGGGCCTGACCACCACGGCGCACGCAGATATTGAGGCCTTGCAATGGGGTAAATTTCTGTTGAACCTGAACAACGCATTGAACGCGTTGAGCGGCCTGCCGCTTCAGACCCAACTGCAAAACCGCGATTGGCGTCGCCTGCTTGCGGATCAATGGACTGAGGCGATGACGGTGTTGCGAGCGGAGAAGATCCAAGCAAAATCGACCTTTCCTGTGCCGCCCCGGCTGATGCCCGCGCTGCTGCGCCTGCCGACGCCGCTGTTCACACGCATTGCAGCAAGGATGTTGCAGATCGACCCACAAGCGCGAAGCTCTATGGCCCAAGATCTCGCCGCGCGCCGCCCGACAGAGATTGACGCGCTTCAGGGCGAAGTACGGCGCCGCGCGCAGGCCGTGGGGCGGGCTACGCCAGTGACGGATATGGTTTTGCGGGTGATGGGCTGGGCGGAACTGGCAGGCGAAGGGCTGCCGCATTTGCCCGTCGCCGCCCTGCGCCAAGAATTGGCCGCAGGGCAGAACGACTAGCCAAATAAGCCAGCGCCCTAGCGCCGCGTTTTAGCTTACGAAAGTGTTGAGCAGCCAAAAGACGATGGCCGAGAGCAGCGCCGCTGCGGGCACGGTAATGACCCAAGCCGCGACGATGGTCATGAAGTGCGAGCGGCGCACCAGCTTGCGGCGGCGACGTTCTTCGATCGCGATGCTTTTGACCTTGCCGGAATTGGTTCCATTGTTACGCAGGCGACGCTCCATATGCCATTCACGGTAGAAACCGACGCCAAACACCCCGCCCACGGCGATATGGGTTGAGGACACCGGCAGGCCCAGCCAAGAGGCGACGATCACGGTGATCGCCGCCGATAGCGCCACGCAGTAAGCGCGCATCGGGTTCAGCTTGGTGATCTGGCTACCGACCATTCGGATCAGTTTCGGGCCAAAGAGGAACAGACCAAAGGAGATGCCAAAGGCGCCGATGATCATGACCCAAGTGGGGATGCTCACCTTATCCTCAAAGCCGCCAAACTCGCTTGCGTGGACAATCGCGGCCAGCGGGCCAACAGCATTGGCCACGTCATTCGCGCCATGTGCAAAGCTGAGCAGGGCCGCAGAGAGCACCAGCGGCAGGCCGAAAAGGATTTTGACCGAGCGGTTGCGGTTCTCCATGCCCTCAGACTTCCGCCGGATCAGCGGGGCAGAAATGGCATAGGTCACGAGGCCGATTACAAGGCCGATGATAAGCGCCATGGGCATGTCGATGGAGATGATCTTTTTCAGCCCCTTCAGCGCCAGATAGGCGGCAAAGACCCCGGCCATGATGCCCACCAGCACCGGCACCCAAGTCCGTGCGGCGGCGATCTTGTCGTCTTGGTAGATGATGCGCGCCTTGATGAAGGCCAAAAACATCGCCGCCACGGCCCCGCCCAAGACGGGCGAGATCACCCAGCTCGCGGCGATCATGCTCATGGAACCCCAGTTCACCACGCCAAAGCCAGCGGCAGCGATGCCCGCGCCCATGACACCGCCCACGACCGAGTGTGTCGTCGAAACCGGCGCGCCGACCCATGTGGCAAGGTTAACCCAAAGCGCAGATGAGATCAGCGCGGCCATCATGGCCCAGATAAAGACGCGGTTATCGGCGACACTGGCCGGATCAATGATCCCCTTGGAGATCGTCGAGACCACATCGCCCCCCGCAAGCAGCGCGCCCGCGGATTCGCACAGCGCCGCGATGACAATGGCCCCGCCCATGGTCAGCGCATTGGCCCCCACCGCCGGGCCCATGTTGTTGGCCACGTCATTGGCGCCGATATTCACCGCCATATAGGCCCCAAACACCGCCGCCGCGATCACCACATAACTTGAAGGGGATTGCCCAAAAAACACAGCCGCAACAGCGCCCGCCACGACGATAAAGGCCAGCGCGATGCCCGGCCCAACGAGGGGGCGGGCCACATAGGTGGTGGCCAGTTCGACTTGCGAAATGCGGTTAAGATCTTTGTCCAGTGTCTTCCACTGGCTGCCTTGCGGTTCGTTCGCCATGCTGTCGTGATCCCTCAAAAGGTCGCTTTGTACCGAACTGAGGTGACATAACGATCCCTTTGGCGCAAGCCGTTCTGTCACGAAACGGGCAAAGACCCGCGCCTTTGAAGGCGCGGGAATGCGGATATTTTCGACGGTGCGTAAAGCGATCTAGGGGCTGAGAGCGCCTGCGGGCATACTATGCAAAGGCGTTCAAAATTGCCTTTAGGTCAGGCTCGTCCACTAATTCTGCGGCTTCTTTGGGCGAGAACCATGCGCGTTTGCGCAGGCTGGCGTCTGGGTAGTCTTCGCTCAGATCACGCACGCGGGTGAGGTAGACCTGTGTCGTAACTGGTACGGTCAACCCTTCGCCCAAGCCCTTGTCATATTCGAAAATGCCCATCGGCTCGGTCTCGATGTCGGCCTTGGTGACCCCGGCTTCTTCCCACGCCTCTTGCAAGGCGGCGCCAGAGCCGTCTAGCCCATCGATGGGCCAGCCCTTGGGCATGATCCAGCGTCCGGTGTCGCGGCTGGTGATCAGCAGAACCTTTTTGCCGTCCTGCGTGTCGCGGTAGCACAGAGCCGCCACTTGCACCCGCTTGGGGCGTTTGAAGATCGGCAGAACCATGTCCTGCCATGCGCGTTTAAAAACATGATTCATGAACTAACTAAGCCTCAGTCGGGTGTTTTTCTTGTTATACTTGCATTGTATATCGTTTCCCGACGCAAATCAAACTGTTGCACCGCGCGTCAGATGCGGTGACGGTTTGACCCGGTAAGAGATGAGGCAACGTTGATATGGCATATGGCACGCAAGCGACATCCCAAAGGGCAAAGGGCGAGGGCGCTAATATCGGGGTCTTTGGGCTTGGCACGATGGGTTCAGCTCTGGCGCTGAACTTTGCCGAGCGGGGGTTTGACGTCGCTGTCAGCAACCGTGAGGCAGACTGGATCGCCCCCTTTCTGGCCGAAGCAGGGCCGCTGGCCGAGCGTCTGATCGGGGCCGAAAGCCTTGAGGATTTTGTCGCTGCCATCGCCCGACCTCGCAGCATTCTGTTCATGATCCCCTCGGGCGCGCCGGTGGATGCGATGATCGACGCTATCAAGCCTTTGTTGGATGAAGGCGATACGCTGATTGATGGCGGCAACGCTTATTTCCACGACACCCGCCGCCGCAGTGCCGAGCTTGAGGGCACGGGGTTGCATTTCATTGGCATGGGTGTGTCCGGCGGCGAAGCAGGCGCGCGCAATGGCCCGTCGATGATGGTCGGCGGCAGTGATCATTCGTGGCAGCAGTTCCAGCCGATGGCCGAGGCGATTGCCGCGCGCTTTGACGGCTCGCCCTGTGTCGCGCATCTCGGCCCCGATGGGGCCGGGCATTTTGTCAAAACGGTGCACAATGGCATTGAATACGCCGACATGCAGATGATTGCCGAGGTTTACGGCCTGTTGCGCGATGCGGGCGGGCAGGGGGCGGTCGAGATCGGCAATCTCTTCGCCGAATGGCAGAAAGGGCCGCTGAGTTCCTATCTGATCGAAGTGTCGGCTGCGGCGCTGCTATCGGTGGACACGCAATCCGGTGCCCCGATGGTCGACGTGATCCGCGATCAGGCGGGGCAAAAGGGCACGGGTCGTTGGACCCTCATTGAAGCACTTAAGATGGGGCAATCGGCCAATACGATCGAAGCCGCCGTCGGCGCGCGGGGATGGTCGAGCGAGAAGGCGGTGCGTGTGAAGGCAGAGCCGCTTTTGCCCGAAGCCGTGCAGGACGCGGCCTTGCCGGAACCGGGCGATCTGGAGTTGGCCTTGCTGGCCGGGCGGATCATTGGCCATGCGCAGGGGTTCCGTATTCTCAGCGCCGCGTCTGAAGAGTTTGACTGGGGGCTCGATATGGCGCGGATTTCGGAAATCTGGCGCGCGGGCTGTATCATCCGCTCGGCGCTGCTGGATGAATTTGCGGATGCCTTCCGTGGCGAATTGCCCGGCGGCCATCTGATCCTTGCGCCCGCCATGCGCAAGCGGTTGGAGGAGAGCATTCCCGCGCTGCGCCGTGTGGTGGCAGCGGGGGCGCTCTTGGGTGTGGCGCTGCCTGCGCTGTCGGCGGCGCTGGCGTGGTACGACAGCATGCGCCGGGCGCGGGGAACGGCGAATATGATCCAAGCGCAGCGGGATTTCTTTGGTGCGCATGGGTTTGAGCGCGATGGCGAAGAGGGCAAGTTCCACGGAACATGGAATCCCTTGCCGTAAGAGCGCTGACAGGTCCGGAATCAAGCCGTCAGGCGCCGGACCATCGCCTGCCCGCCCGGACGGGCAGGCGATTTTGCTACCAAAAGGACGATTTAAATAAGTCACCCCAAGGTCGCACCATAAAGTGGCATGAATTAAGGTCTGGATCGCCACCCCGTGGGCAGGCGATGGTCCTCGTCATGCTTTGGCGAAGGGGTCCACCGGATAGCTCACATGCGCCAAGTACAGGCCCTGCGGCGGGCAGACCGGTCCGCAGGCCGCACGGTCCTTCGCCGCAAGCGCCGCGGCCATATCCGCCACGCTCCAAGACCCAGCCCCGACACGCTCCAGCGTGCCGACAAAACTGCGCACCTGATTGTGTAAGAACGACCGCGCCCGCACGTCGAAATGATACTCCGTCCCGCCCAGTGTCTCGACCTCAGACACATCCAAACGGTCCAAGGTCTTCACCGGGCTCTCCGCCTGACAGATGGTCGAGCGGAAGGTGGTAAAATCATGCTTGCCCACCAACAGATCAGCGGCATCCTGCATGGCCTCTACATCCAGCGGATGTTTGATCTGCCACACCAGCCCCGCTTGATGCACCGCAGGGGCACGGCGGCTAAGGATACGAAAGTGATACCTCCGTTCCAGCGCCGAGAAACGTGCATGGAAATCATCGGGCGCCAGCACACAATCGGTGATCGCGATGGGCTGCGGTTTCAGATGGTAATTCAGCGCTTCGCCCAGACGAAAGGGCGACCAGTCACGTTCCATATCGCAATGGGCGACTTGGCCCAGACCGTGCACCCCGGTGTCGGTCCGCCCGGCGGCGGCAATCGTATGCGCACGCGGCTCCAACCGCGCCAACGCGGCCTCGATGAACCCCTGCACCGTGGGCAGGTCCACCTGTCGCTGCCAGCCGTTAAACGGTGCGCCGTGGTATTCGATTTTCAGAGCATATCTGGGCATGGACGCGGCCTTAGCGCGGGCGGGCGCTTCTGGCAATCCCTGCCTGCCAGCCCTATGTTAGCGGCAAAGGCAAAGGGACGGGCGCAGCATTGGGTATTACAGGCATCGCCGACGGCATCTGGCGGCAGTTTGAGAATGTCACCGACACGGTGGGCGAGACGTTTTTCGAGCCGGTGATCCGGCTGGGC
>Ga0209344_10004039_pt1 | contig 13853 bp, 4 predicted proteins | sample Cruoilmetagenom6_FD_187293 | JGI IMG/M metagenome (GOLD analysis project Ga0209344, IMG submission 187293) | Oil polluted marine microbial communities from Coal Oil Point, Santa Barbara, California, USA - Santa Barbara Oil Seep Sample 6 (SPAdes)... | ecosystem: Environmental > Aquatic > Marine >...
CAAATACACTATTGCTAAAGCCTCCAGCATCTACTGCATCTTGCTCTATAACATAAGTTGCTGTATAAGTTGCGGTCTCACCTACTAATAAGGTACCTTCTGAACTGCCTTGGTCGGCACTATCAAAAGTTGGCACTGTTAATAACGTTAAAGGAATTCCATTAGCATCTTCAAACGTATCCGTGATTGAAACGTTATCTAAAGTAACATCTCCAGTATTAGTTACTGTAATGGTGTACGTCATCTCATCTCCTAGACTTGCGCCTGATGGTAAAACATCGTTAGTAATCGCGACTGTCTTAACTGCTTCGATGCTTGGTGCTTCTGAAATAGTCGTTTCAGTGGCATCATCTTCTGTGTTACCATCTGAGTCATCACCATCATCACTCGTATCATCTACCGTGATATCCGATGGACTATCGCCTTCTACGAATACACTGTTGCTAAAGCCTCCAGCATCTACTGCATCTTGCTCTATAACATAAGTTGCTGTGTATGTCGCCGTTTCTCCTACTAATAATGTCCCTGCTGAACTGCCTTGATCGGCACTATCAAACACTGGCACTGTTAATAACGTTAAAGGAATTCCATTAGCATCTAAGAATGTATCTGCTATAGCGACTCCATCTAAAGTTACATTTCCTGTGTTCTCTACTGCTATAGTATAGGTCATAGTATCTCCTAAACTTGCTCCTGATGGTAAAACATCGTTCGTAATCGCGACTGTCTTAACGGCTTCGATGCTTGGAGTTTGTACAATCTCTGTTTCTGTTGCATCGTCATTACTTGTTGCATCGGATGGGTCATCACTATCATCACTCACTGAATCCCCATTTGGATCAAATCCATCTGCTGTCGCTTGATTTGAAACAATACCTGCATCAATATCTACTTGAGTAATTGCATACGTCGCTGTGTAAACAATAACATCTGTTCCAACTACCATATCTTGAGCATCTGCATCACCATCTTCATCACTACCTCCACTTACATACGTTGGAGTTGGCAAGGTACCGCTTCCTGTAAAGTTAGTTGAATTTTCATTCACTGTAACATCATAAACTGTCACATCTCCAGTATTAGTTACATTATAGGTATAGGTAATAATATCACCTACACTCACCACACTATCGGCTCCTAAATCTAAGCTACTGGTTTTAGTTATACTTAATTCTGGTGATTGATTCAATTCTGTTCTTGTTGGATCCTCTGTTGGGTCTGTACCTGTATCAGGTCCATCAACTGTCTCATTATCCACGATAGTGTTTCCTAAAGGATCAATATCTGTATCCGAAACATCACTTACATCATCTGTTCCATAAGGACTATCTCCTATGGCAGTTGCACTGTTTTCCACAAAACCAGCATCAATATCTGCTTGGGTTATAGTCTGAGTAACCGTCACAGTTACACTGTCTAATGGTGCTAAACTTGGAATATTTGTTAACCCCCCAGGATAAGTTAAACTACCACTATCGGCGTTTGCGTCTAATATTTCAATATCAGATATAGTTACATTACCAGAGTTTGTCACAATTATATCATAAGAAATAACATCCCCTAAGGCACTTCCTGCTGTAGTAACCGTTTTAGTAACAATTAATTCAGGTAATTGAGCGATATCAAAAGGTGTGACATCATTTGTTGGGTCTGAATCATTATTATCTCCATTTATACTATCGATATCATCAGTCTCTACTGTTTCTGGATCAGTTATAACAGTTCCATCACTAGTTGTACCAGTATCGGATACATCTGTAACATCATCACTAGGGTCCAAAACATCTCCACCTGGTCCTTCAGCACTTACAATCGCCGAGTTTTCTACACCTCCATTATCAATATCTGACTGAGTAATTACGTATGTTGCACTACATGTCGTATTAGCTCCTGGAGCAAGAGTCGTTGAAACACATGTTACTGTTCCGACTAATGGGTCTGTAACAATAATATTTGTTAATGTTTCGTCTCCAGTATTAGTAACAGTAAATTCGTAAGTTATTTCATCGTCTAATATTCCTGCTGCTCCTAAAGAATCTACACTAGATACACTTTTAATTAAACTAATAGAACAATTTGCTTCTACTAAAACAATTGGCTCTAATGCAACTTCAACACAATCAGGGTTTCCTGCATATCTAACAGCGACAGTATATGATCCTGCTGCAAGTCCACTAAAGTTAGGTGTTGGAAGAAAAGGACCTGCCAAACCATTAACACTATACTCAATAGCTCCTCCACCATTATCTGTTGCTCCTACATTAATAGAACCAGTATTTGTTGCACAAGTTGGCTGTACAACAGTAGTTGCAAGATTAATTGTTGGGGGAGGTGTTAAAAATGCATTATCATAAATTATGAACGCCTTTCCATCACCACCATCACCAAAGTTTGGACCTGGGTCAGCAGCACCTGTTTGAGTAACTCTAATTCCTTGTACATCTGTACCAGAGGGCACCAATGCTGTTAATGGATAAATGGCTACATATATCTCCTGAGTATAATCAGTTGGGACACCTGTATTAATGTATACTGATGGATTTGCTAACACAATATTACCTATTAAATTTAACGAACCATCTAAGGCCTGAATACTCATTTCGTTATTACCATTACGTTCTGTAATTACCAAATAACGATTAGAAGCAGCTGCTATAGGTGTATTATAAATAAACTCATTAAAATCAGTAGGATCGATAGTATTATCCATAGACACATAGTGTCTTAAATCATTTTCAAAATTTGCGGCTAATAACGCAGCATTATAAATCGCTGGATCGTCAGCTATAGTTGCAGTTGTACCTAATTGATCCGTAACAAATTGACTCGTAGCTTGTGGATTAGCATACTGATAATTCACATTATTAGGTATATAAATCTCAGTAAACGGATTTGGTTGACCTGCTACCGTTATAGAATTTAATACTGCAGGGAATCCTGCATTAGGAGCACTAGAGATATTAAAACTAACTTCGCTAGATAAAAGCGCCGCACTAGGATTCCCTACAGGTATAATATCATAACAACTTTCATCACTACATTCAAAAGGCGCAGTAACAACATCGTTAACTGTTAAAGTTCTGTTAGTATCAGCTGAAAAAGTAGCAGTAAACGACAAATTGGTGCCATTTGCTGGTAATTCTACTCCTGTAAATGTATAGGAAGGAGCTGTTAAACTAGTTACAGGAACTGTTCTAGTCGCATCTCCTGTTAATTCTAAGTTGCCTGTTGCTGGAGGATTATAAAAGAAGACTGTTATGTCTGCAGTAAAAGTATCATCGGTTGTAATTAACGGAGTACCGTTATCACTACATGCCGATTCATTACTTGAAACTATATCACAAATATCAGGAACATCTAAAACGATTGGGGATAAAGCAACCTCTACACAACTAGGTGAGGAAATATATCTAACTGCAACTGTATATGAACCAGGAGCCAAGTTGCTAAAGTTAGGACTTGATTGGAAAGGACCTGCTAAACCATTCACACTATATTCCATGGCACCTCCACCATTATCCAAAGCATCAATAGAGATAAAACCTTGAACAGATACACAATCTGGCTGAACAGCTGATGTTGTATACTCTATAGTAGGTGGTAAAACTAAAAATGAAGGGTCATAAACGATAAACGCTTTTCCATCTCCTCCATCTCCAGCTGTTGCTCCACTTTGAGTAATTCTAATACCTTGAACATCTGTTCCAGATGGCACTAACGCGGTTAATGGGTAAATAGCTAAAAATACATGTTGCGTAAAATCGGTAGCAACACCAGTATCAATATAATTTGTTGCATTTGCCAATACAATATTCCCTGTAGGATTTAAAGAATTATCTAAGGCCTGAATACTTAATTCATTATTACCATTTCGTTCAGTAACAACAATATATCTATTAGAAGCAGAAGCAATTGGAGAGTTATAAATGTATTCATTATAATCTGTTGGATCTATGGTATTATCCATTGATACATAATGCCTTAAATCATTTTCAGCATTTGCAGCAAGTAAAGCTGCATTATAAATTTCTTCTCCATCTGCTATTGTAGCTGTTGTACTCAATTGATCTCTAACATACTGACTATTTCCTGCTGGATTTGCGTATTGATAATTAACATTATTTGGTTTATATATTGCAGTAAATGCATTTGGTTCGCCAGCAATTGTTATAGAGTTTAATACTGCAGGAAAACCTGCACTTAATCCACTATCTATATCAAAAGTTACATCTGCTGCAGCTATCGCAGCTGTTGGGTTACCAGGTGGTATTGTATCAGGACAAGGATTACATGCTGAAGTATTTATAGGATCGGTAACAGCAAAATTAGTTCCTAAAGAATAATCTACTCCTGTTTCTTCAACTAAACCATTAATTGCGTTAACCGAAGCTGGATCTGGATCACCAAATTGTCCATTATCTGAACCGGAAGCATCAGCATCTCCGTATGCTTCATTAGCATCTGAACAACCATCACCATCACTATCTGTATTTTGGAAATCAAAACTACCATCTCCTAAAGTATCAATTAGTATGTTAACTTCAGCTACATCATCAATTCCATTTCCATTATCATCATTGTACACGGCATCACTACTATCTATTACACCATCATTATTTGTATCTAACTCGCCATTACCAGCTTCATCCACATCATATATACCATCATTATCTGAATCTAAATCTAAAGCATCAGGCACTCCATCATTGTCTGTATCTAAACATCCTGATAAAGATTCTACTCTGACATAATCAAGATCTGCACCAGCACCATAGTTAGAACCAAAATGTTGCGCAGAAAAAGCAATAGTTGTTTGCGTAGTCGTTGCTACAAATGTTTGTTCATAAAGCCTCCAGTTTTTTGGACCTATAAGACCATTCACTAAACCGTCTGCTGTAGCGGTAAGAGTTTCATCAATTAATGATCCATTAACATCAAAAACATCAACTTCTAATGTCACCGTACTTCCTGCACTGTGACCAATATCCTCTCCCCAATAGAAAGAAAATTTATATGTAACTCCAGGCACTGTTTTTATAACTTGAGATAAAACATTAGAAATGTTTCCTGGTGTTACATTATTACTTCCTACAATATCAATAAACTGATTTCCGTGATAAGCTGCAACAAAATTTGCACTTCCTCCATAAGGAGAATTACCTACCCATCCATCAAGATTTTGAGTATAATCCCATCCTAATAGACTATTTGTATTATAATTAGTTCCTATAAAAGTACCAACTGCACTTGTAAATCCATTTGGAAAAATTGTACCGTCTGTAAAGTTTTGCTGTTCAAAAGAGCCGTTTACAACTAAATTATCACAACCTTCATCTGTATCTAATATTCCATCATTATCATCATCCAAATCACATTCGTCACTTATACCATCATTATCGGAATCAAGATTACCAGATGCTAATGGATCACAAGGATCTACATATGCTGTAACAGTTAAGGTTGCATCTCTAGTTTCATTGATACAATTATTATCATCATGACTTAAGACCACTCGGTAAATATTTCCACTTTGTGAGACTGTTGCATTACTAATGGTAAGATAAGAGGTATTAGTACCTGAATAAACCGTGTTATCAGTTAGGTTCACAAAACCACTACCTTCATCTACTTGCCATTGATAATTAATCCCTGAAGTAGTATTTGTAGCAGACACCGCATTATAATCTGGCACTGTATTTGGAGCTGTACCAGAATAAACCGTAGTACTTGTTCCATTAGCTACAACTGAGAATGTGGTTGTAACGCCTTCAACTATAGTTTGGTTTGCAGGTGCCAAATCTACGACAACTTGCGTTGCTGTTATAACATTATTATTTGTTCCTGTATAGGCTGTTGTATATCCTGTAACTTGCCCATTGACATCATAGCCCATACCAACAACTTCCCCTGAAACTGTTGCTATATGACCGGCTTCTATAGCATCGAAACAACCATCATTATCTGAATCTAAATCTAAATAATCTGGTATTGTATCGTTATCTGTGTCTAAACTTTCATCTTCAACAGCATCTAAAATACCATCATTATCACTATCTAGATCTGACGAATCATATACACCATCACAATCTGAATCGGTTTCAGAAACTGTAGATGAATTATTACTATAATCAGGATCTGATTGAGCCATATTAGTAATACTTGTATTATAGACAATAGGTAACGTTGGAGATGTAGCTCCATTTACCGTTAAGATTACACTTTCACCTGCTTGTAAACCAAAAATCACCCACTCATTTAAAACTGAATCGTAAGAAGCTGTACCAGACCCAGATGAAAAAACCGCTGAACTACTAGTGTAACTTACACCCGACGGTAACGGAGATTCTACTACAAAACTGTAACTATTGTTGGCACTGTTATTTGTAACCGTAGCAATCAAATCAACATCAGTTGTTGTACACAAGCTCGTTGAAGATGCTACACTAGCATCAATACTCAAATCTACTTCAGTACTAAACCCTAGACTATTAGTATTATAAGCTGTAAAAGCGATATCTGTATTACCTGATGTTGTGTGCACAAATTTTACTATTTGCGAAGAATTACCAGCTGTTATTCCAAAATCACTCAACAAAAATGATAAAACCCTAAAATCTCTATATGTATTTTCACCAAATGTACTAACAACACTCCCTGTACTAGGATCAACATTATAAATAGTCCAATGTACTCCAGCGACAGCCGGAGTAGAAGAAAAATCAACAACAACAACATTACCTACTGTATTTCCTAAGTTATCTACAAACTTAAATGTATCACTACCACCAGGCGCACCTGTTTGATTCACAATTATATCAGGTATGTTATCTGTAATATTTGCTACGGAAAGAACGGTTAAATCATCATATCCAATATCTTGCGGATCAATATTGAAAAAATTTGTACTCATCTCTAAACCACTAGCTCCATCTCTAACAAAATTAGTAGGCACTATTGGTGAAAAATTATTAATATAATCTGAGGGAGTATTGGTTTGGTTCACCCCACCCCAATTGTAAGCTACTCCCAACAATTCTGGGTTACTGTAATTAATTACGCCTGGTATCGGAAAAGCACGAAAGTTAGCTGGAGTAAAAACAATTCCATTGGATGTTAAAACAGAATCGTCTACACCTGTAGAGTATGTAACACCATCAGCTGTAAATCCTAATAAATTATTTGAATCCGTTGCAATAACTAGTGATCCTCCAGTAGACGAAACAAAAAAACCGCCTTGATCACCATAAATAGTTGTTACGTCTTCTTGAGCATTCATTATTAAAAATGACAAAAAGAAACCAACAAGAAAAAAGGTTTTTAACCTAAACAAAGATAACTTCGCTAAAACCATGCACATATATAAACTGTTATTAATATTCTTAGTAAAAGAGAATCGAGTAGAGATTTTCATATGATTATATAGTTGATGTATAATTCAGTTTGAGTAAATAAAACACATTACAAATATCGATAAAATGACAAATATATCCGACAAAGCGTAAATAAGCAATTTTTTTTGTAAGACAAATCTACATTTAATAGAAAAAATCTACAAATATTAAATACTTAAGACACATTAAATTGCCTTTAAGTCACACTTAAAATCTTAAAATAGCTAAACATTATTGTATTAGTGAAGAGATTTACTATTAATCAACTTCAAAAAATTAATCCCCTAATTTAGTAAGAGTAAAATTACAAAAAATTTGATATCTTTTAATTTTTAATGAAACTTTTATTCAACAATATATTGAATATAAATAGATAACACCAAAATGTTAAAGTAACAAGTGATTTTGCCTTTATACTATAGGTCAACACTACAATGTTCTAAAGCGACTTAAACATGCTGTATCGTAAAAAAAATAATCTTATTTATATCAATAACAAAGAGAATTATACTACAAAAATTTTAAATAAAACAAATTTAAAAAAGGTCTTAATAAACATTAATTTGCCAGACAAACACGTCTAACTATAATTGATGCTAAACAATATTAAAATATCTTAAAAGCTATTAATTAGTTATTTTAAATGGAGTTATTAATGGTATATTTGCATTCCTTTTTAATAATTTTTATGAGCTTTTTAAAAGAAATTAACAGACGACGTACTTTTGGTATTATATCACACCCAGATGCAGGTAAGACTACATTAACAGAGAAACTATTATTATTTGGTGGAGCCATACAAGAAGCTGGTGCTGTAAAAAGTAATAAAATAAAAAAAGGAGCTACCAGTGATTTTATGGAAATAGAGCGTCAGCGTGGTATTTCTGTAGCGACCTCTGTTTTGGCTTTTGAATACAATGGCATTAAAATTAATATTTTAGATACTCCTGGACACAAGGATTTTGCTGAAGACACTTTTAGAACTTTAACTGCTGTAGATAGTGTAATTGTGGTTATTGATGTTGCCAAAGGTGTTGAGGAACAAACTGAAAAATTAGTTCAGGTTTGTAGAATGCGTAATATCCCAATGATTGTTTTTATTAATAAAATGGATAGAGAGGGTAAAGACGCTTTTGATCTATTAGATGAGATTGAACAAAAATTAGGACTAAAAGTTGTGCCTTTAAGCTTTCCTATTGGTATGGGCTATGACTTTAAAGGCATCTATAATATATGGGAAAAGAATATTAATCTATTTTCTGGAGATAGTAGAAAGGACATAGAAGAAACTATCGAAATCTCGGATTTAGCATCACCAGAATTAGATAAACTTGTTGGTGAAAATACGGCAAACACATTAAGAGAAGAAATAGAATTGGTAAGTGGTATCTACCCTCAATTCAATAAAGAAGATTATTCAAACGGAGAACAACAACCTGTATTCTTTGGTTCTGCATTAAATAATTTTGGTGTTAGAGAATTACTAGATTGTTTTGTAGAAATTGCTCCTAAGCCAAGACCAAAACAAAGTGAAGAGCGCCTAGTAAAACCTGACGAAAAAACATTTAGTGGTTTTGTTTTTAAAATTCATGCCAACATGGATCCCAACCACAGAAATAGATTAGCGTTTATAAAGATTGTATCTGGCGAGTTTAAACGAAACACTCCTTATTTACACGTACGACATAATAAAAAACTAAAATTTTCTAGTCCAAACGCATTCTTTGCTGAAAAGAAAGAGATTGTAGACATTTCTTACCCAGGTGATATCGTTGGTTTACAAGATACCGGAAGCTTTAAAATTGGCGATACTCTAACTGAAGGAGAAGTGCTAAATTATAAAGGAGTTCCGAGCTTTTCACCAGAACACTTCAGATACATTAATAATGCTGACCCGATGAAAGCAAAGCAGTTATACAAAGGTATCGATCAGTTAATGGACGAAGGTGTTGCACAATTATTTACTTTAGATTTAAACGGTAGAAAAGTAATAGGTACTGTTGGTGCACTTCAGTATGAAGTTATTCAATATAGATTAGAACATGAATATGGTGCTAAATGTACTTATGAAAATCTAAACGTACATAAAGCTTGTTGGGTTAAAACAGATAATGAAAAAAGTGAAGAATTTAAAGAGTTTATTAGAGTAAAACAACGCTTCTTAGCCAGGGATAAGCAAAATCAGTTGGTGTTTTTGGCAGATTCTATGTTTTCACTACAAATGACTCAACAAAAATATCCAAGTATTACTTTTCATTTCACTTCGGAATTTGAATAGAACTTGGTATGCCTTATACCTAAAAAACACAGATTATTCTTTCAAATAAAATCAATTTAACGACTAAAAACACTTTTTATCGAATAATTGATTGTAATCAAAAATCATTCAATACTTTAATAATACGATTAACCCCAAACTAATCTACTTATTATGGAAATTAACGCAAACGTTTTCAGTAACGCTGAAATTACCGTTACTTACAAGCCTCGCTGTTGTGCCAATGCTGGCATTTGTGCAAGACAACTTTCAGATGTATTTAGAAATTCTGTGATTCCTTGGATTGATTTAGAAGGAGCACAAACTGATGCTATTATTAATCAGATTAAAAAGTGTCCTTCAGGGGCATTAAAATATTATTTGAATCGGAAAGATGTGGCCTAAACGAAACATTTAGCCAATAAAAAAACCTTTGAACTAAGAATTCAAAGGTTTTTTTGTGTCAAAATCAAAAATATCACGTTTAATAAGTTTTAAAGACATTTCGACTATTTTCTTTACATTTATATTAAAAAAACATAAAACAACCTTAAACAACATTTAAAATAATTCAATTTTGATTAATAAAATCTATAAAAAATAATTTATCGATTCCTAAAATCTATATTTTTTTTTAAGCTTTTAAGCCTGACCTGTTGGTCCAAAATTTAAAGGAATTGGAGGTTGTTCGTAATCTTTAATTTCTCCATGTGCTTTTTCAAATCTAACGACATTATCACCTAATGCTTTTAATAAACGTTTAGCATGTTGTGGAGTTAAGATAATACGAGATTTCACTTTACTTTTTGGAGTTCCTGGCATAATACTTACAAAATCAACTACAAACTCTGAAACAGAATGATTAATAATTGCTAAGTTAGAATATGTACCTTCTGCTATTTTTTCGTCTAATTCAATATTAATTTGTCCTTTTTTAGGAATATTTTTTTCGTCTGCCATAATTAAATTTTTTAATTTAAAATATAAAAGCCTTCTCGTTAATAACTTGAAGGCTTTTACTCTATTATTATACTTCTCAATTTAATGAGATCCCGAATCAAGTTTGGGATAAATTACTTACAGCTTTCACTTTGCTTTCGGCTTGAGAAAACTGCGTCTCAATTAATTAAAGTTCATTTCTTCTTTAGCCTTCATCATTTCATTAAATTCTGCTTTAGAACCAACAATAATGTTTTCGTATTCTCTAACACCTGTACCTGCTGGTATTCTGTGTCCTACAATTACATTTTCTTTAAGTCCTTCTAGTGAATCAACCTTACCATTTACAGCTGCCTCGTTAAGAACTTTAGTTGTTTCTTGGAACGATGCCGCAGATATAAACGACTTAGTTTGTAATGATGCTCTAGTAATACCTTGTAATATTGGAGTTGCTGTCGCAGGACTAGCGTCTCTTGCAGTTACAAGATTTTTATCTTCTCTACGTAAACTAGAGTTTTCATCTCTTAACTCTCTAACAGTTACTATTTGACCAGATTTTAAATTCTGAGAATCACCAGCATCTTCTACCACTTTCATTCCGAAAATTTTATCGTTTTCTTCAATGAAATCTGATTTATGAACTAATTGGTTTTCTAAGAAAATTGTATCACCAGAATCTATGATTCTAACTTTACGCATCATCTGTCTTACAACAACTTCGAAATGCTTATCATTAATTTTTACACCTTGTAAACGATATACTTCTTGTACTTCGTTAACTAAGTATTGTTGAACCGCAGATGGACCTTTAATGTTAAGAATATCATTTGGTGTTATAGATCCATCAGATAAAGGCATACCAGCTTTTACATAATCATTTTCTTGAACGAGAATCTGATTAGATAGTTTCACTAAATATTTTTTAACCTCACCTAATTTAGATTCGATAATAATCTCACGGTTACCACGCTTAATCTTACCAAAAGAAACTACACCATCAATTGCACTTACTACAGCTGGATTTGAAGGGTTACGAGCTTCAAATAATTCTGTTACACGAGGAAGACCACCAGTAATATCACCTGCTTTTGCAGATTTACGAGGTATCTTAACTAAGATCTTTCCGATATCAATCTTGTCACCATCATCAATCATTATGTGTGCACCAACTGGTAAGTTGTAAGAACGGATTGTTTCACCTTTCTTATCTTCAATTAATAATGTTGGTATTAACTTCTTGTTTCTAGATTCTGAAATTACTTTCTCTTGGAAACCAGTTTGCTCATCAATTTCAACTTGATATGTTACACCTTGTTCAATGTTTTCATACTTCACCTGACCAGCGAATTCTGAAATAATTACACCGTTATATGGATCCCATTGACAAACAACATCTCCTTTCTTCAATTTGTCTCCTGGCTTAACATATATAAATGAACCGTAAGGGATATTATTAGTACTTAAAACAATACCTGTTTTAGCATCCATTAATTTTAATTCTGATGTTCTAGAAATAACAACATCAACTTCATTTCCGTCATTATCTTTAGATTTTACAGTTTTAAGATCTTCTATTTCTGCAATTCCATCAAACTTAACTGTTAATTTATTCTCTTCAGAAATGTTACTTGCAATACCACCTACGTGGAATGTACGCAATGTTAACTGTGTACCAGGCTCACCAATAGACTGAGCTGCAACTACACCAACTGCTTCACCACGTTGTACCATTTTACCTGTAGCCAAGTTACGACCGTAACATTTCACACAGATGCCTTTTTTAGCTTCACATGATAATGGAGAACGTACTTCTATAGAATCAAGAGGTGAGTCTCCAATTTTCTTAGCAATGATATCATCAATATGACCACCAGCTTCTACTAGTAACTCTTCAGTTAATGGATTGTAAACATCATTAAGTGATGTTCTACCAACGATTCTACCTTCTAAGCTTTCAACGATTTCTTCGTTTTTCTTAAGTGCAGAAACTTCGATACCTCTTAATGTACCACAATCTTCTTCATATACAATTACATCTTGAGATACATCTACCAAACGACGTGTTAAATAACCAGCATCGGCAGTTTTAAGAGCCGTATCTGCAAGTCCTTTACGTGCACCGTGAGTAGAGATAAAGTATTCTAAAATTGAAAGTCCTTCTTTAAAGTTAGAAAGGATTGGATTTTCAATAATTTCACCACCAGCTGCTGTAGATTTTTTAGGCTTAGCCATTAATCCACGCATACCTGTTAACTGGCGAATTTGTTCTTTAGAACCCCTTGCTCCAGAATCAAGCATCATAAACACCGAGTTAAATCCTTGTTGGTCTTCACGAATACGTTTCATAGACAATTCTGTCAATTCTGCATTTGTAGATGTCCAAATATCAATAACCTGATTATAACGTTCGTTGTTGGTAATAAGTCCCATATTATAGTTACCCATAATACCATCAACTTGTTTGTTTGCAGAATCAATCATTCCTTGTTTCTCTGCTGGAATAATAATATCACCTAAACTAAATGATAATCCACCTTGGAATGCAAATTTGTATCCTAGTGTTTTAATTTCATCAAGGAAATCTGCAGTTTCAGGTACACTTGTCTTTTTAAGAATACCATGAATGATTTCTCTTAAAGACTTTTTTGTTAATACCTCATTAATATATCCTGCTGCCGCTGGTACTTTTTCGTTGAAAAGTACACGACCAACAGTTGTTTCTATAATCTGTTTAGTTAATTCACCTTCTTCATTAAAGTCGTAAGTTCTAACTTTAATACCAGCGTTTAGATCAACTTTCTTCTCATTATAAGCAATAGTTACTTCTTCTGGAGAATAGAATGTTAAACCTTCACCTTTAACAGTATAGTTTTCATCTGATTTACGCAACTTAGTCATATAATATAAACCAAGTACCATATCCTGAGAAGGTACAGTAACTGGAGATCCATTAGCTGGATTTAATATATTATGTGAAGCCAACATTAAAAGTTGACATTCTAAAATAGCTTCTGGTCCTAATGGCAAATGTACAGCCATCTGGTCACCATCGAAATCGGCGTTAAAAGCCGTACATACTAATGGGTGTAACTGAATTGCTTTACCTTCAATAAGTTTAGGTTGGAAAGCTTGTATACCTAGTCTGTGTAAGGTAGGAGCACGGTTTAAAAGTACTGGATGTCCTTTTAAAACATTCTCTAAAATATCCCAAACTACAGGTTCTTTTCTATCTATAATTTTCTTTGCAGATTTTACAGTTTTTACAA
>Ga0209344_10004040_pt1 | contig 13852 bp, 10 predicted proteins | sample Cruoilmetagenom6_FD_187293 | JGI IMG/M metagenome (GOLD analysis project Ga0209344, IMG submission 187293) | Oil polluted marine microbial communities from Coal Oil Point, Santa Barbara, California, USA - Santa Barbara Oil Seep Sample 6 (SPAdes)... | ecosystem: Environmental > Aquatic > Marine...
TCTAACCAGCTGAACTACGACCCCGCACTCTCAAATCAGGGGCTTTGGTGGGAGGTGGGGGATTTGAACCCACGACCCCCTGGGTGTAAGCCAGGTGCTCTACCCCTGAGCTAACCTCCCAAACGGAAATCCGTTGGGACGGTCATACTAGATGCAGTGGCCTCTCCTGTCAACCCCGAGAACCGTGAATGACGCGGCCCCGCCGACGCAGTCTGTCTTTGGCCGTGACTGCGGGCACAAGTCGTTCATTTCGAACACATGAGAACAGCCTCCGGAGCCTTCAAATCTCTTTACAATCGTGACGACGATGAATTAAGCTCGCGCCATGCAGGATCCTCAACTGATATGGGAGTTCGGGCAGTGGATTGCCCGGCGAGATCCCGGTACCGCTCGACTCGCCTGGACGGGAGGCGAGGTCGTGCTCGGGGTGCGCCAAGGACGGATTCACAGCGCCGAGGGATTGGACACTGGTGAACTGGCCGACGGGCTCGCATGTGAGCCCACGGGCGAGGACGATCTGCTCGCCGAGGCCAGGTCTCTCGCGAGTGCTTACGACATCGCAGAGACCCGCGCCATGGGAACGGCGAAGGAGATGCTGCAGAAGGCGATCCATGACTGGTTGATGGATCCCGCCCGGCAGCTTGAAATCGACGACGACGAACCCGCACTGGCGGACGGGGCGACGATTTCCATCACCCATGCCCTTGTCGAGTTGGTACTCGCAGACACCCAACAAAACGTTGCTGAGATGGTCCTTCCCGATCGGGGTGTGACGCTTCAACGGAGTCCCGAGTTTCTGGAACTCTATGCGCCGCTCCGACTGTCCGAAGAAGCCGATCTCATCGTGGCGGGAATCACCTCGATGGCCACCGCCGGGGATGTCGCCAGGGACTCGTCCCATCATCCCGACGAGGTCGTGCGATTGATGGCCGCCCTGGTGACCACCGGCGTACTCGAAGCGACCGAACCGGTGATTCCCGCGCAGGACCTCGACTGGCCCGGCACAGAGCTCGACGCTGAAGAAACGACCCCCAAGAAGATCCCCATGTGGATGATCGGGGCTGCGGCCGTCGTGCTCGCCGTCGTGATCGCCTTTGCTGCGTGGATGTTGCTCCGCGGTGGCGATCCAGCCGATGAGCCGGTGGTTGCGGGTTCGGGAGACTGGGGCGTGGTTATTGAAATGGGCTGCGAACCCCAGGATCTGCAGCGGATGATGAGAAAGCGAAATATCGAGCGCAAAGCCCTGCGGACCGTTCCGACCGATCCCACCAACGGCGACATCTGTTTCCGTCTGGTGTGGGGGAGCTTTGCCAATCGGGCCGCCGCCGAAGAGGCCATGAGCGAAGTCCCCAACGATCTGATCGAAGAAGGATTCGAGCCCCATGTCATCGAGGTTGTGGAATCGGACTCGGATAGTGGATCCGGGGCCGAGGGCTGATCGTGACGGACACCGACAAGTCCGCAGCGTTGTTCTCCCAGCCGCTCCCGACCCGTATGGCCCAGTTGGCGGCCGAAAAGTCGACCGGCACCCTGGTCATCGGGACCGATGATGCCCGGCGCGAGGTCTTCTTCGTTGTCGGTGAGATCCGTGCCGCCCGATCCAATGTCGAGGGCGAAATGCTCGGCATGTGGTTGGTCGACCATCAGTGGATCACCGAGGACGAGCGAGCCCTGACCCTGCTTGCCCAGGGAGCCGACTCGGTCGGAACTCTCGGACACATGCTCGTCAAACGGGGATGCATCACCCAGTCCGAACTCGAGAACGAGCTTCAGGTTCTGACTCTGGAGATCATCCGTCGCGCGGCGAGGGAAGCGAGCCCGAGGTTTGGGTTCATGGGCGGCCAGGGCGATCCTCAACCCGACACACTGCCGAATATCACAACCTCGCAGATCATTCTCATCGCGGCGCGGGAGTGTCGAGACCAGGTCGCCATGTGGGACCTCCTCGGTTCATTCGATCAGAAGGTCAGCCTCAAGCTCAGTCTCGAGAGCGTTCTTGGACAGCTCGAATTGACCCCAAGCGAAGGGTTCATCCTGTCGCGGCTCGATGCCGCCAAGGATCTCTCGGCCCTCAAACACCTTTCCACCATGCCCGAGCAGGAGGTTGTCACCAGCCTCTATTCGCTGGTCGTCGCCGGTGTTGTGGGCATCGAGGCGCAGCCGGAGACCGGGGCCGAGACACTGGTCGTGGAGACGCCCGAGATTCCGGAAGAACCGGTGATCGAGCCGGCGGGCATCGAGATCGATGCAGGCATCGACGAAAGTGGGTTCGAGCAGCGTCATCGTGACGAACGCCACCGGATCATCGAGCTGGCCGAGAACGTCACCCGGATCGACCACTATCGAGCCCTGGGTCTGAAGAAGGGCGCCGGATCAGAGCAGATTGAAAAGGCCTTCTCCGTGATTCGAAAGCGCTACTCGCCCAAGCGGGTGGATGAGCCGCACCTCATCGATCAGCGTGCGAATCTGAACGCCATTGTGGATCGTGCTCGAGAAGCCTATGAGTTGCTCGCCGATCCCAAAACCCGACGTCGCTACGACAAGGTCCTGACTACGGTGTCCGAGCAGCAGTTGGTCCATGACTCGACCAAGCCTCGGACCGATCCCGAAGCGCGCCGGTCCATGGTCGCCGCCAACATCGCGCGGGCTGATCAGCTGATTCATACGGGCGAGACCTATCTCGCCATCCAGTTGCTCGAACAGGCTTGTGCGATGGATCCTCAGCCCGAGGAACTGCTCAAGCTCGCCAAGCTCCAGATGAAGAATCCGCTGTGGATCGGGAGAGCTCTCGAACGTCTGCGGATCGCGGTTGAGGTTGATCCGACGTTTGTCGCGGGCTGGATCGAGATCGCCAACTTCTGGAAGCAGCGCGGCCATACCGAGCGGCAACGCAAGGCCCTCGAGCGCGCGGTCGGCGCCGACCCGTGGAGCGAGGCTGCGGCCGATATGTACAAGAAGCTGGTCGGCGGGCGCGAGCTCGAGCGCCTCCTGCGGCGGGTTCGTTAGTCGCCCCGTGCCCATTCTTTTAGATGGCAACAATCTGCTCCACCGATTGCCCACATCTCAACGCAACCGATCCGCCGTTCGAACGCAGGTTCTGGAAATCACTCGCCACGAATCCATGTCGGTGACGGTGGTCTTTGACGGTCCGCCCCCGGCCGGCGCCCCGGCACGCGAGAGCCTGGGCTGCGTGACGGTGGTCTACTCCGGGACCAGGACCGCCGACGATCTCATCGTCGGGATGATCCCCTCCGGGTCGGCGGCGAAACAGTTCTCGGTGGTGACCGATGATCGAGGTCTTTCGGCCCGAGTCAAGGACCAAGGGGCGAAGGTCCGCAGACTCGCCGAGTGGCAGGGGCGTCGGAAACAGAAGGCGCGGCCGTCAACATTCGACTCCAAGCTTTCCAGCCGCGACGTCGCCGATTGGGAAGAATTCTTCGCCGACCGACCCGAGAACGACGCCTGAATCCGTCGCAAAGATTGAAGCCATTAGCCATTAGCTTTTAGCTCCACGCAATTCGTCTTGCGTTCTTGGCTGTTGATCAGCGCCCCGCGAGTGCCGAAGGCACAGAGCGGCGGCGCTGATGCAACCCCGACGCGTCTCGTGGCCTCGCGATCTGTCAGCCAACACCTTCAAATTGAAACCCAACCAGCAATGGACCTCTCGCCCGCTGATCTCATTGGCTGCCCACTGCGGACGACGATGCATTGACCCAGACATGCTTTCTCATTTATGCACTGCACATCGACGCCCTCGCCAGGAAAGTCGTGGAGAAATCAGGGCTGCTGGCGAGACCTGCGATGGAGCTAATAGGTAATGGCTAACAGCTAATGGCTAAGAGCTAACGCCCAAAGGAGGTTCCCCGGCTTTGCCGGGGGAGTTGTGGCCAGCTAACAGCTGGTATTTGCTCAACCAAGACAAAACGCCCCGCGTCGAGTGACGCGGGGCGTTGAATTGATGCGGGATCTTCCTCAGTCGATGTCGAAGCTCACACCCTGGGCCAGCGGCAGCTCGGTGGACCAGTTGATGGTGCAGGTCTGGCGCCGCATGTAGGCCTTCCAGGAATCGGATCCGGCCTCGCGGCCGCCGCCGGTTTCCTTCTCGCCACCAAAGGCGCCGCCAATCTCGGCGCCAGAGGTCCCGATGTTGACGTTGGCGATGCCGCAGTCGGAGCCCTCGTGCGACAGGAAGCGCTCGGCCGAGTACATGCTCGAGGTGAAGATTGCCGACGACAGTCCCTGCGGCACCGCGTTGTGCGTCTCGACGACCTCGTCGAGGGTGTCGTAGGTGAGCACATAGAGGATCGGGGCGAAGGTCTCGTCGCAGGAGATGGGAATCTGCTCCTTCAATCGAACGATGGTGGGCTCGACATAGTTGCCGGGGCGGTCGATGCGCTTGCCGCCGCAGACGATTTCGCCGCCCTGCTCACCGACTTGGACAAGCGCGTTCTCATAATCTTTGATGGCGCCCTCGTTGACCAGCGGACCCATGAGAATGCCCTCTTCGAGGGGGTCGCCGATGGTGATGCTGCCATAGGCCTTGACCAGTTTGCCCACCACTTCGTCGGCGATGGACGAGTGCAGGAACAGCCGCCGCAGGCTGGTGCAGCGCTGACCCGCGGTACCCACCGCGGCAAAGAGAATGGCGCGGAGAGCGAGGTCGAGGTTGGCATCGGATTCGACGATGATGGCGTTGTTGCCGCCGAGTTCGAGAATGCTGCGGCCGAATCGCTTGGCGCAGGACTCGGAGACGTGGCGGCCCATGCTGGTCGATCCGGTGAACGACACCAGCGGGACGCGCGAATCGTTGATCATCCGTTCACCGACCACCGAGCCGGGGCCGATGGTCAGATTGAAGACGCCCTTGAGCCCGTGACGGTCCATCACGGTGTTGCAGATGTTCTGCACGGCGACGGCGGTCAGCGGGGTCGAAGAGGACGGTTTCCACACTGTGGTGTCACCGCAGACGGCGGCCAGCGCCGCGTTCCACGCCCACACCGCCACCGGGAAGTTGAAGGCCGAGATGACGCCCACCACTCCGAGGGGGTGCCACTGCTCATACATCCGGTGACGCGGTCGCTCGGACATCATGTTGGGTCCGTAGAGCTGACGCGACAGCCCGACGGCGAAATCGCACATGTCGATCATCTCCTGGACCTCGCCAAGGCCCTCTGAGAGGATCTTGCCCATCTCGAGGGAGACCAGGCGGCCGAGGGGATCCTTGAACTTCCGCAGCTCGTTGCCGAGTTCGCGGACGATCTCACCGCGCGCCGGCGCCGGCATCATCCGCCACTCGGGGAAGTTGTCCACGGCGGTCTGCATGACAGCCTCGTAGGCGGCCTCATCGGCCTGGATGACCGACGCGATGGGCTCGCCGGTTGTCGGGTTGACGCTGACCAACTCGCGGCCGTTGGCGGGGGTGATCCACTCGCCCGTGCACGCGCCCGGGTTTGTGGCTTTGAGTCCGAGTTCTTCGAGAATTTGTTGCACATCGCTCATGATTTCCTCCGTGGCGGATCGCTGCGCACGGGATTCTACTCTGAGTCTTTGATTCTGTGAAATCCATCCGTCATCTAATACGGTGTAGCCTCCTAGGGAACCGTTGAACTCCAGGCCGACGTGTTGCCGGATTCGAAGTCGTCGATGAAGAGGATTTCGCTGGTGTCCTCGAGGTGGATGGTGTCGGAGGAGGCGTAGACCGTCGCCCCGCTTTGCATTTCGGCATGCACCGTTTTGACGCCGTTCCCCGAACTCAACTGCCAGGCGGTGTTGGCGGCAAAGGGCTGCCAGACCGACCAGGTGCCGTTTTCGTTGCGCAGCCGCATTTCGGTGAAGCCGCCATAGAGGAAGAGCGTGACATCGCGGCTGTCGGTGAGGTGCGCCTCACGATTGATGACCACCGGGTAGACGGTGTTGATCTTCCCGAAGTTCTGCGTCCAGTACCGGAAGAACGGTCCTTCCCCAAAAATATCGGGGTTGCACGAAGCCCCGCCGACGCTCGATCGTCGGACGTCGCCTTGATCACCGGACTGGTAGACGTAGCCGTTGCCCAACTCGCGGAAGGTGGTCGAAAGAATGTTCGCCCGGTGGGAGGGACTCCCCATCCAACCGGCGACCACCGCCTGTGGGTCGGGATAGCCCCACGCGATGTTCTCGCCTGCGCTGGAATAGCTGTAACCCGCGGCCACCATACGATCCCAGGGCAGGGTGCCGGTATCGGGATCGCAGTGCATGACGAAGTTGCGCACCGCCATATTGGTGCTGTGGGTCTCCGACGAACTGTCGAGGAGGTCGTTCTGTTTGAGTGGTGCGAGCTGACCGTTGATCCAGCGCTCCTGGTTGACCAACTCCATGATCTCTTCCTCGAAGGTCGGATCGACGGCTTCGGGCTGGTCCCGCTTGGGATCTTCAGGAGGAGTGATGCCGATGGGCTCGGGAAAGACCTCGGTCAAGGGACGGGTGAGATCCCACGCCTCGACAGGATTCCAGGTCAGCATACCCAACAGGATCAACAAGGCGGCGATGGATGGATGTCTTTGATGCATGGCAGATCTCCGATTCCACTCTATCGTCGATTGTCCCTGGAACGAACGATGGCGCGGTGCGAGGTGGTGGTGGGAGTGATGACCCTCACCATCGGCGATGGGTTTCACCGGCGTCGCCGGCTGCTACCATGGCGACATGGAAGGTCGAATTCTCATCATCGACGACGACGCCGGTGTCCGCCGGGTGCTCGAACGGATCCTCCAGGGCGCGGGCTATGAAGTCGAGCAGGCCTCGGATGCGTTTCAGGCCCTCGATCTGCTCGATTCTCTCCAGCCGGACGCCGCGCTTCTGGACATCAAAATGCCGGGTATGGACGGTTTCGGTCTGCTCGACAACCTCAACAAGCGAGGTCTCGAGATCCCCGTGGTGATCCTCACCGGTCACGGTGACCAGTTCACCGCGCGGGAGTGTCTCGATGCCGGGGCGGCGGCCTATCTCACCAAACCACCGGACCGGGCGGATCTGCTGCTTGCGGTTCGTGGGGCGGTGGCCCAGGGGCGGGTGGCGCGCGAGCTCGATGGCGCCGACGAACCGCCGCCGCTGCTCGGCGAGAGCCAGGCCATGGGGAGGCTCCGCGAAGAGATCGCACGAGTGGCGCCGACCCACGCCACCGTCCTCGTTCTCGGCGAGTCGGGCACCGGCAAGGAGCTGGTCGCTCGCCGTCTCCACCACCTCTCGGGCCGGGCGCGCAAACCGTTTATCAGGGTCAACTGCGCCGCCATTCCGGAGGAACTGATCGAATCCGAGCTCTTCGGCCACGAAAAGGGCTCGTTCACCGGCGCCCACCGGAGACAGGTGGGCAAGTTCGTCCAGGCCGATGGCGGGACCATCTTCCTTGACGAAGTGGGGGACATGAGCCTCAAGACCCAGGCCAAGGTCCTCCGGGTGCTCCAGGACGGCGAGGTCGAGCCGGTGGGGGCCGAGAGGCCGTTCACCGTCGATGTTCGAGTGATCGCCGCCACCAACAAGGACCTCACCAACGCCGTATCCGAGGGGAACTTTCGAGAGGACCTCTACTTCAGACTCGCGGTGGTGGTCCTCAAGACGCCTCCTCTGCGGCAGCATCCCGAGGACATCCCGCCGTTGGTCATGCACCTGACCGATCAGTTCTGCGCCGAGTACAACCGGCGGTCGAAGGGTTGGAGCAAAGCCGCCCTGAACCGGTTGGCCCGTCATCCATGGCCCGGCAACGTCCGAGAGCTCAAGAACGTGGTCGAGCGCGCCGTCATCATGGAGATCGACGACACCATCGAGGGGGTGGATCTCTTCGAGGCCGTCGCTCGAGGAGACGGGCTCGAGCAGCTGCTTTCAGAACCCACGCTGCAGTGCTTCCAGCGGGCATCGGAAATCGCCTATCTGCGCCATCATCTCGCGTCCAACAATTGGAACGTGGCCGCCACCGCCCGCGCCATCGAAACCCCGCGATCCAACCTCTACAAGAAGATGCAGGCCTACGACATCTCCCGGGAGGACCAGTGACGAGCCCCTTGACCATCGACGAATTCACCGACTGCGGTTCGCACCAGCAAGGCCATTTCATGCTGTCATCGGGACTTCACTCGGGCGATTATCTCCAGTGCGCCCTCTATCTCGCCGAGCCCCGCCGGGCGGCGCGGGCCGGCGGGTTGCTCGCCGACGCCCTTCGTCGGGCGGTTCCCGAGATTGATCTCGTGGTCTCGCCGGCCATGGGTGGGCTGATCATTGGTCACGAGGTGGCCCGCGCCCTCGAACTGCCGTCGCTGTTCACCGAACGCGCCGATGGCGAGATGCTTTTGCGGAGGGGTTTCGCGGTGGCGCCGGGTCAACGGGTGGTCATCATCGAGGATGTGGTGACGACGGGCAAGTCGACCCGTGAGGTGATCGCGATCCTCGAGGCGGATGGCGCCGAGGTCGTGGGCCTGGGTTCCCTGGTCAATCGGTCGGGGGTTGCCAACCCGTTCGAGCCCAGACCATACCGAGCTCTGCTCGAGGCGAGCTTTCCGACCTGGACCGCCGATGAGTGCCCCCTCTGTGCCGACAACGTCCCCATCGCCAAACCCGGCTCCCGCTTCATCGCGAAGAAGTGACCGACTGAGCAAACGCCGGCATCGGCGATCACAACGATCCGGGGTTGATTCCGGACGTGGGGTTCCCGAGTCGCACAATGAAACAGCAGAGACGCAGAGGATCTCCGGTGCACGAGAGTTCACGTGGCCTTCGGCTCATCGACCGTTGATCCTTGAGCGGTGTTTTTGAAACACGGAGATCACGGAGAACACAAAGAACATCGCAAAGTCATCACATGATTGAGTGGGTCCCGCGTCCGTGAAGAGCGCTGGATCACCGCAATCGACCCGGGAGGGGATAAACCCCTCCCCTACAGAGAAAAACGTAGGGGAGGGGTTTATCCCCTCCCGCAATGACGCTGAGTCTTGCAGGGGCTCAGGCCAAAACTCCCTCCTTGATCCGAATAGCGTCCTCGTGTTCGATTCGCGTGTCTGCCGAAGGCGGATGGCTGACGCCGCGAGAATCAACTTTGAAATGCGATGGCTCTGTGTTCTCTGCGATGGATGAACTCCGTGTCCTCCGTGTTTCAAACACATTGTTCCAGGACCGGTACCACTTCCACGTCAGTTGGAGCGCCTTCACGCACGGTTCGCTGCGGATTGATTGTTCGCACCGGGTCAGGAAACGGTCGATGGGAGCTCGGTCGGGAAGGGCGCGCTCGAGATGAGGGCGCCCGGATCGGCGGCCTGGACCTCATCGGCGAGCTCGGCGAGAGTTTGGCCGGTGGTTGGGTGGAGCCAGTCGGGAGCGACTTCGGCAGCGGGCGCCAGGGCGAAGGCGCGTTCATGGAACCGCGGGTGGGGAAGCTCGAGTTCCGGGCTCCGCCACACAAGATCGCGAACGATGAGCAGATCGAGATCGAGGATCCTCGGCCCCCATCGATCTTCTGCACTCCGATTCCTTCCGGCCGACGCTTCGATCTCACGGCACCGCCGGAGCAGACCATGGGGATCGCCCCGCCACCGTAGAAGGATGGCGGCGTTTGTGAAGTCGGGTTGCTCAGGTCCCACAGGCCGGGTTTTCCACAGGTGGGAAACCCCAACCAATTCTGATTCACGACCCAAGCGGTTGAGGGCCGCCGCAAAGACGGTGGGTGAATTACCCAGATTGGCGCCGAGACCGACGATGACATCAAGCATGGGTTCAAATGATACAGATCACCATCGTGAGCTCTGTCTCTTCTTATCCTGGTATGGGGGGCAGTCCGTTCAAGGAGTGAACGATGAATATGTATCGCTGGATATCTGTCGCCTTTTTGTTGGTTGTTGTGTTCGCATTTTCGGGCGCGGCCGTCTCGGGGGCCGATGCTCCGATCGGCGCTCGGTGGTCTGAGGGCACTCTTTTCATAGCCTGGGGCACCGCCCAGCCAAACGAAACAGAGGCAACCGCAATTGCCGCCGGTTTGCGTCATGACGACGGCTCCGCCACGAACCTGGATCTCTCGCCCGAACAGATGACCGAGGTGGGGGGACCGATGGTGGCGAGCGGCTCGCTCATCCGTGCGTTGCTGGCGGACGGCGAGGGCATCGATGGGCAGCCCGTTCGCCCGCTGGAGATCCAGTGGGTCGGCCGGAAGACTGACGCGATGGATGCATCGGGTTCCTACCCCTATGTCTCGCTCATGTGCGCGTTCTCCGACATCGCGTTGCCCCCGGAGGGACTGCCCTACTTCCAGAATATGTACGCCAACAGCTGGCCGGGACTCGATCACTACTGGCGCCGTCAGTCCTATGGCATGGTCGATGTGCTCGGCTCCGCCGCCGCCGGGTGGTTCACCCTGCCCCACACCCGGAGCCACTACACCGACATGATCAGTGGCAGCAACTACAGCACCATGCTCAATGCGCTTTACAACGACTGCACGGCTGTGGCTTCGAGCAGCGTCAACCTGTCGGACTATGTCGGCATCAATCTCATGTTCAACGAGACCTTCGGCCCTTATGCTTGGGGTGGTTGGGGTGGTGTGACCTGGGAACCGCCCTGGGGTTGGCACAACATCGCGGTGATTGGCCACGAAATGGGACACGCCTTCGGGCTTCCCCACTCCAACAATGCAGATGGCGACGGCAGCCCGTACGACAACCCATGGGATGTCATGAGCAACTCCTGGGGCTCCGCCTTGAGTGATCCCACCTACGGAACGGTGGGCAAACACACCATCACCTATCACAAGAACATCCTCGGCTGGATCCCGGCCGCTCGTCGGGCGGAGGTCTCGACCGGGGGGTTCTACACCTTCGACATCGACCACCTGACCTACGCCGGCACCGGCAATCTTCACATGGTCCAGGTCCAGATTCCGGGATCGTCCCGCTTCTACACCATCGAGGTGCGTGATCGGGTCGGCTATGACGGCAACCTCCAGGGCTTTGCGGTCATCCTGCACGAGGTCGACCAGGGACGGCAGGAACCGGCCTGGTTGGTGGATCCGGACTTCACCGACAACGGTAGCGGTCCGGCGGTCATGTGGCTTCCCGGCGAGTGTTTCGATGACGAGGGCCACGAGATTCTCATCTGCGTCGACTCCGTCACCACCGAAGGCTATCGTGTCGAGGTCGCGTATGGCAGTGGCTACTCTGTTTTCAAGGATGACTTCGAGTCGGGTGGCATGGGGTCCTGGACATCGGTCGTTCAGTAGACGCTCCATCTCCTCGAGGACACCGGTCATGAGTCAGTTCCCCGGGTCACCGCCCGAGGCTGGCCCTCTGTCCGCCACACAATTGCCCCATCTTGTCTGCTAACCTACGGCCATGCGCGAGAAACTTCTTCGCCTGCTCAAATTCATCACCATCGGGATCGTTGCCGGTGTCATCGCCGGCGCCATGGCAGGATGGATCGTCGCTCAGTTTCTCCATGTGCCGCAGGTCGATACGTTGAAGGACTTCCGACCCGCGACCGCGACCCACGTCTATGATTCGGAGGGGACCGAGCTGGCCACCTGGGCCGTTGAGCAGAGGGTCGAGCTCGAACCGGAAGGGATTCCGGACCACCTGAAACAGGCCATCGTCGCCATCGAGGATGCCGAGTTCTACGAACACGGTGGGGTCGATCCGAAGGCCATCATGCGGGCCGCGTGGTACAGCATTCGTGACCGGAAGATCGGATCTCGGGGCGGAGCGTCCACCCTGACTCAGCAGCTCGCGCTCAATCTCTTCCTCGAACGGGAACGAACCATCAGCCGGAAGGCCAAGGAAGCGCTGCTCGCCATCGACATCGAGAAGCGCTATTCCAAAGACCAGATTCTCACCATGTACGCCAACCAGGTCTTCTTCGGTCACGGCGCCTATGGAGTCGAGGCGGCGTCTCTGCTCTACTTCGACAAACCGGCCCTGGAAACCACCCTCGCCGAGGCGGCGCTCCTCGCCGGGATGATTCCCAGCGCCAACAACCGCTACAACCCCATCAAACGGCCCGACAACGCCGTTGCGAGACGAAACAAGGTCCTCGATCGGATGCTCGAGCAGGGTTTCATCGACGGTGAGGCCCATGCCGAGGCCGTGGCCGAACCCCTCGTGGTCGCCCTCCATCGTGATCGAGTCGACTCGGGGGCCTATTTCCTCGAAGATACCCGCAAGGAGATCGAAAAGCGTTACGGCACCAAGGAGCTCTACACCAGTGGTCTCCAGGTCCACCTCACGATGGATCCTTATCTCCAGCGGCTCGCCGAGGATGCGATCCGCGATGGCTTGATGAACCTCGAGATGCTCTACATCGGTTGGCGAGCGCCACCCAATGTGCTGAAAGATGAGGAGCTCGAGAACCTGGACGGCTATGAGCACCCGTCGTGGCGGACCCACGAGTTGAAACCCCGTGGTTTGGAGAAGGCCGTGGTGACGGAGGTCGGTCGGCGCGAGGCGCAGCTCATCCTCGGTGAGCATCGGGCCCGGCTCGACATGGAGGCCGTCAAGTGGACCGGCGCCGTATCCATGCGTCGATTGCTCAAGGTCGGTGATCTCGTCCTGGTGAGGTTGCCGGAAGAGCTGCCGGAAGAAGCCGAGGCGGTGATTCCCGTTGCGCTTCGACAGGAGCCCGAGGTCGAAGGCGCCCTCATCGCCATGGACAACCAGACCGGCGCCATCCGAGCCATGGTGGGCGGTTTCGATTTCGAACGATCGGAGTTCAACCGGTCGGTTCAGTCGACCCTCCAGTGCGGTTCGGCCTTCAAGCCCTTTGTCTATCTCACCGCCTTTCAGCAGGGCTACACCCCGGCCGACACGATCTTCGACGGACCGTTCCTGCTGCCCGATGGAACGGGCGAGCTGACCTACTGCCCCAAGAACTACTACAACATGTACTACGGCATCACGACGCTGAGGCGTGCCCTCGAACTGAGCTACAACGCGTCTGCGGTCAAATTGCAGCAGCTCGTCGGCTCCGAACAGGTGGTGGAGACCGCACGTCGGTTCGGCATCTCCACGGAGCTCCATCCCTATCCATCGCTCGCGTTGGGATCGCTCGGCGTGCGGCTTATCGATCTCGTTCGTGCGTACTCGGCCATCGCCAATCTCGGCGAGCTGCCGGAACCCTATTTCATCTCCGAGGTCTACGACCGTGACGGACGGCCCCTCGAGCGGTTCTACCCACGGGTCGAGCCCATCATGTCCGCGCCGGTGACCTATCTCGCGCTCCACATGTTGCGCGGTGTGGTCCAACACGGCACCGGGATGAGCGCGAAATGGCTCGACGCCAACCTCGCGGGTAAGACCGGCACCACCGATGACTATTCGGACGCGTGGTTTGTCGGGTTTTCCCCGCGGATGACCGTGGGGGTCTGGGTGGGCAGAGACCGCAAGATGCCCATCGGCAAGAAGATGACCGGCGCCAAGGCGGCTCAGCCGATCTGGAACGAATTCATGAAGGGTTATCTCGACACCCTCGACGAGGCAACGCGAGCCGAGGACTTTTCGGTGCCAGCCGGTGTGGTCTTCACCCCAGTCGACGCGTTCACCGGAGAGCGGGCCGTTCCGCCGTGCAGCCACCAGACCAAAGTAGTGCTCGAAGCGTTCCTCGACGGCACCGAACCGTCAGAGCCGTGCCGTGAGCAGGAGGTTCCGCTGAAGGATCTGCCGTGGCCCTTCCAGTTGGCGTTCTACGAGCCCAAGCCGGGCGAGCCCATGCCCGACAGCATGGCCCTCGCCGTCGCCGACGAGCGTCTCAAGCCGACGCCGACCCCCGAAGAGGCGGCCGCTTTGGCTGCGGCCGAGGCCAGGGGCGAGACACAGCCGGGTGCGAGGTAGATTCGGTCCGACCCCAGATCGGA
>Ga0209344_10004041_pt1 | contig 13849 bp, 13 predicted proteins | sample Cruoilmetagenom6_FD_187293 | JGI IMG/M metagenome (GOLD analysis project Ga0209344, IMG submission 187293) | Oil polluted marine microbial communities from Coal Oil Point, Santa Barbara, California, USA - Santa Barbara Oil Seep Sample 6 (SPAdes)... | ecosystem: Environmental > Aquatic > Marine...
CCGCCTCATCGAAGCCAGTGGCGAGCACGTGGCCATTCTCGTAGGGGCAAATCCACACTTCGGTCCAGGCGGGAGGAATGCCGAGCGACGCGAACCGCGACTTGAGGGCGGCATCGGTGACCGTTTCGCCGGCAGGGTCGAGGTAGCTGAAGCCCTTGCCAGATCGCTTGCGCGAGTAACCGCGCCCTGCTGTATTGCTCCGCCGCAGTCGAGGCACCGCGTGTTCCTTTCGCCCCTGCGATTCGGCTCACGCCGACGGCTGAAGCCACAACGGTCAACCTAAAGACTGAGATTAGTCGGGCACGTTGTGCCCTGCCCCCACGACGGTGCCAGCCTCGCGAGTGCCGCCCCGCGCCACTGCCAGAAGGCCCAATAGAGCGGCCACATGAGCGGAGTAATTGCGCCAGCGCCAAAGACCAATTGGTCGCGGTAGAGCGTTCTGCCATCGGGTAACTCGCTGATCGCCATCGAGTGCTCCCACGTCGACACCAGCGCGAGGGGGCCGCTCAGCCCTCTACCCGAATCACGCATCACTCGAACACCGTCGTGCGGTTCTGAATAGGACACGTCGATCACTTGTTGTCCCACGGGACACAGGCCCAAGGCCGACATCCGCACCGGATGCTCGCCGGGCTCCCAGAGCGGGGGAAAGCCGCCAACCTCCAGCGAGGTGAATTGCGTGAGCGGGGCCGATACCTCCCGAAAGACCTTCGGGCTGCGGATGGCGCGCCACGCGTCATCGGGGGCACAATCCAATACGAGCTTCAGCAAAACGCGCATGCCTCTAGTGTCCTCCTGTCTGATTCAGGAATCCAGAGGGGATGAAATTCCTCTGTGGGCTGCATGCTCGCTGGCTCTACACTTGAGGCACCAATTTGCGAGGAGCCACCATGTCGATGTCATCGCCCGCGGGAAACAACACCGGCGCTGCCGGAACGATTCCGGAGACAATGACCGCCGTTACCGCTCGCCGCTACGGTGATACGAGCGTTCTCGCTATCGAAACTGTACCGACGCCGAGTGTGCGACCGGGCAGGCTGCTCGTGCGGGTGCGTGGATCCTCCGCGAATGCGCTTGACTGGCGCATTCTGAGTGGCACACCGCGCTTCGTTCGGCTCATTGCGGGGTTGCTCAAACCTAAGCGATTGGGCCCAGGGGCGGATGTCGCAGGGCACGTCGTCGCAATTGGCACGGGCGTGACCGGTTTCAACATTGGCGACGCTGTTTTCGGAGAGACCGGTGGCGGTGGCTTCGCGGAGTACGTTGCCGTGAGCGCCAAAAACTTTGTCGTGCTTCCCGAGGGCGTTGATCTCGTGGCCGCAGGAGCAACCGCCGTTGCGGGGCTCACGGCCCTACAAGGTTTGCGAACGAACGCTGCCGTGAAACCTGGCGACCGTGTTCTCATCAATGGTGCCGCCGGTGGGGTGGGCACCTTCGCGGTTCAGCTTGCCCGAGTGCTCGGCGCCACCGAGATCACGGCTGTCTGTAGCGCGCGTAACGCGGAGCAAGCGCGCTCCCTGGGCGCCACTCGAGTTGTCGATTACGAATCCGAGGATTACATCGCCGTCGGCGGCGAATATGACGTCGTGCTCGACATGATGGGCAATCGCACCGTGGCCGAATTGCTCAGCATCATGGCTCCGGGAGCGCGCTTCGTCGGTGTCAGTGGGCCCATGACCAACCCCTGGGTTGGTCCCGCCATTCACCTCTTGCGTCTCGGCCGAGCGCTAAAGCGTGCGGGCGTGACCTTCTTTCAGTTCACCGCCAATCCCACGCCCGACGACCTCAACTACCTCGCGGAACTTCTTGCTTCGGGCGCGATTGCTCCCGTAATCGAACGAGTGGAGGGTCTCGAGGGGGCTCGCGGCGCCATTGATCAGATCGCTTCCGGTCACGGTGCGGGCAAAGTCGCGATCATTCCCGGTGGGGTGGATTCCTGATCTCGCGGCCAGCTTGCTGTCACATTCGGTAACCGAAAGCACGGCCTCGGCGCCCACGCTTTAACCTCGAGTAGTGAACGATCCCCGCAACCAGCCTCAGTATCAGGTGCGCTTCGGCGTTGGCCACCAACAGGCCCTCGAGTTGAGCCCCGGCGCCGGTGTCGTTGTGTGGGCGGATGCTCTCGCCGACGGTTCGACCCCCGTGCCTGAGCTTCCCGGAGACTTCTCCATTCTCACTGCAGGAACCGGCGCAGCCAAGGCCGTTGCCAAGTGGGTCATTGCTCAGCAAGAACTCAAAGGCGACAGGTTCATGGTCGCCGTCATCGCTGCGGGTACGCCGGAGGGCGGGTTCGCCGTCGACGACCTCCTTGCGGCGGGGGCGATTGTCGATGCGCTTGCTGACGCCGGTATTGATTACATTTCGCCAGAAGCCGCATCCGCGGTCGCCGCATTTATCGGCCTGAAATCTGCGCACGACCATTTGCTTTCCGCCAGTACCGCCGGTCAACAGTTCATTCAGGGCAGCGGCCGTGAAGCCCTAGATGCCGCCATTGTCAGCAATGCTGCAGCCAAGTTTGAGATCGTTCGGGAATGACGCTTGATCCTTGAGCGTTGGGTTCACTACGCAGTGAATCGAGACAAACCGACTCAACGGAGGACAGTATGAAGGCAGTAATCGGCGACACCGTGATCGCAGAGGCACCCCAAGACGATCTGATCAAGATCGAGGGCAACTGGTACTTCCCGCCGGCCAGCGTCAATCACGAACTGCTCGAGAAGAGCCCCACCCCGTACCATTGCCCGTGGAAGGGCGACTGCCAATACTTCACGGTCAGTGCCAACGGCCAGCAGTATCAGGACCGCGCGTTCGCATACCCCGACCTTCTCCCCGGCGCAGCAGAGCGCGTTGGCAAGGACTTCTCCAACTACGTCACCTTCTGGAAGGAGGTTCAGTTCGTCGACTAGTCGACAACCGACAACACTTTTAGTGCGCAGTTAGCGTGCCGCATTGCGAGCACGGTGGCTGCGCACTTTTGCGCGATTGCCGCAGCGCTGCATTGAACACCAGCGACGATTGTTGGAGCGTGACTCGTCGTAGAAGACGAGCGCGCAATCGTCGGCCGCACATTCGCGGATGCGCTCGTGCTGCTCAGCGCCAAAGAGAAATACCGCTTCGCGCGCCATTGTCGAGAGGGCTTGACTGGTGCGAACGCGAGTGCGACCCGCTTGCAGCCCGCCGCCCGCCAGTCGTGGCGGGACATCCGGTGTGGCAGCGAACAGGTTGATGATGTCGACCTGCTGCGGATCGGGGGTGCCATTCACGCTCAGAGTCGTGGCAATTGTCGCGATTGCCGTGCGGAGGCCTTTGGCATCCATGAGATCGCGCTCGGTGACGGTGCCATCGGCCGCATCGAAGCGTCCTTCGAGCCACTCCGCAAGGTCCGCGGCGCTGTGGAGGCGCTCCCACTCGGGGTTGTTGCCCATGGCTCCCGTGTAAGCAAAATCGAGAGCGCGCGCACCGGAGTCAAACCACCACTGGCGCGACGTACTCGAAGTGAACCATTGGCCGGTCTCAGAGGTCTCAACGGGGAAAGAAGTATCGGGATGTTGCACCTAACCATTATCGCCGGTTACGCCGAGCTGTATTACCGATTCGCTGCGCCGCTCATCGGTGGTGCGCGCAGCACTCTCGTTGCGCGAGGAGAGACGCTGAATGCGCGGGAGCCTAGCCGCGCGGACGCGACACTTCGCGGTGAACCCACTCAATTCGGTGCGCTGCAGAAAACTTTCGTGAACACAGCCCGCATGCCAGCACGCGCGTTGGCTTGCGGTAGCGGTAGTGCAGATGGCCAGCAGGGCACGTGCCTACCCACGGGGCGAATTCGTCAGCAATCGCCCCGCCGTGCAGTCGTTTGCCCTCGTATCCAAGCTCGAGTGCGACCTTCTTCCAGCGTGCGCCGTGGCCAGCTCCGGAGCCAGCCACTGCATGCGCAATCTCATGCAGCAGCACTTGATGAATCTCGTCATCTTCGTAGCGCGCAGCCAAGTACCGAGAGACCGAGATGCGTTTATGGGTGTAATTGCACAGCCCGGCGCGGGTTTTGGCATTGTCGAACGTGAACTGCCATTCGTCACTCAAGTGCAAACGGATGAGCGCGTCAGCCCACACGCGCACTCGGGAAAGGTCGGCCACGTATCGAGGTTAATCGACGTGAGCTAGTTCACCGACACACGGTTGTCGACCGGGTCAGCGGCATCCGGAATATTTGCGGCCTTGATCGATGCTGCGCGATCCTTCTCGCGAGTGGCACGAAGGCGCGCGCGCTTGCGTTTGCGAGCCCCTGAGAGAAGTCCGCTCATGATCATGTAACCGGCGTAGATAAAGAGCGCAATAGCGATAACGGGAACAAGCCAGGACTTGCTATCGCCATTCACGAAGTTGCTGACATACCCAATCCACGGAACGCTGTACCAGAGCTTTCCCTGAATCTGCACGGGCAAAATTTGAGGTTCGTCGGCAACGGCATTGTTGTCGCCCTTCAGAGTGAAGGTGCGAGTTCCGTCGCTCGAGTTGGTAATTCCGGTGACTCGGTGCGTGATTACCCCGGCTTTGCCCGACTCGATTTGGTAGGTCACGACGTCGCCGATCGTGATGTCATTCGTCGCAATAGGTTTAACGACGATGAGTGTTCCCGGCGGCAGCTTCGGTTCCATCGAACTTGTCAATACGGTCAGGGGCATCGCGCCGGCGATTGCAGGAATCACGATGACGAGTGCGCCAACCAGAACGACAAGAGCGAACAGGCCCGCGCTGAGTCCCATGCCGAGGTAGTAAAAGAGCCCCTTGGGCTTGTCGGGAGCTGATTCCTGAGCGTTACGAGCGGCAGCCCGCGAGGTGATCTCAGACATCTTCGGCTTCCTTTCGCGAACGTCGGCCAACCAGCCACGAGATTCCGGCTCCCACCATCGCGGCGAAGATCAGAATCAGCACCAGATACTCCTGGTACAGGCGCCACGTGTTGGGATCCAGACTGAAGGTTGCGGGCAGTGCTGGTAAGAGGCCATTTCCGTTTGCCTCTTCGGCGATCGGGGCCATCGTTGGACTGGGACTTGGCAAGGGCGCGGCGAGGCCACCGGGCAGCACGCCGGAAGAACCGTTAGCACCGCCTGAGTTCGACGTGCCCGGCGCTGTGGGAGTGACGGGCACGGTCGTTCCCACGCTGTCGCAACTGGTCGCGGGCGTTGCTCCCGGGCTCGTGTCACTCAGCGTGATTCGAAGGGAGACGGATGCGGTTGCTCCTTGACCGGCCGTGCCGTTCAAATTGCCGAGAGCAAGAGTTGCCACCACAGGGATGGATTGGCCGGGGGAGAGCACTATGCCCTCGCTAGTGACAGCGCAGGGGTTAGCAGCGCTGATCGCGACGGCTCCACCGGTGCCACCGGTGGCACCGGTGGATACCGTGAGGGCATTGGCGAAGGCCTGATCGGAGTAGCTGACATCTCGAATCGTGATGCGCAAATATCCTGCGGCTGTTCCCGCGTTGCGAACGTAGATCGTGTCCGATTGGCTGTCGCCGGGACTCAGCGCCGTGATGTCATCAAAAATGGAGCCGGGATAGCTGCTGGAGTAGGTGATTCCGTCATCGCTCAGCTCGACGACACCGACGCCAGTCGCGGCGCTCGCCGAGGAGACCCCGGCGAAGCCGAGCAGTGCTACGGCTGTCGTGAGTGCGACGGCGCGACTCATCCGCTCTATCCGCAACGGACACCGCCAAAGAAGCCCGAGACGTAAGTCAGCGAAATCGGGCCCGAGCTGGTGGAGTCAGTGAACCCGGTCGCGGTCGCTACAACGGTGAGCGTGCCACTGGAGGTCACGAGCGAGTCGGTAATCGTGACGGCAGTGTTCGTGGTTGTACCAAGAAGGCTGGTTGTGGAACCGCTCTGGTAGTACAGCTTGTAGGTAATCGAGGTGCCGGAAGGTGTTGTCGGCGCGTTCCAGGACACGTTCGCTTGCGGCCAGAGTCCCCACGTAGTGCTCGTCGAGCAGCTCATGTTGGAGGGAGCTGCCAGCTGCGGAACGCTCTGGATCGACTGAGTGAAGCTGCGGCTGGCCGTCGGGAGAACATCCGTCGCAGTCCACTGTGTGCCAGCGCTCGACTTCAGCACGAATTCTGAGGTCACCGACTTGCCTGCGTAGGCCGCCAGAGAGCCAGAAAAGGTGGTGGAAGCGCACAAGATCGCCGACCCAGCTGCCGGCAGGTTCATGTTTAACCCTGTCAACGACACGGTTGCTGAAGACAGAGTCGACGACACCGAAGTGGACGAGGCGGCACATGCGGAGGAGGTGCCTACCCAGAACTTTGTCGCGATAGCGGCTGCCAGCGGAGCCGTCGTTGTCGAGCTCGTGCTCGTGATTGTAATGCTCGAAAGTGTCGCGACGACGTTACCGGTGTTACGCACGGTGATGGGCTTCGTCACGGTGAGGTTGCCCGCGCTGTAGGTGTAAGGGCCGAGGGCCGTAATCGTGGCTGCGCCACCGGTCGTGGCGGTGGTCAACGCGATGTTGCCGGCCGTGGCCGTCGCGGTTTTGACTGATGAGGCGGTCCAGGCAGCGAAGCTGACTCCGGATGTAAGAGAAAGAAAGACGGCGACGCCAGCAATGATCGACATCCGGGTGGAGCGCTTCATGCCGGTTCGTTCACGGCGAGCTGTGGATCTAGGGGGGCGGTTCACTGCTGAATCCCCGAAATCGTCGCAGAGATTGCGGCGCTTGCTGACTGCGCGGCAGGAGCCGCGGTATTGGGAAGAGTGACAACGAGGCAGGCGGAAGTCGACGCGCCCGCGGCGAGAACAGTGTTCAAGTTGCCAGCAGGAACACCCGTAGCGGGGCACGCGCCATTCGCAACCTTGATAGCGAACGGGTTCGCGGCGCCACTGGGCGTCATCGTGGCGGCGATTGCCGCAGAAAGCTGGAGTGGCACATCACCAGTGTTGGTGATCGAAAAGGTGCCGGTGCTCGACGCGCCCGGAGCAAGCGCGGAAAAGTTGAGAGCGTTGTTGCTCACGGTAAGTGCGGCAGTACCGGCACTGATCGTCGAAGCGGGCGTTGCTGATACCGACGAGTTCAAGTAGGCGTAGGTGCCGCCGGTGCCCACGAGGCCGAGCGAAACAGCGAGGGCCAGCACGACGGCTGCCTTCATCGCGCCGAACGCGCCGCTGCCGATACGGGCTAGTGGTGAAGCCGAGCGGAGCTTGTGGCGGCCTTTAACCATGTCAAGGCGGTGAGCTCCGCGAACTGTTGACGAGTTCATGGCGCACCGCCTTTCAATGAGAGTTTGTGAATAAGGGATTGCTGGGTGTGCGTCCCCCCAGACCGCACACCCAGCCGGGTAAAACTAGTTGCTCTGCGTGAGCGTGATGGCGAAGTCGGCGAGGCTGACCTGGCCGAGCTTGGCGTCGTTCTCTGCGCCAGCTGCACCGTCGGCGAACGTGATCGTCGTGGTGACGACTACGGTCTTCGTTCCGGGTGCTGCCGTGATCGAAGTCGCGGTGACTCCGTCAACCGTGAAGGCTGCGCTGTCGGTCAAGAAGCTGGCAAGAGCAACGTCGTTGGCGTCGGTGCTTGCAGCGGTGATCGCGGTCGGGGCGAGAGCGATGTCTGCGGTGAGGGTGTCACCGATTGCGGTGACGTCGAAAGTTGCGGTGTAGGTGAGCGATGCACCAGGAACGATCGTGAAGTCCGAGGCGTCATCTTCGATGGTGCCGGTGCCGTTGAGCTGCCAGCCGTCGTTCGAGCCGGGGTTGGAAACGATCGTGAGCGTACCGGCGCTGATCGAGCCACCGTCTACGGTCGCGGAGTCGTTCCACGAGGCCAGAGTTCCTGCGCCGCCGAGAAGCAGTGCGATTCCTGCGGCGCCTGCGATGGAGCCTTTAACTAGCTTGTTCATGATGTCCTTTCGCGACACGGCAAAGCCGTTCGGCGTGATGGTGGATCGGGTTATCGGGATTCAAGAAGCTGCGTGCTGGTTTCGGGTTCCTGCAACTCGGTTATTGCCAACGGGGCGTTCGGGCGCCGCGTTCAACTTCTGAATTGAATCTACCTGTCCTCACTATGGAGGACAGCCCCCAGTCTTGGGGGGCACATCGTGTCCGCACCATGGGGGACTAGACAGACTCGTTTGGGGGACGAAATACCCCGATTTTGCTGGGCAGTCTCCGAAGACATGCGCGAGGGGTACTCTTTTTGTACCCCATTTCTGCTCTCAAAATCGGGGTACAAAGTGCCGGAAACGCTCCGCGGGTTACCCGCGCCCTGGCTTCACTTGAAAAATATTTTTTGCTGGCGGGGGTGATTTGACCGCCGTTGCATCGGTTGTGATCGCCGTTCCGCCGATAAAGTTCATCAGCTCGACGCCGGAAATGACCTTTGATGGATGCGGTCCGCCGGCGAGCAGTCGTGGCATCCACTCGAGCGGCAACGCCGTCGGAGACCCAACTAAGACGATATTGCCGAAGCGTCTGCCCTTGAGGATTTGAGTCTCGGCAAGCGCAGCGACGTGACCGACAGTGTGCTTGAGCGTCGCGGCTTGCCCCCGCGCAAAGGCGAGGCCGGGCCCATCCGCCACATTCACCACAATGACGCCCTCAGGAGCCAGCAGCGTCATCGCCTCCGTGTAGAACTCGACACTGGTCACGTGGGCAGGCGTGCGAGCGCCGCTAAAAACGTCGACAACGAGCAAATCGACCGCGCCGCGCAAGCCATTCGGAAACTTGCCGAGAACCTCGCGAGCGTCGCCATGCCGAACGCGGATCGAAGCCTGCTTCGACCAGGGAAGTTCCCTGCGAACAAAGTCCACGAGATCCGATTCCAACTCAACCACCTGCTGGCGCGAGCCAGGGCGCGTCGCCTCTACGTAACGAGGGAGCGTGAGGGCGCCACCGCCGAGATGAACCGCGGTAATCGGAGCGCCGGGTTGGCTGAGCTGATCAATGACGTGCCCCATCCGCTGCACGTACTCGAAAAACAGCTCGGTGGGGTCATCGAGGTTGACGTGGGATTGTGGGGTGCCGTCAATGGTGAGAGTGAAGGAACCGGGCATCCACTTGTCGGGAGCAATTTCCGCGTAGTGACCGCTCAGTTTCAATATCGTGCTGGGGTGCTCGGCCATGACATTGACTTTCTCACACTCCGTGTCGACATGCTCACGCCTTGAGTAGTGCGGTCGCGGGTACGAGCTACGGTGAAGCATGGCCGATGTGAACCGAGAGCTCCCTCCCCACTTGAAGGCGCAACTGAATGCGCAGTCGTATGTAGGGCCCGCAACATTCGGAATGCGACCCATGCTGAGTGAGCCGGAACAGCTCGACTCGTGGAAGCCCGATGTCGCTGTCGTCGGTGCTCCTTGGGATGACAGCACAACTAATCGTCCAGGTGCGCGCTTCGGCCCGCGTGCTCTGCGCGCCAGCGCCTACGACCCCGGCACCTACCATCTCGATCTCGGCGTCGAGATCTTCGACCACCTCGATGTCATTGACTACGGTGACGCTGTCACGAGTCACGGAATGTGGGAACTATCGAGGTCCGCGATTCACGAGCGCGTTTCGCAGGTCGCCAGCCGCGGCATCGTTCCGTTCATCATTGGTGGCGATCACTCGATCACGTGGCCTGCCGCGACAGCGGTTGCGGAGCACCACGGTTTCGGCAACGTCGTCATGATCCATTTCGACGCGCACGCCGACACCGCAAACATTCTCGAGGGCAACCTGGCCAGCCATGGAACCCCAATGCGTCGCCTCATCGAGTCGGGCGCCATCCCGGGCCCCAACTTCTTGCAGGTTGGCTTGCGCGGCTACTGGCCGGGAGAAGAAGACCAGAAGTGGATGCGCGACAACGGCCTCAAGCACTTCATGATGCACGAGTTTTGGGAGCGCGGCGTTAAGGAGATGATCCCCGAGATTATTGCGGCGGCACAGGCGCGAGCATCCAAAGTGTACATCTCTATAGACATCGATGTTCTCGACCCGGGGTTTGCGCCCGCGACGGGAACGCCCGAGCCCGGCGGGTTCGCCCCGATCGATTTGCTTCGCATCGTTCGGCAAATCGTGCTTGAAACGGATGTCGTGGGCTTCGACGTCATGGAGGTTGCGCCGGCCTATGACCACGCTGACATCACCGTTAACAATGCCCATCGATTGATCTGGGAGGCCTTCGGGGCGATGTCGGCGAAGAAGCGCGCGGCGGGACTCACAGCAAACCCCTAGCCGAAACTATGATTTAGGTCAAGAATCGGGTGGACACGGCGTGCCAAACCGGCTTATAGTGGATCCTTGCGCTCCCAGACAAATTAAGCGGTCATATTGCGGACAGCTGGGCGCCCCGAGTATAGCGGCGGGGTGGACTCTGGTGAGCATTTCATTACCGACCGTCAATTATCTTGACAGACGAACCCGACGGGGTTCACGGAGGTTGTTCCTTGGCTGCTGCGCGCGATGCGTCCACCAATAAGTCCCCCAAGAATGGCCGTGCAGCATCGCGGCTTTCTTTCGCTAAAATCACTGACACGCTCACGGTTCCCGATCTGCTTGCATTGCAGACCGAGAGCTTTGATTGGCTAGTCGGCAACGACGGCTGGAAAGAGCGAGTATCGGATGGTGTAGCCGCTGGCCGCACCGACCTCGCTACACGCAGTGGTCTCGATGAGATCTTCGAAGAGATCTCGCCGATCGAAGACCTCGGTGAGACGATGCAACTGTCGTTCACCGATCCTGAGCTCGAAGAGCCCAAGTATTCGATCGACGAGTGCAAGGAGCGCGGTAAGACTTTCGCTGCTCCTCTCTACGTGAACGCCGAGTTCATGAACCACCTCACCGGTGAGATCAAGACCCAGACGGTCTTCATGGGCGACTTCCCGCTCATGACGGCTCGCGGTACCTTCATCATCAACGGAACCGAACGTGTTGTTGTTTCTCAGCTCGTTCGTTCGCCCGGTGTGTACTTCGACCGCCAGCCCGAGAAGCTCTCCGACAAGGACATCTACTCGGCTCGCATCATCCCGAGCCGCGGTGCTTGGCTTGAGTTCGAGATCGACAAGCGCGACCAGGTCGGCGTTCGCATCGACCGCAAGCGCAAGCAGTCGGTCACGGTCTTCCTGAAGGCCCTCGGCCTGTCCAGCGAAGAGATCCTCGAGGAGTTCAAGGGCTTCCCGTCGATCGAGGCCACCTTGGAGAAAGACAACATCCTTACCAAGGAAGAGGCGCTCAAGGACATCTACCGCAAGCTCCGTCCGGGCGAGCAGGTCGCTGCAGAAGCCGCACGCGCGCTTCTCGACAACTTCTACTTCAACGCCAAGCGTTACGACCTTGCCAAGGTTGGCCGTTACAAGATCAACCGCAAGCTTGGTCTCGACACCGACATTAAAGAGTCGGTTCTCACCGTTGAAGACATCATTGCCACGATCAAGTACATGGTTTCGCTGCACGACACCACTGCTCCCAACGTCGCGGTCAGCGACAGCGGTGCAGCCAGCATCACGGGTGTTCGTGACGGCAAGAAGGTCGACATCCGTCTCGACGTAGACGACATTGACCACTTCGGCAACCGTCGTATCCGCGCTGTTGGTGAGCTCATCCAGAACCAGGTTCGTACCGGCCTCAGCCGTATGGAGCGTGTCGTTCGCGAGCGCATGACCACGCAGGACATCGAAGCGATCACCCCGCAGACTCTGATCAACGTGCGCCCCGTCGTTGCCGCGATCAAGGAGTTCTTCGGAACCTCGCAGCTCTCGCAGTTCATGGACCAGAACAACCCGCTCGCGGGACTGACACACAAGCGTCGTCTCTCGGCTCTCGGCCCTGGTGGTCTGAGCCGTGAACGCGCCGGCGTCGAGGTTCGAGACGTTCACCCCTCGCACTACGGTCGTATGTGCCCCATTGAAACTCCTGAAGGCCCCAACATTGGTCTGATCGGTTCGCTGGCATCGTTCGCCCGTATCAATGCGTTCGGTTTCATCGAGACCCCGTACCGCCGTCTGATTGACGGTGTTGTTTCGACGACCATCGATTACCTGACCGCAAGCGAAGAAGATGACTTCATCGTCGCGCAGGCAAACGCACCGCTCACGAACGACATGAAGTTCGCAGAGCCCCGCGTACTTGCCCGTAAGAAGGGTGGCGAGGTTGACCTCGTTCCCGTTGAAGACATTGCCTACATGGATGTCTCGCCGCGCCAGATGGTGTCGGTAGCTACCTCGATCATCCCCTTCCTCGAGCACGACGATGCAAACCGCGCACTCATGGGTGCCAACATGCAGCGTCAAGCTGTTCCGCTGCTGCGCAGCGAGAGCCCGCTCGTCGGAACGGGTATGGAGACCTTCGCTGCCATTGACTCTGGTGACGTTGTCACTGCGCTCAAGGCTGGTGTTGTCTCCGAGGTTTCGGCAGACGTCGTAACCGTTCAGCTCGATGAGGGCGGAACGCAGGACTACTTCCTTCGCAAGTTCGACCGCTCTAACCAGGGCACGAGCTACAACCACCGCGTTATTGTCAGCGCGGGAGAGCGCGTCGAAGTTGGTCAGGTCATCGCTGATGGTCCCGCAACGGAGAACGGCGAGCTTGCCCTCGGAAAGAACCTCCTCGTGGCATTCATGCCGTGGGAGGGCCACAACTTCGAGGACGCGATCATCCTGAGCCAGAACCTGGTCAAGGATGACGTACTGTCGTCGATCCACATCGAAGAATATGAAGTGGATGCTCGCGACACCAAGCTCGGTAAGGAAGAGATCACGCGCGATCTGCCGAACGTTAGCCCAGAACTCTTGGCTGACCTCGACGAGCGTGGAATCATCCGTATCGGTGCAGAGGTTCGTCCCGGCGACATCCTCGTCGGCAAGGTCACGCCCAAGGGCGAGACTGAGCTTTCGGCTGAAGAGCGTCTGCTCCGTGCCATCTTCAACGAGAAGAGCCGCGAAGTTCGCGACACCTCGCTGAAGGTTCCCCACGGTGAGCAGGGCACGATCATCGCTGTCAAGGAATTCTCCGCAGACAACGATGACGAGCTTGGTTCGGGCGTCAACCAACGTGTTGTCGTGTACATCGCTCAGAAGCGCAAGATCACCGAAGGTGACAAGCTGGCGGGTCGTCACGGCAACAAGGGTGTTATCTCCAAGATTCTGCCTGTCGAAGACATGCCGTTCCTTGAAGACGGAACCCCGGTCGACATTATCCTGAACCCGCTCGGTATTCCCGGTCGAATGAACTTCGGTCAGGTTCTCGAAACTCACCTCGGTTGGGTTGCGAAGCAGGGTTGGGAAGTTGAAGGCAAGCCTGAGTGGGCCAAGAACCTGCCGGCAGAGGCGTACAGCGCTGAGCCCGGCACCAAGGTTGCTACCCCGGTATTCGACGGTGCTTACGAAGAAGAGATTGCGGGTCTTCTTGACTCCACGACTCCTACTCGTGACGGCGTTCGGCTCATCGACTCTTCGGGTAAGACCTCGCTGTTCGATGGTCGCTCGGGAGAGCCGTTCCCGGCTCCCGTTTCGGTCGGTTACATGTACATCCTCAAGCTGCACCACCTCGTTGACGACAAGATCCACGCTCGTTCGACCGGTCCGTACTCCATGATTACTCAGCAGCCACTCGGTGGTAAGGCTCAGTTCGGTGGACAGCGCTTCGGTGAGATGGAAGTGTGGGCCCTCGAGGCCTACGGTGCCGCATACGCGCTGCAGGAGCTTCTGACGATCAAGTCAGATGACATCCTCGGTCGCGTCAAGGTATACGAAGCCATTGTTAAGGGCGAGAACATCCAGGAGCCGGGTATTCCCGAAAGCTTCAAGGTGCTCATCAAGGAAATGCAGTCGCTGTGCCTCAACGTCGAAGTTCTTTCGGCAGACGGTTCAACGGTCAACCTGCGC
>Ga0209344_10004042_pt1 | contig 13847 bp, 13 predicted proteins | sample Cruoilmetagenom6_FD_187293 | JGI IMG/M metagenome (GOLD analysis project Ga0209344, IMG submission 187293) | Oil polluted marine microbial communities from Coal Oil Point, Santa Barbara, California, USA - Santa Barbara Oil Seep Sample 6 (SPAdes)... | ecosystem: Environmental > Aquatic > Marine...
TTTTAAGAATTTATGATTTTTTATAATGATCCGTAAGGATTTCTGCGCTAAGTTGTTCTGCTTGAAGATAAATTGTTTTGTAGTTATTAGAAATTAACTTATTAACTACGGATCTTGGAGTTAGATTTAATTCCTAATATTCTTTAACATTAGCTGACATTTGTAATAAACAATCACTGTCTATTTTATATGCCTGTTCTATTTTTGTAATTAAGTCTTCTAAATTATCATATATAATAGCATTGTGCATATGTTTTAATTTAGGAGATAAAAAACGGTTATATTCTTTACTTAAAATAAGTATTTCCCCTGTAGACATTGCTACAACTAAATTATGGCCTAATGGCATAGAAACGCCAGGAAGCGCTAAATAAAACATGAAATTATTTATCGTTTTTCGGAAGTATACACTATCAATGAGTACTTTATCGCTGTCTAAAATAATACATTTTTCATCTTCATCTACTTCTATAAAATTGTTTAGTTCTTGTGTTGAACTGATTCCCTTTAAACAAGATGTATTTTTTTTAAAGATAAGTGTCTGTTCTGCTTTCTATATTAAAAGGGGGGTATTTTCGCATAAGCTGGGTGTTCAATCGTGTCAACCATAAATACAGCTTTCTTTTTTTTACTTGGTTTATCTTTTTGTTCCATAAGTTGTTTTTATAGAGTAAAGGGTGCATTGTCATTGGTTCTTATAAGATTTAGAAGAAGTCTTTGAATTATTAAACATAGAAGAAAAATAATCAGGGGGTAATAACGCTGCTGAAATGGTTCAATAAATAGTTGCATCTTTAGGTGTTTAGAAAAAACAATAATATTGTCTTCAAAAATTAGTCTATAAAGATTCGTTTTTTTATTATAGATGTTAAACCTTATAGTAGGTAAAATTAATTTCTGGAAAATAGATTGAATATCCAGATAGCGAAAAGAACTTAATAAAAGTATAAAAATGGCGGTTGTATATTCTATAGTATACTATCGTAATGATAATAGCTTTTTTGTTTTTAGAATTTTCACTTCCTTTTAAAGATGTGTACTTTATATACGCTTTTAAAAAAATGGTTAATTTTCTTTATTGACATTAAAAAAACAATTAAATTGTTTAGAGAATTTATGAGCTCCTTTATAATTGAGGTGTTGTAGATCTCCGTATTCCGAATCTTTTAAGGGGAATGTTTTAAAATCTAAAAATGACACGGTACTAAATCTTTTTTTTAATACTTTGTTAAAAATAGAATCATACTTTTCAGCATTAAACTTTGGATGATATGGACTGCGAATTAAGTAAGATGTAATATTGTTCTTTTGGCATAAGATGATTATTTTATCAAGATATAGTAGATCGTATTGGCTTAATTGCACCTCGTTTGTTTTTTTTTGTATCGGCATCTTACGTTTAGCTGTATCTAAAATAGCTTTTACTTTTTGGCGTTTAGAATATAAATAACCACCAATAGAGTCCTTATAGTTATAATTATTAGTTGCTATTCTATAACTGTTTTTTTTTAAACTTGCCAGTATTGCTTTTTGTGTCCCAATTGGGTTTTTTTGTATTAGTAGTTTGTAGTCTTGCCAGTCTAGAAACGGACTATAATTTGGTAGCTGGTGTTTAATAAATCGGTCTTGCCAAATTTTTTCATCCTCACGCACTAGAATATTCGCATTAGAGAACTCTATGAAAACAGTGTCTATTTGCGAATTTTGGTGTACTAGCATTTTTAATTTCTGGTAGGTATAAAAATACGTTTCCCCGGATTTAGAAAGGTTTTTAAAATTTGTTATTAGGGAATCATTGTATGCGCATTCAGGTTGCGAATTCCCTACTATTATTTTATTAATATTAGCGGGTAGCTTAAAATCTGCTTTTATTTTAATATAGTAGTTGGTGCTTATATAAGCCATACTAAGCAAAGCATAGAGTGTGACAATAAAAACGAGTGTTTTTTTTAAATATGCTTTCATTGTTTCCCTGTTTTTTGTTGCAACCATTGGTTAAACATGATTGAGAATTTTTTTGCGCCTTTATAATTTAGGTGGTGTAAATCTCTAAAATGGTCATTAGGTACGTCCAAATTAGCATAATCTAAAAGCGTTATTTCTGGGAAGACTTCTTTTTTTATTTCTTGAAATAGAGTTTCATTAGCTCTGTAAAAGCTGTCTTTATATAATGGACTTCGTACAAAATATACTTGTTTACTCTCTTTGTAACATAAACTTATTAGTTTTTTAAGGTAATCTAGGTTATCTGTCGATTTTGTTAGGTATAAGTCTTCAGGTTTTTCTTTAGGGTAATTGGTGTTTAAAAGTGAATCTAATTTGCTTTCTGTAATATATAAATAGCCACTAGTACTAGTAATGTAATTGTGATGCTTTGTTTTTATGCGTTCCACTTGTTTTTTATAGGTTTTTGGTAGTGTCGCAATTAGAGATTTTGGGTTTTTATATAGTAAAAATGCGTTTTCAGAAATATTCATCCATGAGGCATAAATTGGGTAACGCCAATTAATATATTTATCACTCCAGATTTGTTTATCTCTAACCTTTGCAACATCTATATTAGAAAACTCAATAAATACATTTTCTATTTGCGGATTGTTTTTAAAAACTTGTTTTGCTTTAATGTACGTGTAAAAATAAGACTCTCCAGATTGGGCTAAGTTTTTAAAGTTTACAATTAAGGAATCATTAAAAGCTGTTTCCGGATGTGAATGCCCAAAAACCACACTCGTTATATTTTTATCTAAGGCGAAACGTGCCTTTTTGTTGAGGTACATATTTAGGGTCATACTAACGCTAAGTATTGAGATACCTATGATAACAATGAACTGGATTGTCTTTTTTAGAAATAGCTTCATCCTTAAAATTGAAAATAAATAAAGGTTTGATCGTTTCTACTAAACCAAAAAATTAAAATTACTAAAATGTAATAAAACATAATTCGTATAGGTCGTTTCCATTTTAAGCCAAAAGTTTCTAAGGCATATTGGTTGCGTCTCCCTAGCCATTCTATAATAAGAAAGAAGAAAAGAAGCATAAATAGATTGGTAGGTCTTATTTGTGGCATAGAAAAAATACTTAGGTCGAAAATATCTTTAATATATTGTAAAGCATGCCTTATGTTTTCTGCTCTAAAGAAAATCCATGCTAAGGTTGTTAGGATAAAGGTAACGAATATCTGGACGCTTTCTTTTACTGATGGGAATCGAGATTTTATGGCTACCACATCTATATGGTTTCTATTGTTATTGGTAAGTAATAAAGGCATAAAGTATAACGCGTTTAAAGCTCCCCAAACGATAAAGGTCCAATTGGCGCCGTGCCAAAAACCGCTGACAATAAAAATGATAAAAACATTACGTATTTGTTGTACTTTAGAGCCTCTAGAACCACCTAATGGTATGTAAAGGTAATCCCTAAACCAGGTAGATAGGGAAATGTGCCAACGTCTCCAAAACTCGGCAATATCTCTAGAGAAATAGGGGAAAGCAAAGTTTTGCTTTAAGTTAAAACCAAATAGTCTAGAAGTACCAATAGCGATATCTGAATATCCTGAAAAATCACCATAAATTTGAAAAGCAAAAAGTACAGCTCCCAGTACTAAGGTGCTTGCCGAATACTCCGGACTATTATCAAAAATAGTATTTACAAAAACAGCACAATTATCGGCAATTACCATTTTTTTTAACAAACCCCAAAGTATTTGTCGAAGTCCATCTACGGCTAACGAATAATTAAAGTTTCTTTTTTTATAAAATTGCGGCAGTAGGTTGGTGGCACGTTCTATTGGCCCAGCTACTAGTTGCGGAAAAAAGCTAACAAATGCGGCAAATGCTATAAGGTCTTTGGTAGGTTCTAGTTTTTTACGGTATACATCTATGCTATAACTTAGCGTTTGAAAAGTATAAAAGCTTATTCCTACTGGTAATACAATGCTTAGTGCACGCACAGAAATAGGTGTGCCAAACCAAGAGAATGCTTGAATAAAATTGTCTAAAAAGAAGTTGTAGTATTTAAAAAAGCCAAGAAATCCTAAATTTACGGCGATACTTAAACCAAGTAATACTTTGCGTTTTTTATCCTTATTTTCTGTAGTTAAAAGTCTTCCTATTACATAGTCTACCAGTGTACTAAAAGCAATAAGGGATAGGAAACGCCAATCCCACCAGCCATAAAAAATATAACTAACGACTACTAAAAATGCATTTTGTAGTTTTAAGTTTTTATTGGTTACAAACCAATAGAGTAGAAAGACTATTGGTAAGAAAATTGCAAAATCAATAGAGTTAAAAAGCATTTTTATTTTTTATACAATTAAAAGCGTAAGTTAATCTAAAATAGAAATTGGAAAAGAACTTTTTTAGATAAATATTATTAGTTGCGGTATAAAATTCTAAATTTACATATTAATGCAAAAATGTAAATTTTGGTTGCTAATCTTTATTGTTAAAAGGCAAAAGATACATTATATATAAACTTCTTATAGTTAATCCATTTCCATTTATAGTATGAAGATATTGTATGTTTATGATAATATGCCCGGCGTGTACCAAAGCTATCTTAACGGTTTGCTAAAAGCTATTAAAGAAAAGTTACCTGTGAAAACGTTAGTGTATGCAGCGTCTAAAACATCAGATTATGTAGTAGGAAGTAGTCGATTAAAAGATAAGTTACAGCGTTTTTATTATAAGTTGGGTTTAACAAAAACAGCTACTTTAGATTTGAAATATATGTTGCAGTATGATATTGTTCATTTGCAGCACAGTTATTTATGGAAAAAAATGCTTCCATTTATACAATTAAAAGAACACCAAAAATTAGTAATTACATTGCGCGGTGGGGATACGTATTTAAAACCTTGGTCTTATAGAACTTTAGCAAACTTTTACCAAACAGGAAGTAAGAGTGTGGATGCTTTTGTAGTTATGAGTGAAAATCAAAAAGCATACTTAGAACGTTGGGGAGTTCCTGAAAATAAAATACATGTATTGCCAATTTCTTTTGGGAATACATCTTTAAGTAAGGCTAAATATCCTAATACGTTAAAATTAAAGCTTGTTTCTGCATTTAGAATGACCTGGGAGAAAAATATTGAAGGACATATACAGTTTGCAAAGGCACTCAAAGATAAAGGAATACCTTTTGAATATGACATGTATGGCAATGGAGCTAATCTAGATCAGTTGTATTTTTTAGTAGATAAATACATGCTTCAAGATTATATAAACATTAAGGGGAAAGTAACAAATGCTAGCCTTAAATCGGTATTGCCAGATTATGATATTTTTGTGCAATTAAGTATTAGTGAATCTCTTGGGTTAAGTGTTATAGAAGCGCAATCTTTTGGGTTACCCTGTGTAGTTTCTAATGCAGGAGGTTTAACAGAAGCTGTTCTAAACAATAAAACAGGTATTGTAAGTAAGTATACAGACATAAAATTAATGGTGGATGCTACTTTGTTATTATGGAAAAACTCGGATTTATACTATTCGTATTCTAAAAATGCAATAGCACATGTGAATGCTAATTATACGGTAGATAAAGAAGTAGAAGGACTAACCAGATTATATACTAATTTACTTTCCTCATGAGTATAAGTTTCATAACACCGCATTATAATGATTTAGAAGGTTTACAGCAGATTTATCTTTGTTTACAAGAACAAATACTTGCAGATTGGGATTGGGTAATAGTAGATGACAAATCGGATACAGAAACACAGCAAGAGCTCCAAAAATGGTTGGGCAGTTTATTGTACTCTAAAGTGCAACTGTTTTTAAACACAGAGAAAACCAATGCATCCGTTTGTAGAAATCTTGGTGCAGATTTAGCAAAAACGGATAACCTGGTTTTTTTAGACGCAGATGATGTTATAAGTAATGCATTTGTTTATAATAGACAGATAGTATTTCGTGATTTTGCCGTTTTTGGTAATTATAGTATTATAAATGAAAAAGGGGAAAGCAGTATTAAAGAAAGCATGCAAGAGAATTATTTAAACAATTTTTTAGCGGCAAAATTTTTATGGCAAACAACCTGTATGCTATGGGATCGAACTTTCTTTAAAAACATTGGTGGATTTCACCCCGAATTAAACAGATTACAAGATATTGAATTGGTGGTAAGAGCATTGCAGCAAAGTCGAGATTATTCGATTATAAATAATCCTATTGATTTTTATTATAAAACGAAGCCCATTCGAGAACGTAAGAACTTTGTTTTACCAGTATGTAATGCTGTATATTTATTTATATCTAAATTATTACAAACCGAATCTTTAAACCAACACCAGTTATCTTTGACTTCTGGTTACTATTTTTTGTGTGTACGTTATTTGGAACGTTCTGGAAGTCGAAAATATATAGATTTGGTACAACGAAATCTCGGATTATTTTATAAAAAAAGGTATATTGGATTTATAAAGTACGTTACAGGTTTTATTGTTTTAAAACTATATGGGTATAAGATTTTATCTAGATTGCTATTTTTACGAATTAACAGGCGTTTGTTTAAGCCAAAGCATATAGAAGCTTAAAAAATAGATTGTATTCCTATTATTAAATTAAAATTTAATTCCCAATGTCCAAACGTCTACATATTCTTTATACCATTCCAAATTTTGATACTGCAGGAAGTGGCAAAGTGGTTTATGATTTGGCAAATCAATTAAATAAAGATCGTTTTAAAGTTTCTATCGTTTGTAATCATGATAGAGGTCTCTTTTTTAAGGAAGTAAATGGACTAGGTCTACCGATATATCTAATGCCATTTACGACTTCATTACGACCTTACCATAGTTTGTTATATCGTCTGCAGCCATTTAAAAAGTTTCTAAAAAATCAAAAAATAGACCTCGTTCATTCTTGGCATTACACTAGTGATTGGACAGAAGTATTAGCATGTCAATTAGCAAGAGTCCCTTTTGTGTATACCAAAAAAGCAATGGGCTGGGGAAATAAACACTGGAAGATTAGAAGTTATTTAAGTGCCTTTATTATAACCGTAAATACACAAATGCAATCTTTTTTTCCAAATAAAAAACAACAAGAACTTATACCGTTTGGCCTAGATACTTCGTATTACAATAACGCAGGATTTGACACAACTAAAAAGAATACTATATTTAAGTTAATTACGGTAGCCAATCTAGTAGCTGTTAAAAACATAGAAATGCTTTTGCAAGCCATGTATCACATAAAACATTTACCCATACATCTGGATATTGTGGGGGATATGCAAAATGATTATGTAAGTAAACTACAAGTATTAGTGAAAGATTTAGAACTAGATACACAAGTATCTTTTTTAGGAAAGCATTTAGATATAAGACCTTTATTAGCACAAGCAGATTTATATGTAATACCAAGTAAAAAAGAAGGCATGCCAATGGCTTTAGTAGAAGCAATGGCAATGCAAGTACCCGTATTGGGGTCTAATATTCCGGGTATAGCGTATGTACTTCAGGACTTTCCAGATTTACTGTTCTCATTGTCGGATCCAAAGGCTTTAGCAACAAAAATAGAAACCATTTATAACATTTCTCGAGAAGATCGGCAAAAAATGGGAGCGAAGCTACGTAACTATTGTGTACAACATTTTTCGATAGCCACTTTTATTAAGCGACATGAAGACTTATATTTGAAACTCGTTAAGCAGTAAAGAGATATGAATATCACTACCGATATTATTCCAATAGAACAACAATTTGTTGGTGTACCACAAGCGTTAGACTATAAAGCTATTTGTGCATTTGTTGCAACAGGTTTCTTTTTAGATGAAGACACCTATTACAAAGGGTTGAAAGTTTTAAAGCCCGCAAGACAATATACCTTAGATGAAAAAGCGACTACAATACTTTCTGAAAAAGCTTATTTTAAATGGCATTATACGCCTAAAGAACGTCCTTTAAAACAAGTAGTTGCAGAATTCGCAGACTTGTTTGAAACCATTATAAAAGAACAAACAACAGGTAAAAAAGTAATCCTTCCTTTATCTGGAGGTTTAGATAGTAGAACTCAGGCGGTGGCATGTAAACATTTAAATATTCCTGTACATGCATATAGTTATGCCTTTACTGGAGGACATGATGAAACCAAGTATAGTAAACGTATTGCAGATACCTGTGATTTTAAATTTCAAGATTTTAAAGTGCCTAATGGGTATTTATGGAATGTTATAGCGCCTTTATCTGAAATAAATAATTGCTATTCCGAATTTACCCATCCGCGTCAAATGGCCTTTAAAGAAGATTATGCGGCTATGGGAGATGTTTTTTCTTTAGGACATTGGGGAGATGTTTTGTTTGATGATATGGGAGTTCCAGAGGATGCTTCCACAGAAGAACAAGTAAAACTTCTATTGAAAAAAATAGTAAAAAAAGACGGATTACTTTTAGCAGAACGTATATGGGAAGCTCAAGGTTTTACAGGTGATTTTATTAGCTATTTTAAAAAGCGAATTACCAAATTACTAGTAGATATAAATATCCCGAATAGCGCAAATGCTCAAATTAGAGCATTTAAAAGTTTGTATTGGGCACCGCGTTGGACTAGCATTAATTTATCCGTTTTTCAATCGGAAAGACCAATTACGGTTCCGTATTACGATAAACGAATGTGTGCTTTTATTTGTAGTGTACCCGAAAAGTATTTGGCAGGAAGACAAATACAAATAGAATATATTAAATTGCGAATGCCCGCATTAGCAAAAGTGACATGGCAAGCACAACGCCCTTTTAATTTATATAATTATGCGTATAATAAAACACCATGGAATCTGCCGTATCGCGTCATTAATAAATTACAAAGATTAAGCGCTGCTATGCCTTACGTGCAACGTAATTGGGAATTACAGTTTACTGGCGAAAAGAACGATGCAGCGTTGCAACAATGGTTGTTTGAATATTTTGAAGGAGAAGCCTTGGTTAATACCGATATTAGAAAAGAGTTTTATAACTTGTTTAAAGAAACCGATGGTGTTTTTTATGCGCATGCGGTAAGTATGCTATTAACATTATCTTTGTTTTTTAGATATAGGTTAGTAAAGGATTTAGAATAAAATAACAGTACCTAAACGGGACCATTAAAAGATTATTAATTTTAAGACTTAAATTAAAATTTTATTGAAGAAGGCATTAAAAATAGCTGTTTATTCTGGAGATATACCAAGTACTACTTTTATAGAAAGGTTAATACATGGGTTATCTAATACCGGAAATAGTATCTATTTGTTTGGTTTTATTAAAAAGAAAGTAAAATACCAGGATTCGGTTTCTGTTTTTGGGTATAGAAATACGAGATTACACAAGGCTTTACATTATTTAAAATATAGCTTTTTATTATTCTGTTTTAAGCCTAAAGAAAAACGAAAACTAGATCGTATTTTAAAAGTACAATCTGAAAATGTACTACTTGCTAAGGTAAAAAGCTACCCTGTATTATGGCATAAACCAGATGTTTTTCATGTGCAATGGGCAAAAGGCTTGGCAGATTGGACTTGGGTGCAAGAATTTGGAATGAAACTCGTGCTTGGTTTACGTGGCACACACATTAATTATTCTCCTATTGCGGATAAAAAATTGGCTGCAATGTATAGAACGTACTTTCCAAAAGTAGATGGTTTTCATGCCGTATCTAAAGCAATAGGTTTAGAAGCGGTAAAATATGGCGCAGTAAAAGAAAAGATACATGTCGTTTATAGTGGTTTACCATGTGTAGAAGAAAAAAAGACAGTATCAAAACAAAAAGATGTTTTTCAAATAATTTCTATTGGCAGACCACATCCTATAAAAGGGTATACCTACGCATTAGATGCATGTAACCTATTGAAAGCGCAAGGAATTACCTTTCACTATACGATTGTTGGTGGCACGAATGCTATTGAATTTGCATACCAAATACATGATTTACATTTAGAAAATGAAGTACGCTTGATAGATAATTTACCTTATGCCAAAGTGCAAGCATTAATGCAACAAGCAGATTTGCTTTTGTTACCAAGTGTAGAAGAAGGTATTGCTAATGTGGTTTTAGAAGCCATGCAAAATACTACATTGGTATTAACTACTAATTGTGGTGGTATGGATGAGGTTATTACAGATGGCGTTAATGGGTTTATGGTGCCTATACGGGACTCGGAAGCGATAGCAACAAAAATAGCAGAAATAGTAGCGATACCACAAGCAACAAAAGAAGAAATACGTAAAAAAGCATTACACACTATTAAAACACAGCATAGTGAAGACCAAATGGTAGATCAAATGCTAGCATTATACCAAAGCATATACTATGACAAAGCATAAAACAGTAGGACCAACTATTGGTATTGTTTTATCGACAGTGCCTAGATATTCGGAGACCTTTTTTAGAAATAAAATTAAGGGCTTACAGGATAATGGTTTTCGGGTTATATTATTTGTAGATTATTTAGAATCTGAAGATTCTAATTTTGCTTGTAAGGTTGTTGCTTCTAATACTTTTAATAAAAATACTTTTAAAAGGATTTGGTGTAGTTTTTTAGCCTTATTAAAGTCTTTGTTTATGCATCCTAAAAGGAGTTCTATTTTATATGCGCTAAACAAGAGGGATGGGATTTCTTTTAAAGACAATATGAAACAAGTGATCCTTAATCAGTTTTTTCTTAAAGAGGAAGTAGATTGGTTGCATTTTGGGTTTGGTATGCTAGCTGTGAAAAGAGAAAATGTAGCAGCAGCCATGTGCGCAAAAATGGCTGTTAGTTTTAGAGGATATGATTTATACTTATCGCCTTTAAAGCATCCTGGTTGTTATAATTTGCTCTTTACAAAAGATATTCAATATCATGTTTTGTCGCAAGAAATGAAACAAGAGCTATTTCGTTATAAAATTCCTTCCAATAAAATAGAAGTAATTACTCCGGCGATAGATATACCCTTTTTTACGTCAAATACCACCGTAGAAAAGAAAAATAGATTAGAACTAGTAACGGTTGCAAGACTACATTGGAAAAAAGGATTGGTGTATACTTTAGAAGCATTAGCACTTTTAAAACAGTCGGGAATAGCCTTTCATTACACCGTTATTGGAGCAGGAAGTGAAAAAGAGCGCCTTGTTTTTGCAGCGCACCAATTGGGGATTTTAGAAGATGTTAGGTTTACTGGGAAATTAACCCAAGAGGAAGTGAAAAAGCAATTAGAACAGGCCGAAGTTTATTTACAATACAGTATACAAGAAGGGTTTTGTAATGCCGTTATAGAAGCACAAGCTTTAGGTTTGCTCTGTGTGGTTTCTAATGCAGAAGGCTTAGCTGAGAATGTATTAGATAGCAAAACGGGTTGGGTGGTGCCAAAGCGTAATCCAGTACTTTTAGCTGATAAAATAGAAGCAATAGTAAAACTATCGGAAGCAGAAAAGCAAAAAATAAGTAAAAATGCCATTAGTAGAGTACAGAAGGAGTTTGGTTTAATAAAACAACAAGAAGCATTTGTCCATTTTTATAGTGAAAATTAAGACACTAAAGTCTCTTTTTTGTTTTGCTGTATAGCTTTTGCTTAAACAATACCGTTTTTTAATTCATAATATCTATTATTGTACTATTATAAAATTAAAAATATACTATCGATACGTAATTATGACACAATATGAATTCCTGCGTTGGTTTACTTTTCCTATAATGACCACACATTTAGTAACCGTTCGCAATGACATAAAAAGATTGATAAAAGGGCATAAAACTAGTGGCGAGAAGCTAAGTATTTTAGATGTTGGCGGACGAAAATCACCGTATACCATTCAACTTCCCGCAAATGTTACTTTATTAGATGTGCCACAAGAAGAAGGGACTCGAGAGGAATTAAATTTAGGTTTTACCAAAGATATTTTAACAACCATACAGAAGAAACGCAGTAATATAAAAGATGTCATTATTCAAGATATGACAAAATCTACACTACCAGATGCTTCTTATGATGCCGTTGTTTGTATTGAAGTCATAGAACATGTGGAAGCAGATGCCATATTCATAAAAAACATAGCAAAAGTAATAGCCTCAGGAGGTTGGGCATATTTTACCACACCTAATGGGGATTATATAAAAAATGAGGGACCTAATAAAAACCCAGATCATGTTAGGCATTATACACGATTAGAATTGCAGACGTTACTAGAAAAGTATTTTGATAGGGTAGATGTGCATTACGGTGTAAAAACAGGGAAATACAGAGTTCAAGGATTAAGAAGTTATAGTTTAAAAAGACCCATGCAAACCCTGCAATCTATTTTTTCCAATGTTATCAATAGGATGCAATCTAAAGACGTAGCAGATACTGCTGAAGAGACAGCGCATTTAATTGCTATTGGGTATAAGAATTAAAACCAAGACTTTTTTCTTATTTTAAGAATCAGCATCTAATAATTATTTTATCTTAAAAAAGACATCCATATAAGTGAAAATATTATTGTTATATACATATAATAAAGGTTTGCTTTCTAACTTTTTTCAGGAGTTGTCTGAAAAATTGGTTAAGGATGGACACGTGGTGTCTAATTTTTATTTTAAACATAAGAACGCTTTTTTTATTCAAGAGGGGATTCAGGTGTATGGAGAGAAACGTGGTGGTTATTTATATAATTATAAAAATATATATAAGGTTATAAAAAAAACAAAACCAGATGTCATTATATCTAACTTTAGTTACGTTAATCCCGCTTTGTTATTTGGGAAACTTTTAGGCGTTAAAAAAAATATAGTTTGGTTTCATACGGTTTACGAGCACGATAAACCTAGTAAGTTTAAAGTGTATCGAAAAGCACTTTTTTTAAAAATGGCAGATATAGTAATCGCTAATTCTAAAATTTTACAAAAAGAAATCCAAGATATTTACGGCGTTAGTAAAAAGAATACGCGTTGTGTTCCTTTTTGGTCTAATATATTGAACTATCGCAGCACATTAAGTGAATTAAATATTAATAAGGATTCCAGTGTTCTTAAAATTGGTGTTCCAGGTAGATTGCTTATGGATAAGAACCATCAGGTTGTTATGAAGGCATTATCTATTTTAAAGGATACGTATGAGCGAGAGATACATTTGTATATTGCTGGAGGAGGACCTGATAAATCCAAATTAGAGACCATTGTCGAGAACCTTAACCTTCAAAAAGAGGTAACATTTTTAGGTGTTTTATCTGTAAACGAAATGATCGTTTTTTATGAAACGATGGATGTTTTAGTTTTACCTAGTTTGAATGAGGCATTTGGATTAGTTTTTATCGAGGCTATTTCATTAGGTAGACCTGTTATTGTTTCCTCTAAATTTGGTGCTTTAAATTTTTTAGATGCGGAACAAATGAATCTTAATGATTTTTGTTTTAATCCGAATTCTGTCGATGAGTTAAAGGAACTATTAGTTTCTTATATTGAAAATAAGGGGATACAAGGTGAATACTTTAAAGATATTTACAAAAACACATTTGATAAAAAATCGATTTATAAACAGATTAAAAATATTATAGTTGAAAAATGATTTACAATTATTTAAAAAATCAACAAAATGGAGAAACACTAAAAAAGGTCTAGTAGATATATCCTTTGCAGTTTTTTCTGATTATTTATGTCATAAAATATTCTATATTTAAATGCTTTTTAAATTTCTTACATATTTACAACCAACCCATTATTTTCAGCTATTTACAAAAGCGAATACTTCTGTTTTTCCCATTGTAAAAAGTGTGCCAGAATCCGTTTTATCGCAGTTGATAGTAGATACAACATACACCTCTGCTTTAGCACAAGATTATGATTTGTCTTGGCAAGCAGTACAAAAAGGATATATAGGAGAAGCCCCAACGTATACCACTTTTGAAAAACTGTCT
>Ga0209344_10004045_pt1 | contig 13835 bp, 12 predicted proteins | sample Cruoilmetagenom6_FD_187293 | JGI IMG/M metagenome (GOLD analysis project Ga0209344, IMG submission 187293) | Oil polluted marine microbial communities from Coal Oil Point, Santa Barbara, California, USA - Santa Barbara Oil Seep Sample 6 (SPAdes)... | ecosystem: Environmental > Aquatic > Marine...
AGGCACCAATGGCGCGTCAAATTTCAATGCAAGTTCGGCGGTTACCAAAGCCGACAATGCAGGCTTTCCAAAGAAATCCAATAGAACACCATCGTGCGAATTAAGGTCCGTCAGGATCGCAAGGACTCCGCCAGACCGTAAATGTTTAACCATCTGAACCATGCCCCGCTTACCTTGTTCGAACATTGGTTGGCTCAATGATCCCAGAGCTTTGGCATAATGTTCGTTGAAGTAACGGTTCTTGAGGGGGCGGTAAAACCCACCCATTTCAAACCCCAGGTCAACCATTGCAACGCGGGCGGCATTGAAACTTCCGAAATGGCCTGTAACAAAAATTACCGGCTTGCCGTCTGCGCGGGCTTTACGAATATGGTCCAGCCCCGGCCCGGACACGGGTGATTTTCGGGCCCGTTCGGTGAATTCCTTGGCTGAATAGATCTCCATCATATTGCGACCTGCGTGGTCGGGGACCGCACGAACAAGCCTTCGCACTTCGGAGTCCGGCAAATCTGGCATGACATACGCAAGGTTGTCGCGCACACGTTTCGAATAACCTGCAATTGGTGAAACGATGCGCGATACAATCCAGCCCATCATGGGGATACGCCATCTGTATGGCAACAGATTCAGCGCGCCAATCAACCCACGCAACACCAGGTTGACGGCGTATTCGCCGGCACGTTTCACAAATGGATCGCTGGGTTTGGACATGTGAAGGCAAGGCTACGTTGTTTGGACCCGGCCAGACATAATTCGCCCCTCACGCAATAACAACCCGGATGGCATCACGGGCAGGCACGACACATAAGAGTTTACCAATGGCTACTCTGATTCTGGTCCCTCAGCGGACAACAATGTAATTTCACCTTCCGCTTCAAGGCGCCGGATTGTATTAACCACTTCGGCCATTGCATCTTCGCCTTGCTGGGCTTTTACCGTACCTGTTTCGCTAATGTCTTCGCGTAGCGCTTCGGCCATTCGTTTGGACATATTGTCCAACAGAAAATCCGCGACTGGCGACAACGGTCCAGCCAATGCAACGGCAAGCGCCTGGATCAAAACGGTCTGATCAATGTCCCTTGTGATTTTGGGAATGTCGGTGGCATCCAAACGGTCGGGTATATTTGCGAACGTAAATATTGCGCGGCGGACTTGGTTGGCAAATTCCTGATCGGTTTCTTCTAGTCCGGTTAACATGTCATCCCGCGTTGCTGTGCGCGATGAATTGAGGATCGCACCGACACGTTGTACTGGCCCATCCGCAAAAGCGGAGGCCGGCAATTCGTTTAGCTGCGCCGCCAATGACAACCCAATCCGATCCACTGCGTCTGGTGTGACATTGTCGGTTTGTGATATGGCGTAGGTTATTCTGCGGGCGCGGTCCCCAGGTAACCGGCCCAATAATTCAGCGGCACGAGGGACGTCCAGTTTGGACAGCATGACGGCGGACACTTCGGCGCTTTCAGCAATGGCAATTGGCAACAGGTCTGTCAAATCGGCGCGTCGCACCTGATCCCATGGATCGCCGAATTGCCGCACACCGGCCTCTTTGCGCAGACGCGCGGCAGTTTGCGGGCTGATCCGGCCATCAAGCGCGTTCAAAGCGCCCGCCATTCCACGTGGGAAGGTCAACCCCATCGCTTCTAATTCGGCTGCGAATTCGGTGACAACCGACACCAAAGTGGTCCGATCCACATACCGCATCGTTCCCATCTGTGTCGTCAAAACGCCTTGCAGTGCTTCGGGCAAATCCGACAGCGATATGTCAGCCCCTTCGTTTAAAAGGAACCGCACAATGATGGCTGCCTTTTGGCGACGTGACAGGCGCGCAGCCGTTGCCGCGGGTTGCGGTGTCGGTGACAGCCGGGCCAATGAAGATGAATTTGACATCCCGTCCCTCTCTGGGAATTTCTTCGCAGATTAGGCCGGGAAGGATGAAAAAATGTCTAAGTTTTTTGGAAACAGTCAGACAAAAATGTTATGTGCGATTCCAGAGAAACGACGAAAAAATTTGTCCGGGGCTTTGGCCCATTTGTCAGAGAAATGGCCGCTGCGGCGTTTCGAGAAAATCAATTTTCCAGACTGTTCTCGAAACGCTTTACCTGCCGTGTTCAGCTTTCGCCAAACACCCGCTTAAAGATCGTATCGACATGTTTGGTGTGATAACCCATGTCGAATTTTTCGTTGATCGCCGTTTCACCAAGGGCTGCAACCACCTCAGCATCGCCCAGTAGAAGCTCGCGGAAATCAAGACGTTCTTCCCAAACTTTTAGCGCGTTGCGTTGCACCATGGAATAGGCGTCTTCGCGGCTGACACCGGCTTGGGTCAATGCCAGCAAAACCCGCTGCGACATCACCAAACCCGGGTATTTGTTCATGTTGTCCAACATGTTTTCGGGGAAGACCAACATTTTTTCGACCACTCCCGCCAGACGGTGCAGGGCGAAATCAAGCGTTACAGTTGCATCCGGACCGATGGCGCGCTCTACCGAACTGTGCGAGATATCGCGTTCGTGCCAAAGCGCCACGTTTTCCATCGCCGGAACCACGGCCATGCGCACCAGACGCGCAAGACCGGTCAGGTTTTCGGTCAAAACCGGGTTCTTCTTGTGCGGCATGGCAGACGAGCCCTTTTGACCCATCGAGAAGAATTCGGCGCCTTCCAGAACCTCGGTTCGTTGCATGTGACGGATTTCCGTGGCAACGTTTTCGATTGAGCTGGCAATCACCCCAAGTGTGGCAAAGAACATGGCGTGACGGTCGCGCGGGATCACCTGCGTGCTGATCGGCTCTGGGCGCAGGCCCAGTTTTTCGCAGACGTGGTCTTCGACGGCCGGATCGATATTCGCAAAAGTGCCAACCGCGCCCGATATGGCGCCAGTGGCGACTTCCCAACGGGCCTTTTCCAGACGGTTCTTGTTACGGTCCATCTCGGCGTAGAAGCGGGCAAAGGTCAAACCCATTGTTGTAGGTTCAGCATGGATACCGTGGCTTCGGCCAACACGGACAGTGTTTTTGTGCTCAAGCGCTCGTGTTTTCAAAGCCGCCAATACACGGTCCATACCATCTAACAAAAGATCGGCGGCGCGCACGAGTTGCACATTAAGGCATGTATCTAGCACATCCGAAGACGTCATGCCCTGATGCACAAACCGGGCTTCTTCGGATCCAACATGTTCCGCAAGGTGCGTCAAAAAGGCGATGACGTCGTGTTTGGTGACAGCTTCGATCTCGTCTATACGTGCGACGTCAAATTCCGCATCTTTCGCTTTCCAGACCGCATCAGCGTTTTCGCGCGGGATGACACCCAGGTCGGCCATCGCGTCACAGGCATGTGCCTCGATCTCGTACCAGATGCGGAATTTCGTTTTTGGTGACCAGATGGCGACCATTTCGGGACGGGAATAACGGGGAATCATGAGGCAACCCTTTGCGCAGCGGATAAAGTTGCGTGCGGTTTAGACCGCCCACACAGCCGCAGCAAGGTACGAGGCCCCAGATGAGACGTAATGACCTCAATTGTAGGTCATTCATCCCGCCTTTGTTTCAATAACCGAACTTCGTTCAAGCGTTTGGTGGACTGGGCACTTGTCGGCAATCTCTAACAGTCTGGCACGTTGTTCCTCAGTAAGATCACCGTCCAGATAAACAATGCGAATGAAGGTATCCGCTTTTGCATCATTGCTGGATACAGCATCCTGCGCATGTACTTTGTTATGGCTGACTTCAACGCGGACATGGTGCAAGGGCCATTTTTTTCGGCGTGCATACATGCGGATTGTCATGGACGTACATGCCCCAAGGCCTGAGGACAGAAATCCATAGGGCGACATGCCGCGATCTGTACCACCATAAGCAAGGGGTTCGTCGGCAAGCGCGTGATGTTTGGGGCCGGAATTTACGTCCTGAAGAAAACCGGCGGGGTCGGCCTCGCTTACGCGCACGATCCCCTCCGGTGCACCGGGGGGCGGGGCAGGGTATTTCAATTCAAGGTAACGCGCAGCCCAGGCCGCGATGACCTGCGCGGCATACTCGGCGTCTTCTGGGCGGGTGATCAGGTGATCCGCATCGTCAAGCGTAACAAAGCTTTTGGGATGTTTGGCCGCACCAAAAATCTCGGCTGCGTTTTCGATCCCGACGGTTTGGTCGCGCGGGGCATGCATCACTAACAAGGCGCGGCGCAGGTTTGCAATTTCGCCAGCCAAAGTTTCGGCCTGTACGTCATGGACGAAGTCCCGGCCAATCCGTATTGCACGTCCGCCAAGGTTGACCTCGGCCACACCATCGGTTTCGATTGCCGAAAGCGCGTCACCAAAGTTATGGGTTACATGTTCCGGATCAAACGGGGCACCAATGGTGACAACGCCTTTCACGCTTTCTATTCTGCGGGCCGTTGCCAGAACTGCCGCGCCACCCAACGAATGCCCAATCAGCAAACCGGGTGCCATGTTGCGCGCGACCAAAGCCTCGGAGGCGAGTACAAGGTCTTGCACGTTAGATGCAAAAGTCGTGTTTTCAAATTCGCCGCCGGAATGCCCTAAGCCAGTAAAATCGAACCGCAATACCGCGATCCCTGAACCAGCAAGGCGCGCTGCTATTCGACGGGCCGCGGGGATGTCCTTGGAACAGGTGAAACAGTGTGCAAATAGCGCTGTGGCGAGGTGGGGACCATTGGGTAAATCCAACCGCGCCGCCAATTCTGATCCATCATGGCCGGTAAATGTGATGCGTTCGGTGGGCATGAGCCGTCCTTCTAAAGCTATGTCTTTAAGATTAAGCAACGCAAACTTTGCTCGCCACCCATATGACAGCGACGTCACGCGAAGGTGAGAAATTGCAGTGAATTGTAAAGAAGGGTCTAGTTTCGAACTTTACGTGTCTTTGTGTCGATAAAGCCGATCGTCGCCCAGATCACCAATCATGGTATAACCCATGTTGGTCAGCAACGTCGCAGCGCTGTCTCCACCTTCGTGACCAACGAATGACCCTTCGCGCCATTCCAAATAGATCAATCCGGGACGTACATCGCCCATGCTTTGCAGAACGGAAAGTTCGGCCCCTTCGATATCCATGTGCAACAGGTCAATTGCGGTGATGTTCGCGTCTTTGCAAAAGCTATCGAACCGCTTGCCGTCAACCTGCATTGGCTTGTCCGCTTGTTCAACGAAGGGGAACCGTTTTTGATAGGCCTCCGTGTGGCGGAACATCGAACCCTGGGCGTTGGTTGTGCCGTTAATTTCGGCTGCAAACCAATCGACGGGCCCATCCTGATCGCAGGCCGCGAAATTAAAAATCTCGACACCTGATCCATCAAGGCTGCGCTGAACCGTATCGATCCGATCAGGGTCCGCCTCAACGGTCACGACACGTGTGTTCGGGAACTGTTTTTTAAAACGGTATGCATCCCCACCATCAAACGCGCCAAGTTCAACAATGGTTTGCGGGGAAATTCCCAGTTCGCCGATCCAATTGAGGTTGAACTTAGAATGCTGGACCTGCATGTCCTGCCCGTTAGCAGAAATCGGGTACATCCGCTCACGCAAAGGAGCCGAGCGCATGCCGTTGCGCCACATTGTCAGACGGGCGGTGATCTTGTTCAGCATCTGATTTCTCCGTGGGGCGAAGGCCCATAGCCCGAAAACATTTATACGTGCGAGCGTTCCGCTATATTGTCATGGTTCAACAATAAGTCGAAACGCTTAGACAATCCAAGGTCCGAGATCAAGGGAGCGTTCATTGACTCATACTCCGCACGCGATTGTTCCGGATGCCAAACAGGGCGCGTTCAAATTGGGTCTGTGGCGATTATTAACATCACATATTCTGATGATTTACATAACAATCATTCGTTTTAAAGATGCATTGAGGTGCTCTACATCTGTTTCATCGCAACATGATGAAAGATGGAGAACAGTATGCCCCTAGATATTTGTATACCCGAACAAACCGAATCCCGCAGGAGCCAAACGCTTTCAATTGGCCTGTGGCTCGCTGTGGTTCTGGCGATTGCAGCGATAACCTTTGGTAATCAATCGGCAGTTGGGCCGAATTTCGTTGGCTCATCTGCGCCCGGAGTTCAGGATTGGCACGGAAATGTCATGCGCTCCCACTGGGAACGTTGAATATTTGGTCTGAAGTTGTGGTTCAGGGACAGGCGATTAAGCCTGTCCCATCAATGCTGCATCAAAAGGATACGTTGTCAGGTTTTCGTACCCGTCTTCAGTGATCAGCACCTGGTCTTCGAGTTTGATTGAGAAATCACCGTCTTCGGGACTGATCAACGCCTCAACACACAAAACCATGCCCGCTTCGAGAGGATAATCAAAAGCGCCTGCGACAGCCTTGTCCGGATAGGATACAAGTGGCCATTCATCGCATAACCCAACACCATGCATCAGGCATCCGTATTTCCCCTTTTGGAACTGTGCATCCAATACATGTGTGCCAGCTGTCAATTCGGGAATCATCACACCAGGTTTTAACATTTCCATGTTGGTCATGATGTGCTCATGCCCATGTTGCATGGCGTAAACCATGTCGGGACGCGGCTTTTCATCGCCAATCCACCATGTTCGGCTGATATCAACGCAAATTCCGTAACTGCCGATAAGATCCGTATCAAAGGCGACGATCTCGTTATTTTGTACAATTCTCGGGCCACATTCCTGAAACCACGGGTTTGAGCGCGGTCCTGACGCCAAAAGGCGTGTTTCGATCCACTCGCCGCCCCTGCGGATGTTTTCGGCATGTAAAACCGCCCAAATATCGTCTTCGCTCATGTTACCTTGGGGGACACCCTCACGTGCGGCTTGCTCCATTGCCAAAACAGCGGTTTCGCAGGCGTGTGATGCACATCGCATCGCCAGAATCTCGTCCGGGCCCTTCACACATCGGGTTTTTTCGGTGACCTCTTCACCTTCCATGATTTCGAAACCCTGCGCTTCCAGCGCCCGCAGGCCGTGCAACATGATTTTGTCCACCGCCAGACGTTTGTTGCCGGGGCAATGTTCTTCCATCAAAACGCGAACTTCGTTGGAGAACACATCTGCAGCAACTTCAATTTTGTCGCCACGGTCGAAATAAAACAAGTCAGCGCCGGATCGTTGTTCGCGCACAAGTGGATTGAACGTCGAAAGGAAAGGCGAGTTTTTGTAATCCCAGATCACCATATACCCATCGGCACAAACCAGAACGGCCCGGAATGGGTTGTGCGTATTCCAAAGCTGCATGTTGGTGCTGTCGGTTGCGTAGCGGATGTTCAGCGGGTCAAACAAAAGAAGCCCCCCCAGATCGCGATCCACAATGTGCTTTGTCAGGCGCTCCCAACGGAATCTACGCATGGCTTGCAAATCTGGTAGTCTCAGGCCTGCAGTTTCCCATTCTGAAAAAGCAAGCTGTGTTGGCCCAATTTCAATCCGGTTTTTGTCATTGGGGGTGTTGTCCCCCAAATGTGACCCTTTTGACGGATCTATCTTGCGGATTTGGCTGTAATGATTGGTCATGTTGTGATCCCCTGATTCAAGTTGATGCTGCGAATAACCGGCCCGGTTCGCATGTCAGAAAACGACATCTGGCATGGGGGAATTGGATATTTTTGTTTTCCGTCTATGAAGACGTTCGGATGACGCGTTAAGGTTTCGAAATGAGAGAAATTTTGCAAAATTGCATCCCATACGACGTTGGCGAAGGTAGCAAGTTACCCGGTATTGCGCCTTTTGATATGTCAGAGTGGCTTGTTGCTGATGACGTATTCTCGCAACAAATGATGGAACGCGGGTGGCTTTTGGACAATCTGGGAGACGAAGTTGTTGCTCTTACACCACCGGGGACAGACGCCGCATCAGAGCTATTATTATTTGTTATGAACTGGTTGCACAAGTTTGGACGTGGGTATCAATTTACGGTTGATGGCGTGGTACGCCCCGATGGGCACGTTGTAACGATTGATGAAAAGAAACCGTTACGAAGTCTGGCGCATCTTGTTCAGGAGGATTTTTGTATTTTGCAAAAATGCAAAGATGAACATGTTCTGGTTGGCGCCGTTTTGTGCTTTCCAGCCAGCTGGCGCCTGAAGGAAAAGATCGGGCGCCCATTGATCGGGATACATCAGCCTGTGGATGAATATGATGATAAACTGGCCCGTAGGGTTCAACGCTTGTTCGACGGAGTTCAGGTCGGGCGCCCAATGTGGCGGTTTAACCTGCTGAGATATCAGGAGGCCGTTCTTTATCAACCACGACCGGCTTTGGAACCAAGGCAAACGGAATCTGATGAACCATTTCCCTACACAAGATCAGAACGTCAATGCATTTTACGCCTGCCGGAAACCGAGGCAGTCATTTTTTCAATACATACGCATGTTGTAAAACGTGGGAATGAGGCCGCGATCCGTTAAGGCGCGCGGCCAGACACCGAACCAAATTAGGCCGCGGCGTTAAATTCTTCGCGAAGCACTGTGTAAATCAGCAATGCGGCTCCGACAGGTGGCGCTTGAATCAACATTGTCGCGCCCAAAGCGTAGATGCTTAAGTGCATCGGCAATGTAATTTCTGTCTCTTCAGTTGTGCCACAGACAGATTCACGCAGTTTGCGCATGTCATCGTCTTCTTCGTCCAGGCCCATTTTCATGTGAACGCCTGCGTTTATGTTCGCATGCTCGTTGGCAATTGGGCGACGGAAGTTCTTCAACAGATGCGAATACCACGATGGCGCGCCTTGAATTGCATGTTCATGCAGGGTGGCGGCATGTGTTCCACTTGCCGTTGCCGGTTGCACAGGGCCCGAAGCCGCGTTTGCGGCCTGCATCAATTGTTCGGTAACGGCATCGATCAATTCCGCATCCACCGGGCGATCGGCTTCGCTACGGTAAACGGCATCATAGGGCAGGTATTCTTGCGTGCGTTCCAATATATGGGTGGCCAGATTTTCACAAAAATCGCGTGAGACCGGCGCTGCTGGAACTTCGGGGGAATTGCCGACAGCAACAATCAAATACCATGGCTGACCCGGTGCGTCCGGCTGCATCCAGCCCAATGCGACACGAACGGTTTCGCGATCAAAGATCGCAACATCGTCACAATCCCACGTAAGCCGTCTTTGACGAACAGATCCGGTTTGAAAGGCAATGTCGAATTCTTCGACAATATCTGCAAAATCAAGGGGCGGACGTTCGGCGAATTGCAGCGCTGCAACGGTTCCTGATTCTTGATAATTCATGGCGGTGTCCTGCCGTTAGATGGTTTCTCAAAGACCAATAGACACTTAAACTTTGATTTTGATTGGTCTCAAATGTGGCAAAGAAATGGATTCTTCATTTTTTTTTCAGATTGAAATGAGCCTGAAAATTCCATGTTGAAAGATCGAAAATCACCACCACACGTGTTGCGTGGTGGTGAAAATCAAAGAATTTGGGTGCGTTTAGTCTACGAATTTTGACAAAACGGTCATCGCTTCGGCAGTTGCGCCATAGGCGTTCAACGCGATGAATGTACCGGTCAGAGCGGCCGTTTGTGACGCCAATCTCAGGTTTTCACCTTTCATAAGGTTCAAAACAACAAGGATTGCACCAATTGGCAGGGCGAACAACGCTACACTAAACGAGAATGCCCATGCCGACAGACGCAGTGGAGCGACGGCTTCGATGTCTTCGTCCAACTCGTCCAGGGGAATGTCTTCCCCCCCCCGGTTCTCGCGGAAAATCGATCGCAGGTCGCTTTGAATGTCAACATTCCCGGTCAGGACTTGTTTTTGTGTCATGCGGGTCTGCAAAATCTCATTCGTTTCCTCAACACTTGGAAACAGCCGGGCCTGGCTCACACGGGCGGGTGCTACACCCACCGTGGCAACATCCTGAGATGTTGGAATTGCCAACCTGGCGCGACGTTCAGGGCTGGGCGGGGAATTTTCTGCACGTGTTACAGCGCGCGCAAAATCAGTTCCGCGTAGCAAGGTGTCGCCAGTGTACCATTGTACAAACTCAGCCGACAGTCTGCGTTGCAGAGTCTTTAAAACATGGGCAAGAATTGTCTCAGCATTAGTTGCGTCGGTTGTTTCGACGTCGGGGTCAGCATCCTGACTATTCGCGATAATGATTTCCAACATCAGCGCCTCGGCGCCGCGCAAACCAGGAATACGCTCGTCCTGTTTGACCTCCATCGAAATGTCGTGCGACTGGGTACGTACCAAAGATTTTTCGTCGGATAGAATCCGTATGCCGGAAACCTTTTGGTCCATCGCTTCCAGCAATGTGCTGATACGATTACCCAATGCAACAATGTCCAAATCGCGAGATCCCAAAAAGATCAATCCGGCTGTCAGAGGCGTGTCTTCATTTATCATGGTCATGCTCTTTTCTTGCGTAACTTGACCTAGTTATGACGCAGGAAGCCGAACATTGTTTGTTTCAAATATGATTAGTTTTTGACGGCGGGTCACAAATGGGAATTCGGGCGCAAATGGCGCATAACCCCTTTAAAATATGGCTCACATAACCCTAATACACGTTTTAGTTGAGGAAATGGTCAAACTAATGCCGCAAATACAAATGGGCGCCCCGACGAGACGCCCATTTCCATTGTTTAATGCAGAGATGCAGGATCAGCAGCTATAGTACATGCCGAACTCAACCGGGTGTGGTGTGTGTTCGAACAGCTCGATTTCTTCCATTTTCAGGTCGATGTAGCCGTCAATCTGGCTTTGGGTGAACACATCACCAGCCAAAAGGTAATCGTGATCTGCATTGAGTTCTTCCATCGCTTCGCGCAGGCTTCCGCAAACTGTCGGGATGCCTTCCAACTCTTCGGCGGGCAGATCATACAGGTTTTTGTCCATAGCTTCGCCGGGATCGATCTTGTTCTTGATGCCGTCAAGCCCGGCCATCAACAGCGCAGCAAAGCACAGGTATGGGTTTGCTGCTGGATCGGGGAAACGGGCCTCGACACGTTTTGCCTTTGGCGATTCAGTCCACGGAATACGAACACAACCCGAACGGTTACGCGCGGAATAGGCGCGCAGAACTGGGGCTTCGAAACCTGGGATCAAACGCTTGTAGCTGTTGGTCGCCGGGTTGGTGAAGGCGTTCAGTGATTTCGCGTGGCTCAGGATACCGCCGATGAAATACAAGGCTTCTTGGCTAAGATCGGCGTATTTGTCACCGGCGAACAGCGGCTTGCCTTCTTTCCAGATTGACATGTTCACGTGCATACCTGTGCCGTTGTCGCCATAGATTGGCTTGGGCATGAAGGTTGCAGTTTTGCCGTAGGCGTGGGCCACATTGTGGATCACGTACTTGTATTTTTGCAATTCATCGGCCTGATGCGTCAATGTGCCAAAGATCAGGCCCAATTCGTGCTGACAGGACGCCACTTCGTGGTGGTGTTTGTCCACTTTCATGCCGAGGCGCTTCATCGTGCTCAACATTTCGCTGCGGATGTCTTGGGCTTCGTCGGTTGGGTTTACCGGGAAATAGCCGCCCTTCAGGCCCGGGCGGTGACCCATGTTGCCCATTTCGTATTCGGTGTCGGTGTTCCATGACGCATCAACCGCATCAACTTCGTAGGACACTTTGTTGATGGAGTTTGAGAACCGCACATCGTCAAACAAGAAGAACTCTGCTTCGGGGCCCATATAGGCCACGTCACCGATACCGGACGAAATAAGGTATGCTTCGGCTTTTTGCGCTGTGCCACGTGGGTCACGGTCATACGCTTCGCCGGTGTCCGGTTCGACAACTGAACAATGCACACAGATCGTTTTCTCTGCATAGAACGGATCGACATAGGCGCTGTCTGTGTCCAGCATCAGCTTCATGTCCGATGCTTCGATCGATTTCCAGCCCGCGATGGACGAGCCGTCAAACATAAAACCTTCTTCGATGAAGTCTTCGTCGACCAGATCGGCAACGATGGTCACGTGCTGCAGCTTGCCACGTGGATCGGTGAAACGGATGTCGACATATTCAATGCCTTCGTCCTTGATGGTCTTGAGCAGATCGGTTGCGCTCATGTCGGTATTCCTTTGATTAAAGCGTTTTGAGAAAAACCTGTCTCACTGTTTTTCTCAAAACGCCCATGACGTTCATGTGTTGTGCTACGTTTCCACTTAACCCTGTTTCAGATTCAAGTAGAAACGCTTTGGTGGTTGTCTTACAGCGCGTCCGAACCGGTTTCACCGGTGCGGATACGAATGGCTTGTTCAACCGGGCTGACAAAGATTTTGCCATCGCCGATTTTATCTGTTTTTGCGGCGTCCGTGATCGCCTCAATCGCGGCGTCGACCTGATCGTCGTCCAGAACCACGTCAATTTTCACTTTGGGGAGAAAATCAACGACGTATTCGGCGCCACGGTACAGTTCGGTATGACCCTTCTGGCGACCGAAACCTTTAACCTCGATCACGCTCAGACCCTGAATGCCAGCGTCCTGCAAGGCTTCCTTCACCTCGTCCAGTTTGAACGGTTTGATGATCGCTTCGATCTTTTTCATGGGGGCGGCCTCCTTAGGGTGCGTCTTCGCGCCCGTAAGACCACTTCTCATCGCACGCCTCAATCGGTTAGGGTTTAGGGACTGGCGTGATCGCGGCGTCAGTTTTACGTTTGCCTAAAAATTAGGCATGTTGCGCGCAAACTGTGCGAAACTGAATCGCTATGGATGATTTGATGACTGAATTACTAACCGCCGCCCAGATGCGGGCCATCGAACAAGCCGCAATCGAGTCGGGCGAAGTGACCGGCCTCGAGCTAATGGAACGCGCCGGTCGCGGCGTGGTTGAGGCGGTGTTTGAGGAATGGCCGGAGTTAGCCGCGACATCCCACCGCGCCGTGGTCTTGTGCGGGCCGGGCAACAACGGCGGTGACGGGTTTGTCGTGGCGCGGTTGTTGAAAGACTGGGGTTGGGAGGTTGAGGTGTTCCTCTACGGCGACCCCGTCAAACTGCCGCCGGATGCGAAAGTGAATTATGAGCGGTGGAGGCAGATGGGGGAGGTCGAAAAGTGGGACGAAGCTGTGATCGAAAGAGCGGTGTTGGGGGAAGAAACGATCCTCACTGTAGACGCGATGTTCGGTGCCGGATTGACCCGAGCACTGCCCTACGGCGAGACGCATGAAGTTTTTTCCGCGCTGGTCACTCGAGCTTTTATGGATGAAATGCCGTCTGTGGGGATAGATGTACCAAGTGGGTTGTGTGCGGACAGTGGTCGTCCACTAGGAGATGTTTTCCCAGCTTTGCTCACAGTTACTTTTCACAAACCAAAAAAAAGCCACCATATAGCTGAAGGACCCGGCTTTTGCGGTAAGGTAAATGTGAAAGAAATTGGCTTGGGTAAACGTTGGATGCGCGCAGCACCAACTCTTTTGGCTGGTTCCGGGTTTGGTGTTCCTAAAGCAAATTCTGGTGATCGGGCTCATAAATTCTCCCACGGCCACGCTCTCATCCTCTCAGGCGGACCCGGCCAAACCGGTGCCGCGCGACTATCAGCGCGGGGCGCGCTCAGGATCGGCGCGGGGTTGGTCACATTGGGCGTACCACCCTCTGCACAGATGGAAGTGGCCAGCCACATCACGTCAATAATGCTAAAACGCGTGACGGACGCCGAAAAGCTCACCGACACCCTGCAAGACAACCGCATCAACGCACTCTGCCTTGGTCCCGGTCTGGGCCTTGATCGCGCGCGCGACCTTGTTCGCGCAGCGCTCCACGTCCCGGCCCCCGAGTCGGGACCCCCGGGTCAGACAAAAGGCCCCGGATCAGGTCCGGGGCGCGCAGTAGTATTGGACGCCGATGCGCTAACCGCATTTGCCGATGATCCAGACACCTTGTTTGACATGTTGCATGAGCGTT
>Ga0209344_10004046_pt1 | contig 13834 bp, 13 predicted proteins | sample Cruoilmetagenom6_FD_187293 | JGI IMG/M metagenome (GOLD analysis project Ga0209344, IMG submission 187293) | Oil polluted marine microbial communities from Coal Oil Point, Santa Barbara, California, USA - Santa Barbara Oil Seep Sample 6 (SPAdes)... | ecosystem: Environmental > Aquatic > Marine...
CGCATTCTTGGCCAGATAGCGCGCAGCGTAGGCTGCGGAACGGTCGACCTTGGTGGTGTCCTTGCCCGAGAACGCACCGCCACCATGGGGCGCTGCGCCGCCATAGGTGTCGACGATGATCTTGCGGCCGGTCAGCCCGGTGTCGCCATCGGGACCGCCGATTTCGAACTTGCCGGTCGGGTTGATGTACCATTTGCAATCAGCTGCGATGGCCAGTCCCTCAAGCGCTTCGCGAATATAGGGCTCGACGACTTCGCGCACCTTGGCTGAATCCCAGCTACCGTCGAGGTGCTGGGTGGAAAGCACGATCGACGCGACTTCCGAGGGCTTGCCATCAACATAGCGCACCGTCACCTGGCTTTTTGCGTCGGGACCGAGCTTGCCGACGTCACCCTCGCCCTTGTGGCGGGCAGCAGCGAGCAATTCGAGGATCTTGTGGCTGTAATAGATCGGCGCAGGCATCAGATCAGGCGTCTCGTTGCAGGCATAACCGAACATGATGCCCTGGTCACCTGCGCCTTCAGAACCCTGATGATCGGAGGCGTTGTCGACGCCCTGGGCGATATGGGCGGACTGAAAATGCAGCAGCACGTCGACCTTGGCGGTTTTCCAGTGAAAACCGTCTTGCTCGTAGCCGATCGACTTGATGGCCTTGCGCGCAGCAGATTTGAACTTGGCCGGGTTGATGACGTCCTCGCCCGCCTTATTCTTCTTGATCAGCGACGGCGGTACCCGGACCTCGCCGGCAATGATAACCCGGTTGGTGGTCGCCAGTGTTTCGCAAGCAACGCGCACGCTCCACGGATCAACACCGCCCTTTTTGGCCTCGCGGTAGACCAGGTCGACGATTTCGTCGGAAATACGGTCGCACACCTTGTCAGGATGGCCTTCGGACACTGATTCACTGGTGAAAAGGAAAGTCGAGCGTTCCATTACGGGCTCCATCATGTTGACGCGGTCGAGCCTGTGTAGTGGTAACGCGCAATCCTGACAAGGTCAGAACGACATAACCATATCTTGATATGTCTTTGTGATGTGATTTGCCGCCGGGCCTGGGAGGCCGCCCGGCGGCAAATCGAATTGTATTGCCCAGTTGGGTCAGTCTGCCTCGGCTTCCGAAGCAAGCGCCTTGACGAGATCGACCAGCTTGCGGCGAACCTTCGGATCAGCAATCTTGATGAAAGCCCGGTTGAGTTGAAGCCCTTCGGAGGAAGAAAGGAAATCAACCACATAATTGGAACTATTGGCCTCGGCCATTCCCGGCTGGCTTGTTGCCGGGTCGCTCGGTGCATCTTCGAAAAAGAAACTTACCGGTACATTCAAAATCGTGGAAATGTTCTGCAGCCGGCTTGCACCAACACGGTTCGTTCCCTTCTCGTATTTTTGAATTTGCTGGAAGGTTATTCCCAAAGCTTCGCCAAGCTTTTCCTGACTCATGCCAAGCATCGTGCGGCGAAGCCGGATCCGACTGCCGACGTGAATGTCGATTGGATTCGGCTTTTTCTTGTTTTCGATCATATATTTATCCTGACAAGAGCCTGTAACTCTTTGGTTGATATGTCCCGTTGTGATAGCAGCCATGACGCCCGGGATGCACAGGAATGATAGATGCCGAACCGACTACGGGAAGTGGGTTGACGGGGACAACTATGCAATTTTAGGGGTTTTCCGTCAATCAGAGCTGTATATTTTACTTCTGCGCGCAACCAAGGCTAACAGTATCATTGCGGCGATAATCAATCCAAAACTAATTTTCCGGCTTTTTACAGACAAGAATTGACCGTCGCGGGCCGGCAAGGCCACGTCGAGGACACCGGTTTCACCCAGCGGCAGACTCGCCACGATGTTGCCAACAGCGTCAGTCACGGCGGAAATGCCGCTGTTTGCCGCCCTGACAAGCGGCAGACCGGTTTCAACCGAGCGCAGTTGAGCCTGGCGGAGATGCTGGTAAGGCCCGGGTGTGAGGCCATACCAGGCATCGTTGGTTACATTGAGCAGCAGGTCACCGCGGCCGTCCGGCAGTTCGGAGAGATCAGGGAAAATCGCCTCGTAACAGATCAGCGGCACCGCCCCCAGACCGCCCGGCAAACCGAGCAGGCCGCGGCGCTCGGCCGCCGAAAATCCGCCGAAGGAATCGGCCACGGGCGAAAGCCCGAACCGCCGTAACACTGCTTCGAACGGGAGAAATTCGCCAAAGGGGACGAGATGGGTCTTGTCGGCCGAACCGATGATCTGACCATCGTCATCAATGGCGTATATGGTGTTATAATACCGTTCCGGCGAGCCGCCGACGCCGTCTTCGCGGCGGACTCCGCCGGTCATCAGGGTCTGACCAACCTGTAACATATCAGCAATCCGCGACAGGGCGCCGGGATTTTCGGTCAGCAGGAACGGCAATGCCGTTTCAGGCCAGATAATGTGGGTCGGGCGCAACTGGCCTTCGCGTGGCGCCAAGGCACTCAGGCTCAATAACCGCGTAAAAATCCGCTCGCGCTCGGATGCATCCCATTTGGCCGACTGATCGATGGCTGGCTGGACGATACGGATAATCGCCGCCTGAGGCGCCTCCTCGTCTTCGCCGAAGCGCTGCAACGACCACCAGCCATAGCCGACATGGACTGAGAACAGCAGTAGAGCCAATAGAAGACCCGGAACAGCCGCGCGCTTTGTGCCGATCAGCGCCGGGGCCGAGAAGACAAAGACAGCGAGCGCCGAAATGCCATAAAGACCGACAATTTCGGCGGACTGCATCAGCATCGGTGTCGGCATCGCGGCGTAGCCGATGGCGTTCCAAGGAAACCCGGTCAGTGCAAAACTGCGCACCCACTCGATCAGGCCGAAAGCGGCAGACAGGGCGGCAATGCGGCCGAGCCCGTCCGACCACATCAGCCGTGCCAGCGCGGTAGCGACGCCATAAAAGATCGCCAACAGTGCCGGCAACCCCAGCACCGCCAGCGGCAAGGCCCAGGCGAAGCTGTCAGCCTCGACCAGAAGCGCGTTACCGAGCCACCAGAGGCCGGCCACGAAATAGCCCGTACCGAACCACCAGCCGGTGGCAAAAGCCGGACGCAAACGACCAAGCACGCCGGCGTCGGCAGGACCGCTGGCGCCATCAAGCAGCCAGACCAGAATCGGGAAGGAGACAAACAGTACGGCAAAGAAATTGAACGGTGGCAGCGCCAAAACCGAGAGCGCGCCCGCAAACAGCGCCAGCCCGATACGCCTTGCGCCCCAGCTCAACATGATTGATTCAGCGACCCGTTCCACGTCCACGCATCTCCCCGCCGTTATCCGCCGGTATGGCCGTAGCCTTGCTATCCGCGCGAATCAGCCGCCGCATCCTTTCAAAAAACTGCTTCCTTGTCCGGCGCGGTTCCTGGCTTTTTTACAGAATCGGGATCCTCGCGGCCATCTGGCGATTGCCGTGGCGGAAAATCGCCCTGCCCGCTACTTCCCTGTCAGTGTGACGTATCGGGAAGTTGCGAGCCGGCCCTGCTAATGCCCGATGTGAAGCGGGATGCCCGCAGACCGAGGGACGGGCCGGGGTCACGCGACGCTGGCGTCATCGGAATCAGTGGTCTTCTTGGCCGGGTAGGCTTCGCCGCGGCCAGGCCGCCGGCGTTCTGGTGTGCGGCGTTTTCGGATGATGCGGACACGCTTGACCCGGCGCGGGTCGGCGTCGGTGACGTGGAATTCGAACCCGGGCAGGCCCTGAACCACTTCACCGCGGACCGGCACACGACCGAGCTCGGAGAAGATCAGGCCGCCAATGGTGTCGACTTCCTCGCTCTGCTCGCGGATGTCGAAATCAGGTCCGATTTCCTTGGCGAGATCATCGAGTTCGGCCTTGGCGTCGACAACCCAGACATCCTCGCCGGTCTTGCTGATCAGTGTTTCTTCCTCGTCGTCATGCTCATCAGCGATGTCGCCGACCACCATTTCGACAATATCCTCAAGCGAAACGAGGCCGTCGGTGCCGCCATATTCATCGATCACCAGCGCCATCTGGATGCGGTTCGCCTGCATCCGCTGCATCAGATCCGAGGCCAGCATCGAGGCGGGCACGAACAAGACCTTGCGGGTGATGCCCGATTCCTGAAGCGTCTTGGTCAAATCGACCCGCGAGAGGTCAAGCCCGTTGAGGGAGGTGCGCTTTTGCACCACTGCGGGGTTCTTGGCGGTGGACTTGCGCTTGGTGCGGCCCTGCTTGGTGATCCAGGCGAGCAGATCTCGAATGTGGATCATGCCGCGCGGATCATCGAGGTTTTCGGCGTAAACAGGCATCCGCGACCGGCCTGATTCATCAAAAATCTCGAGCAACCGGCCCAGTGTGGTTGTCTGATCCACCGCCTCGACATCGGCGCGTGGAACCATCACGTCTTCGACACGAACCTCGCGCAGACGCAAGATATTCTGCAGCATGGCGCGCTCGTCTGGCGAGAACGCCGAATGCAGGTTTCCGCCCGGCAACAACGCTTCGGTCAGGTCCTCGCGGATGGACTCGCGATCGGAAGGGGGAAAAAGGGCGCGCACAAGTCGATGCCAAAGGCCCATGCCGTTGCTCTCATCGGGCACTTGCGGCACGGGCACGGGTAGGTAACTGTCAGCATCTTCGGTCGATGAGGCGCTCTGGGCGCCTTGGGCGTCGTCTCCGGTCGTCGCCGGGGCATTGCTGTCTGTCATCGTCTCAATATGGTTAAACCGGCTCAGTGTCGCCGTAGGGATCAGATAGGTTAAGCGAAGTCAAAATGCGAGTCTCGATTGCTTCCATTTCGTCCGCATCGTCATTTTCAATGTGATCATAGCCGAAAAGATGAAGAAAACCGTGCACAACGAGATGGGTAATGTGCTCGTCGAGCGGTTTGTCGAGTTCTCCGGCTTCGCGCTCGATGGTCTGGCGCGCCAGGATGATGTCGCCGAGCATCGGTCCAGGCAGCCCTCCGGGGACCAGCGGAAAGGCCGGAAACGACAGGACATTGGTGGGCTTTGGCTGGGCCCGCCACTGGGCGTTGATCTCGGCCATCATCGCGTCGTCGGCAAGAACAAGCGAGACTTCCGGCGGCTCGGCCGGAAACGGCTGGCCTTCGCGCTCTGAAAGATCCCTGGCGGCTGCTTCAAGTGCCGTGAGCGCCAAGGCCTCGATACGATCCGGATCGTCCCAGGCGCCTGCCTCGTGCGCAAGTGCCAGGCTGATGGCGGGCGCATTTGCCAAGCTGATGCTCACCGGTCGCTGTCGGGCTTGGGGTGGTCGCGCCGGCCATAGGCCTCGACAATCCGCTGCACCAGCGGATGGCGCACCACATCGATTTCGCGAAAACGGCAGGTGACGACCCCGTCAACGCCTTCAAGGTAGTCCAGCGCCTCGACCAGACCCGAAGTGACACCACGCGGCAGGTCGACCTGGCTTGGGTCGCCGGTAACGATCATCCGCGAGTTCTCGCCCAGACGGGTGAGAAACATCTTCATCTGCATTTGCGTAGTATTTTGGGCCTCATCAAGGATGACGGCGGCATTGGCGAGGGTACGGCCACGCATGAATGCCAACGGCGCGATCTCGATGACGCCGGCGGTCATGGCGCGCTCGACCTTGTCACCGGGCATCATGTCATAAAGCGCGTCATAGAGCGGTCGCAGATAGGGGTCGACCTTTTCTTTCATGTCGCCCGGCAGGAAGCCAAGACGCTCACCCGCCTCCACCGCCGGACGCGACAGGATAATACGCTCGACCGAACCGCGTTCCAGCAGCTGTGCGGCATAGGCGACCGCGAGATAGGTCTTGCCGGTGCCTGCCGGGCCGACACCGAACACCAACTCTGCGCGCTCCATCGCCCGCATATAGGCATCCTGGGTCGGCGTGCGCGCCATCACCGTCTTCTTGCGGGTGGAAATCTGCGCCAGCGCCAACTTGCCCTTGCGCTCAAGCGTCGGCAGCACCAGATGGTCGTCGGCGGCCAGCGCCATGCGAATGGCGCCCTCGACGTCGGAGCTGTCGAGGCTGGCGCCCTTGAGCAAGCGGTCATAGAGGTGATCAAGCGCACGGCGGGCCTGATTGGTCGCCATTTCTTCGCCACGCAGCGTCACGGTGTTGCCGCGCGAACGGGCGTCGATCTTCAGCTTTTGCTCGATCAGCGCCAGATTCTGGTCGAACTGGCCGAACAACTCGCTGGCGAGCCGGTTGTTTTCAAAGGTGAGCGCAAGATGGGTCGTATCGGACGCGCCTGACGCGGGCGCCTCGGCTTGTGCCGGGGACAGATACTCAGCTGCCAAACGCTCTTGCTCCCTTATTGCTCGAATTCAGCATCACGCGGGTTCCGCGAAAAGGCTGCTCGAGTCGGTTTCTGTGATTCGAACTGAAACAATGTCACCGATTTTGCCAACCTTTGCATCAACTATTACCGGCTGGAGCCACGGCGAGCGGCCGATAAGCTGGTCAGTGTTGCGTCCGGGCTTCTCCAGCAGCAGATCCACGGTCTTGCCCATGCATTGGCGGCCGAAGGCTCGGGTCTGCTCGCTGAGCAGTGCCTGCAGCCGCGCCAGCCGTTCGGTCTTGACCGATTCGGCTACCTGATCTTCCATCCCGGCGCCGGGCGTGCCGGGGCGGATTGAATATTTGAACGAGAATGCGGCGGCGTAATTGACCGCGCGGATCAAATCCATGGTGGCCTCGAAATCCGCATCGGTTTCGCCGGGAAACCCGACGATGAAATCGCCAGAAAGGGCAATATCAGGGCGCGCGGCACGGATCCGCTCGACCAGTCGGACGTACTCCTCGGCGGTGTGACGGCGGTTCATCGACTTGAGGATGGCGTCCGACCCTGACTGCACAGGCAGATGCAGATAGGGCATCAGTTCGGGCAGATCGCGGTGGGCGGCGATCAGCGAATCGTCCATGTCGCGCGGGTGGCTGGTGGTGTAGCGGATACGCACCAGACCGTCGATTTCGGCGAGACGCCGAATCAGTTCGCCCAGACCCCATTCACGACCGTCGATGCCCTTGCCGTGCCAGGCATTGACGTTCTGACCGAGCAGGGTGATTTCGCGGACCCCGGCATCGACCAGCCGTTGGGCCTCCTGGACGATCCGGTCGACCGGCCGGGAAACTTCGGCGCCGCGGGTATAGGGCACCACACAGAAGGTGCAGAACTTGTCGCAGCCTTCCTGAACGGTAAGGAAGGCGGCAACGCCACGGGCGCGGATGGCCCGAGGCGAGGTGTTGGGCAGGCCGTCGAACTTGTCTTCGGCGGGAAAATCGGTTTCCACCACGCGCTCGCCCTGTCGAGCCCGCGCCAGCGCCTGCGGCAGCCGGTGATAGGTCTGTGGGCCGATGACAACATCGACCACCGGCGCGCGCCGGATGATCTCCTGGCCCTCGGCCTGGGCGACGCAGCCGGCAACGGCGACCATCAGGTCACCTCCCTCGGCATTGCGCTGCTTTTTCAGCTTGGCCAGACGGCCGAGTTGGGAATAAACTTTCTCAGCTGCCTTTTCGCGGATATGGCAGGTGTTGATCAGGATCAGGTCGGCGGCTTCGACAGTATCGACCGCCTGATAGCCGTCGCTTGTCAGCGCGTCGCCCATGCGCTCGCTGTCATAGACGTTCATCTGGCAACCATAGGTCTTGATGAAGACCTTGCGGGTGTTCGTCCTGGTCGCTGCGTCAGCCAGGACTGCGGATTCTGTGGTGGGGGGCACTTCTGTCATGGGGGGCTTTTAGCCCTAATGCCTGCCGCGCTCAAATGGTTTCATGAGGGCGATAATGGGCATGCATCAGATCGAGGCCAGAAAGTGACATTTGCGCATTCGACTGAACCCGCAATGCTTGAATGGCGGAGCTTGAATGGCACGACCTAAAGATCGCTATTCAGTTCCTGATCCTTCCGCGCAGGGCAGCGGCGAGGCCGGCGCGCACGCGGGCCTCCATCAGGCGGGCGGTGGTTTTGCGGTCAGAGCCGGCGTCAAAGGCGACCGGATCGCCAAACACGACATCGACTTCCATCGCGCCCTGCCTGAGCACACCGAGTAGATGCGGACCAAGCGCAACATCACCGGGCCAGGCGGCGAGCGGACGGTGGTAACGCCCCATCGCCATACCATGAATTCCGACATAGGCGATCGATACCGGCTGAATGTGCACTACGCCTCCCGGCACATGGGCAAGGGCTGCGCTGGCGGCGCCAAACAGCGAGGATTTGAACGGCAGCACCCGGTTGCCGTCCGAGGTGGTGCCTTCGGCAAACAGCACCACGACCTCGCCAGCCAGAAGCCGTCTGGAGACATCGGAAATCTGCACGCCGGTCTTGCGCCGCTCCGTGCGCTCAATGAATACAGAGCGTTGCAATCGTGCCAGCCAGCCGAATATTGGCCAGGTCCGGACCTCGGATTTGGCGATGAAGACCACATCGGCGACCGAGCCCAGCACAAGAATGTCTTTCCAGGACGCATGATTGGAAACCAGCAGCAGCGGCCTTTCGGTAGCCAGCGCGCCATGGGTGGTCACCTTGATGCCCATCACCCGGCACATCACCCGGTGCCACCAGCGTGGCAGCCGGCGCATCAGCGAAAAGCCCAGGCCAATCGCCATCAGTTGCACTGGCAGCAGGGACAGCGTCAGCACCACGAAGGCGAGCAGGACGAAGCCTATGCGCAACGTCGCGATCATGGCGGGGACAGAAACAGGGGATAGCGGCCGGCACTCAGCATGGCGATGGCTTCACCGCTTGTCGCCCTTGAGGGGGACGCCGTAGAGTTCAAGCCGGTGGTCAACCAGGCGAAAGCCGTGTTCGCGGGCGATCCGCTCCTGCAGGGCTTCGATTTCCGGTGAATGAAATTCGATCACCTGGCCGGTGCGCAGATCGATAAGGTGGTCGTGATGCTCTTCGGGCACGGTCTCGTAACGCGAGCGGCCGTCGCGGAAATCGTGCCGCTCGATGATGCCGATATCTTCAAACAGCTTGACCGTGCGGTAAACGGTGGACATCGAGATGCGCTGATCGACCAGCACGGCCCGCCGATGCAATTCCTCGACGTCGGGATGGTCATCGGCGCCATCGAGCACGCGAGCAATGATGCGTCGCTGCTCGGTCATGCGCATGCCACGCTCGGCGCATCGGTCTTCAAGGGATCGTTGTTCGTCCATAAGCTGCCCCGCCGGTCACAAAGGTGACGAGTGCCGCCGTCAATCAAACCGACGGTCTGGTTGGGGACTAACGAAGATCGTGGCGCATGACAAGCGCCGTCGTACGCTGAGCCCCCTCCTGCGCGTAATAGGCGCGGCGCTCCCCGACCTTGGCAAAATTCAGCTTGCGATACAATTCAAGCGCGGCAAGGTTGGTTTCGTCGACCTCGAGGAAGATTTCCTCGGCATCGCGGCGCGCCGCCTCCTGCATGGCGCTGCGCATCAATCGCCATCCCAACCCCGACCGTCTGTGCTTGGGCGAAATTCCGATCGACAGGATTTCAGCCTCGCCTGCGGCCTCGCGGCCAAGCACAAATCCAGCGGCTGCATGGCGGGCACGGCCTTCCGGACAAGCGAGAAACCCGAATACGGCCGGTTGCGAAACCAGGCTTTCAAACTCGCCGTCACCCCAGCCATGGGCAAAAGCCTCGCCGTGAATTCGGGACATGGTGTGCGCATCCTTCCTTTCGGCGACCAGGATCAGACATTCAGGGGAGCGGGAGAACAGGCTCAACACCATCGGCTAGACCGCCTCGTGCGGCAGCGCGAAGCCGGTCTGCGGCTTGGCGTCGGCGTCGCGCAGATAGCGCGGCTCGGGCGGATTGGCCCCGGGATCAAGATGGGAGGCGAGCCGCGCCACATCGGCAATCGCCGGCGCGGCAACATCGCCGATTACCCGCTCGGCCAGCGATTCGTCTTCAGCGGCAAGCAGGGCGGCGCCACTGCCAATCAGCCAAGCACCGGTGCGCCGGACTTCGGCTGCGGCCTCGACCGGCGTCCATTCGGCACCTGGGGTAATGATTTCGCCGTCGGCGCCCGCAATCAGTGCCCAAACCCGATCGCGGCGGGCATCGAGCGCGGCCATTACCGGCGCGGCTTTGGCCAGCGTCGCGGGAACCGCAATGGCTTCGAGTGAACCGACGCCGACCGCTGGAATGCTATTGGCGAGCGCCAGCCCACGGGCGAAGGCAACGCCGACACGGATGCCGGCGAACGAACCGGGGCCGATGGTAACGCCAACCCGCGCGACTTCGGAGAGCGTAACGCCGGCGGTGTCGAGGACCGTCTGCAAGACAGATGGAAGCTGCTCGGCATGGCCGCGGCCGATATCCGGGCTGGCTTCGGCAATAATACGATCACCCTCGCCCTTATGGAGGGCGACGGAACAAAATCTTGCCGAACAGTCGATTGCGAGCGTGAGCACCTGACATCCATTGATCGCGCCGCGCGAAAACCGCGCGGCGTCACAGTGTAAATGCTTCTAGAAGCAGTGGCGGCTGGGGTAAAGAGCCTGCTGCGTCAGACGACTGCTTCGACTTCGCGCACTTCCGGCACGAAATGCTTGAGCAGGTTCTGAATGCCGTGCTTGAGCGTGGCCGTCGAAGACGGGCAGCCGGCGCAGGCGCCTTTCATGTGCAAAAATACCTTGCCATCGCGGAAGCCGCGGAAGGTGATGTCGCCGCCGTCCTGGGCGACAGCCGGGCGGACGCGGGTTTCCAGGAGTTCCTTGATGGTAGCGACAATGGTCTCGTCGCCAGCCTCGAAGAATTCCTCGCCGGTGTCCTCAGCGGCATCATTGCCACTCGACAGAACCGGTGCGCCGGACATGAAATGTTCCATGATGGTGCCCAGAACAGCCGGCTTGATATGCTGCCAGTCAGGCCCATCCTTGGTGATGGTGATAAAATCATAACCGTAGAAAACACCGGTTACGCCGGGAATTTCGAACAACTTGGCGGCCAGCGGCGAAACCTTGCCGGCCTCGTCAGCATCGCGGAAGTCGGCGGTGCCGCTGTCCAGAACCACCTTGCCGGGCAGAAATTTCAAGGTCGCCGGGTTGGGCGTGGATTCGGTCTGAATGAACATTCTCGGGTCTCCCGCCCGACGTCGCGCCGAGCCAGTTTAGAATACTTCAAAACAAGATAGGCCTCACCGGGCCGCGGATCAAGGGCAGATCTTGCCTGCCATGCTCCCTGAACGGAGGATTTTTCTAACTCAGGGCGTCAATCTCGTCATCGGAGAGCGCGTCGGGTATCACTGTCACAGGAATCGGGAACGCGGCACCTCGCCCGGCGATCGACGCCACCAGCGGCCCTGGGCCGTCCTTGGCCGACCCGGCAGCGAGCACCAGAATGGCAATGTCCTGGTCTTCCTCGATGACGGCGTGGATCTCTTCTGTGGTCTTGCCCTGCCGAATCACGGTTTCGGGATCGATGCCGATAATCTGGCGCAATTTCTCGCTGGCCTTGGCCAGCGTCGCCTCGGCCAGTTCCATCGCCTCGGCGCGCATGATTTCTTCAACCCCGAGCCAATGCTGGAAATCGCCGGGCTGGATCACATAGACCAGCACCAGACCGCCGTTGGAATTGTAAGCTCGCATCCCGGCGTAGCGCATCGCGCGTTCGCACTCGGGCGTGTCGTCGATCACGGCCAGGAATTTACGCCGGTGGCCGGCTTCGCGTGAGCGTCTACGTGATACCATTGCGGGACCATGCCATTTCCGACGGGCTGACGGCAAGACTGTTTTTGAGGCTGTCAGACAAAACCAATAATCTCGCGAACATCGGCCATGGTCTTCTCGGCAATCGCGTTGGCGCGCTGCGAGCCATCCTTGAGGATTGCGTCGATATGGCTCGGGTCCGTCATCAACCGTTGCATCTCGGTGGTGATCGGCTCCAGCACACTGACGGCAAGATCGGCCAGCGCCGGCTTGAACGCTGCGAATTGCTGGCCGCCATATTCGTCAATGACGTCCTGGCGGCTGCGATCGCTCAGCGCCGCGTAGATGCCGACCAGGTTTTCGGCTTCCGGCCGGCCCTTGAGTTCATCGAGCGTGTCCGGCAGCGGCGCGGGGTCGGTCTTGGCCTTGCGGATTTTCTTGGCGATGGTATCGGCGTCGTCGGTGAGGTTGATGCGCGACAAATCGGACGGCTCCGATTTCGACATTTTCTTTGTGCCGTCGCGCAGGCTCATCACCCGCGGTGCCGGTCCCTCGATCAGCGGTTCGGTCATCGGAAAGAAGCCCGACACCTTTTCCTCGCCGACCATCATCTCGACGCCGAGCCCAGCTGCGTCAATGCGCTTGGAAAAATCATTGTTGAATTTCTGGGCAATGTCGCGGGTCAGCTCGAGATGCTGCTTCTGGTCGTCGCCGACAGGCACATGGGTAGCGCGGTAAAGCAGGATGTCGGCAGCCATCAGGCTCGGATAGGCCAAGAGTCCGAGCGAGGCGTTTTCGCGATCCTTGCCTGCCTTGTCCTTGAACTGGGTCATCCGGTTCATCCAGCCGATGCGGGCGACACAATTGAAGATCCAGGCGAGTTCGGCGTGCCCGGATACCGCAGACTGGTTGAAGACGATGTGCTTGACCGGATCGATACCTGAGGCAATGAAGGCGGCGGCGATCGAGCGGGTCTGCCCCTTGAGATCGTCATGAACCAACTGTGCCGTGATCGAGTGCATGTCGACCACGCAGAAGATGCAGTCATGCTCGTCCTGGAGCGTCACGAACTTGCGGATGGCGCCGAGATAATTGCCCAGATGCAGATTGCCGGTGGGCTGTACGCCGGAAAACACCTGCGGTTTGAAAGTGGCGGTCATGACATGCTCCTGACGGGCTTGTGGAGGGCCCGGATACCTCGTTGAAATCGGGCGGGGTTATGCGGGCGGGAAGCGCCTGCGTCAAGAGCGGCGCCAGCAACCAGATCTGCGGCCAACAGCGGATCTGGTAGTCCTCAGGAGCGCTTGCGGCGTCTGAACAGCCGCGCGAACTCGGCCCGGTCGAGTGCGCCGGTGAGGAAGGCAAAGCTGAAATAGACCGCGGCACCCGCCACCACCGTCAGCAGCACCGAGCCGAGCCGAACCAGCAGCGTCGCATCGAGCAACAGATGCGGGAAGTTTTCGCCGATCCACCATAAAACCGCGCCCATCAGTGCGGAACCGACCAGAATCAGCGCCACCCGGCGGATGGTCAGCGGGGATGGCCGGAACAGGTCGCGCGCAAGTAGCCGCTGCCCAAGATAGAGCGCCTGCAGCCAGCCGGCGAGACTGGTGGCGATGGCAATTCCGGTGACGCCAAGACGGGGAAACAGGATCAGGCTTCCGGCGATGTTGATGAAAACCGAGACCATCGAGGCCAGAAGCGGTGTGCGCATGTCCTCGCGGGCATAGAAGGCCGGCGTGAAGATCTTGCTCAGCACGAATGACGGAAGCCCAATGGCAAACGCAGCAAGCACGCTCGCCGTGAGCACGGTGGTCTCGCGGGTAAAAGCGCCACGCTCGAACACCAGGGCGATGAAGGGTTGCGGCAGCAATGCCAAACCGACAGCAGCGGGGACGGTGATCGCCAGACCGAATTCAAGGCTGCGGTTTTGCAGATGCTGGGCTTCGCGGGTATCGCCGGCACCGAGCGCACGCGACAATTCGGGCAGCAGCACGACGCCGATGGCAATGCCGATGACGCCAAGCGGCAGTTGATTGAGACGGTCGGCATAGTTGATGACGGCGATAGCGCCGTCCTGTGCCGAGGCGATAATCTGGCCCACCAGCAGGTTGATCTGGGTGATGCCGCCGGTTACCGCCGCCGGCAACGCCAGCCATAACAGCCGCTTGACGGCGGGGGTCAGGCGCGGACGCACCGGGGCAAGGGTGAAGCCTTCG
>Ga0209344_10004048_pt1 | contig 13830 bp, 13 predicted proteins | sample Cruoilmetagenom6_FD_187293 | JGI IMG/M metagenome (GOLD analysis project Ga0209344, IMG submission 187293) | Oil polluted marine microbial communities from Coal Oil Point, Santa Barbara, California, USA - Santa Barbara Oil Seep Sample 6 (SPAdes)... | ecosystem: Environmental > Aquatic > Marine...
CTTTGCCAACGCCTTGCCCAGCGCCTCCAACCGCGCATCCACTGCGTCGTAAGGCACAAGGATCAGCAACTCGTCCGGGGACATCCAGGCGATGCCCGAGTCATCCTTCACATTTGCCTTTCGCTGGCCGGGCATGTCCTGCCCGGTGGCTGCTGCCGCGGCCTTCTTGAGGGCGGTGTTTCCCAGGTCACCGCGCAGGGTGATCATCCCCTGCAAACCGATTTCGCGGACCTGGGCGATCCCGTCATAGGATGCGCCTTGCAGCGCGCTTACTGCCTCAGACATTTTGCTTCTCCCCGTCCTTGTCGAAGAACACCGGATCGACGATCCTGGCCTGCGTCACCGGCCCGCCAATGCGCGGGATATCCAGTACCTCGCCCATGCGGTCCGGCCCGTGCAGGACCAGCGCCATGGCGATCCCGCGATCCAGCGTCGGTGAATGGTAGGTCGACGTGACCCGCCCCTGCACATTGCGCTGGCCATTGGCGTTCGTGCCCTCGGCGACGATATAGGCCCCATCGGGCAGCGTGCTGCCATCGAGGGTTTCCAGACCGACCAGTTTCCAGCGGTTCGGATCGGTCATGTGGCTGCGGGCCTGCGCACGCTTGCCAAGGTAATCCTCTTTCTTCTTGGATATTGCCCAGTTCAGCCCCAAATCCTGCGGGATCACGGTGCCGTCGGTCTCGTCCCCGATCATGATGAAGCCCTTTTCGGCCCGCATGATATGCAACGCCTCGGTCCCGTAGGGGGTAACGCCATGGGCCGCACCGGTCGCCAGCAGCAGATCCCACAACGCGCGGCCCTGCGAAGCTTTGACCGCGATCTCGTAGCTAAGCTCGCCCGAGAACGAAATCCGGTAAACCCGTGCCGCCATACCGCCCAGCATGATGTCTGCCCAGCGCATGAAGGGCAGCGCCTCGGCCGAGACATCATCCCCGGTCAAGGCAGACAGAACCTCGCGCGCCTTCGGTCCGACAAGAGCGATCTGCGCATATTGCTCTGTCACGTTGGCAACGTAGACGTCCCAATCCCACCATTCGGTCTGCAGCCATTCTTCCATGTGGCCATGGATGCTCTCGGCGCCGCCGGTGGTGGTGTGGCACAGGAACGTCTGATCGTCGATCCGCGCCACAACGCCATCGTCTATCAGGAACCCGTTCTCGTTGCACATCAGACCGTAACGGCAGAAGCCCGGTTTCAGGCTCGACATCATGTTGGTGTAGAGCATGTCGAGAAACTTGCCCGCGTCCGGCCCCTTGACCAGAAGCTTGCCCAGTGTGGAGGCATCCAGCAGCCCGAGGCTGTTCCGCGTTGCCAGAACCTCGCGCTTGACCGCGTCCTCGATGCTTTCACCATCTTTTTGGTAGCAGTAAGGGCGACGCCACTGGCCCACCGGCTCCCAATAGGCGCCGTTTTCGGCGTGCCAGTCATACATCGCCGTCCGGCGCAGCGGCTGGAAGCGCTCGTCGCGCGCTTCGCCCGCGATCGAGGCCATTGAAATCGGCGTGTAGGGCGGGCGGAACGTGGTGGTGCCCGTCTGCGGGATCGGCTGGCCCAGCGTGTCCGACAGGATCGCCAGCCCGTTGATGTTGCTCAGCTTGCCCTGATCGGTCGCCATGCCCAACGTGGTGTAGCGCTTGGCGTGTTCGACGCTCTCGAAGCCCTCACGGGCTGCCAGCTGCACGTCCGACACCTTGACGTCATTCTGGTAATCCAGCCAGGCTTTCATCCGCTTCTTGATGCCAGCACCGTGCGGCATCATCCACACCGGTGCCATAGGTGCCTCTTCAACGGTTTCCGCCTCCGGCGGCGCGCCTTTCTTCGGCGTGTGGCCGGTGGCCGAGGCTGCCGCCTGCCCTGCCGCGTTCGCGTCGCGCAGCACATCGTTCAGCACCAGTGCGCCGTTAGCGCTGCCAGCCGCAATAACAAAGGCTTCGCCCGAAGCACCGGTCGGTGCCTTATCCACATCGGGGCGGAAATAGGCGTGATCGGTATCCCAGATCAGTTTGCCGCCGCAATGCGACCACAGGTGCACGACCGGCGACCAGCCGCCCGACATAGCCACCGCGTCGCAGGCTATCTCTTCCAGCACGGCGCCTTCGCCGGCCTGGCTGCAGATCTCGACGCCAGTCACGCGTTTGCCGCCCTTGACCGAGGAGATCCCGTGCCCCATCAGCACCCGGATGCCCAGAGCCTTGGCCTCAGCCATCAGGGCGCTGTCAGTTGGCAACACCCGCGCATCAAGGATCACAGGCACGTCGAGCCCCTGCTTTTTCAGGCAGATCGCGGTGCGGTAAGCATCGTCGTTATTTGTCACGACAACCGTGCGATCGCCCAGAGAGACCCCGTAATTGACCGCATAGTCCCGCACGGCAGAGGCCAGCATGACGCCGGGAATGTCGTTGCCCGCAAAGCTGAGCGGGCGCTCGATGGCACCCGTGGCGGTGACAATCTGCCGGGCGCGGATGCGCCACAGGCGGTGGCGCGGGCCTGCCGCCTCGGGCTGATGATCGCCAACACGCTCGTAGCCCAGTGCGTAACCATGATCGTAGACGCCCGCCCCCATCATGCGATTGCGCAGGGTCACGTTGGGCATGTTTTCAAGCGCCGCAACGGTTTCGTCCACGAACTTGTCCACAGGCTGCCCGTCGACGGTGCCGCCATCGACCGGGGCCCGTCCGCCCCAATGCGGGGTCTGCTCGATCAACAGCACCTTGGCACCGGCCTCGCCCGCTGCCCTAGCGGCCTGCAGACCAGCCACACCGCCGCCGACCACCAGCACATCAACGAAGGCGTAGAAATGCTCGTAAGTGTCAGTGTCGCGCTCCTTGGGCGCGCGGCCCAAACCTGCGGAACGGCGGATGAACGGCTCGTAGACATGTTTCCAGAAAGGTCGCGGGTGGATGAACATCTTGTAATAGAAGCCCGCAGGCAGGAAGCGGCTCAGTTTGGAGTTGATCGCGCCGATGTCGAATTCGAGCGACGGCCAGTGGTTCTGGCTGGTGCAGGTCAGCCCATTGAAAAGCTCGGTCGTGGTGACGCGCTGGTTGGGCTCGAAGCTGTTGCCCTCGCCCATGCCAACAAGGCCGTTGGGCTCTTCGGCGCCAGATGCCACGACGCCGCGCGGGCGGTGATATTTGAACGAGCGGCCGATCATCATGTGATCGTTTGCCAGCAATGCCGAGGCGATCGTGTCCCCCTCTACGCCACGCAGGCGCATACCGTTGAAGGTGAATTCCAGGCTGCGCGATTTGTTCAGGAAACGGCCGCCCTGTGCCAGACGTGTGCTCATTTGGAAACCCTCGTGCCTGTGGCTGCGGGAGCGATTGAGGTATTTTTGGAAAGATGAAAGATCATGAGAATTCCCTCCACGACCAGCCGGGGCGCTTGGCGGTGATCGCGTCCTTGATTTCCTGCGGCGGCTCAAATGTCTGGGCCGGGTAGGTTCCGTAGACTTCCAGCGTCATGGTATCGCGGGCCGCATGGAACCACTTGCCGCAGCCATTGTTGTGGCGCCAGCGCTCGAAATGGACGCCCTTGGGGTTCACCTTGGAGAAGAGGTAATCGCGAAACTCGGAGTCGGATGAGCCGGGGCCGAAACGTTTCACATGCGCCTCACCGCCGCCGTGAAATTCGGTTTCCTCGCCGGTCACGCCGCAATAGGGACAGGTCAGGATCAGCATGGGGCACATTCCTTTCGAGAAGGGGCAGAAATAGCGGAACGCCACGCAAATAGGGCGGATGCCAAGCGGCACCGCCCTTTTTGCAGTATTACGGACAGACGTGCGACGTCAGTTGCCGGTGACGGCATCTTCCACGGCTTCGGCAGCAGGTGCCGCACCTTCGATGGAAATAGTGACGTCATCGCGGCTGGTGCCGCCGTCATAAAGCAGCCAGCCAATGACGCCGACCGCGACGACAAGGCCGCCGACAATGAAGGCGAGGAAGCCGTTGCTCTGGCGCTGGCCGGATTGGACTTGATCGGACATGATGCGTCTCCTGATTGGGTACGTTTCACGGTCCCAACGCAGGTTTTTGCGGAAAGGTTCCTCATCAGTGCGCCACCCCCGCCGCAACGCTTTCGTCGATGAAGCGGCCCTCGGCGAAACGGTCGAGCGAGAACGCCTCGGTCAGGGGCGAGTGTCCCTTGGCCATCAGTTCGGCAAAGCCCCACCCCGAGCCAGGGATCGCCTTGAACCCGCCGGTGCCCCAGCCGCAGTTCATGAACATGCCGTCCACTGGTGTTTTGGACAGGATCGGCGAGCGGTCGCCTGTCATATCCACGATGCCGCCCCATTGGCGCAGCATCTTGAGCCGCGCGATCATCGGGAAGGTTTCGACCAGCGCGCGGACGGTTTCCTCGATATGGTGGAACGCGCCGCGCTGTGTGTAGTTGTTGTACCCGTCCGCGCCGCCGCCGATGACCATCTCGCCCTTGTCGGACTGGCTCATGTAGCCGTGCACCGTGTTGGCCATCACCACCACGTCCATGCATGGCTTGATCGGCTCGGATACCAGCGCCTGAAGCGCCACGGATTCGATCGGCAGACGGAAGCCCGCCATTTCGGCCAGATGGCCCGAATGGCCCGCCACGACTACGCCCAGTTTGTCGCAAGCGATATCGCCCCGGTTGGTGGTGACGCCAGTGACTTTGCCGCCCGATTGGCGGATGCCGGTCACTTCGCATTTCTGAATGACGTGCATACCCATGGCCGAGCAGGCCCGCGCATAGCCCCAGGCGACCGCATCGTGACGCGCGGTCCCGGCCCGCGCCTGCCAAAGCGCGCCCAGAACCGGATAGCGCGGCCCGTCGAGATTGATGATCGGCACCAGTTCCTTGACCCGCTGGGGGGTGATGAATTCGGTCGTCACACCTTGCAGCGCGTTGGCATGAGCGGTGCGCTCGTAGCCGCGCACCTCGTGCTGGGTCTGGGCCAGCATCATCACGCCGCGAGGGCTGAACATCACGTTGTAGTTCAGATCCTGGCTCATCGTCTCGTAGAGGCTGCGGGCCTTTTCGTAGATCGCCGCCGAGGGATCCTGAAGATAGTTCGAGCGGATGATCGTGGTGTTGCGGCCAGTGTTACCGCCACCCAGCCAGCCCTTTTCGAGGATCGCCACATTGGTGATGCCGAAATTCTTGCCCAGGTAGTAGGCCGTGGCCAGACCATGCCCGCCGGCACCGACGATGATAACGTCATATTTGGCGCGCGGTTCCGGTGAGGCCCAGGCGCGCTCCCATCCGGTGTGGTGGCGCAGAGCCTCTCGGGCGACGGCAAAGGCAGAATATTTTTTCATGCGGGGCCTCGATGACAGGGGATTCGGCACAGCCGGTTTTACAGACCGGTATGCGACATGCCCGGCCAGAAATGGATACATAATGCGGCGTCCGGCGCGAAATATGCGACATCGAGATGTCACATGGGGGCAGCAGCGACACCGTGCCCCTTTTTTCCTGTCCGGCGCGGCGCTATGTGGGGGCAAGAGCAGGGAGCAATGATGATTTTCTGGACCCTCACAGGCGCGCTGGCGCTGGCTGTCAGTGCCGCCATTGGCGCCGCGCTTGTGCGCGGGCGCGTGGGCGACGCGCCGCCCGCAGCCTATGACATCGGAGTTTACCGCGATCAGTTGCGCGAAGTGGAGCGCGATCAGGCACGCGGAGTGCTGACCGAGGCCGAAGCCGGGCGCGTGCGCACCGAAGTTTCGCGCCGCATCCTTGCCGCCGATGCCCAGTTGCAACGCGGCGGCGAGACGGGCGGGCAGCCGCCGGTTGCGGGCCGGATCGTGTTTGCGTTGGCGACGCTGGCTTTGGTCGGCGGGTCGCTCGCGCTCTACAGCCGGATCGGGGCACCCGGCTATCCCGACCTGCCACGCGAGGCGCGGCTTGCGGCGTCGGACGAGGCGCGCTCCGCACGCCTGAGTCAGGCCGAGGCAGAAGCCCGCGCCCTGCCCGCCCCGGCACAACCCGAACCCGCCCCGGAATTTGCCGAACTGATGGACAAACTGCGCGCCGCGATGCAGGAAAACCCCGACGATCCGCGCGGGTTGCAACTGCTGGCACGCAACGAGGCCATGCTGGGCAACACAAGCGCCGCCATCGCCGCCCAGAGCCGCCTGATCGAGGTCAGCGGTCCTGCCGCGCGCGCGGATGACTACGCCTTTCTTGCCGATCTGATGGTGACGGCGGCGAATGGCTATGTCTCGGCCGAGGCCGAAACCACCCTGCGCACGGCGCTGGAACGCGATCCGGGCAATCAGACCGCGCGGTACTACCTTGGCCTTTACCTTGCTCAGGTGGACAGGCCCGATGCCGCTTTCCGCCTCTGGGACGGATTGCTGAAGGATAGTCCGGCGGACGCGCCCTGGGTGCCGCTCATTCGCGATGCCCTGCCCGAACTCGCGTCCATGGCCGGGGTGAAATACCAATTGCCGTCGCTAGACGATACAGCCGGCCCCAGTGCCGCCGATGTCGAAGCGGCGGGCGCGATGAGTGCCGCGGACCGGATGGAGATGATCCGCGGCATGGTCGCGGGATTGTCGGACCGGCTGGCCAACGAAGGCGGCACGGCCGAAGAATGGGCACAACTGATTTCCGCATACGGCGTTCTTGGAGAGACAGAGCGCGCCACCGCCATCTGGGGCGAGGCGCAGGAAGTCTTTGCCACCCGTCCCGAGGACCTTGAAACGGTGCGGGCGGGCGCGATCCGCGCTGGGGTGGCGCAATGATCTTCGAGGATATCGAGGGCTTCGTGCAGGCACTGCCCCCGATGCGCGCGCTGATCGGCCTTGATCTGGGGGACAAGACCATCGGCGTGGCCATCTCGGACCGCTCACTGTCGGTCGCAAGCCCGTTCGAGACGATCCGCCGCCGCAAATTCGGCCTTGATGCCGCGCGCCTGCTGGAGATCGCCACAGGCCGTGAGGTCGGCGGTATCATCCTTGGCCTGCCGCGCAACATGGACGGCTCGGAAGGCCCGCGTTGCCAATCCACCCGCGCTTTCGCCCGTAATCTGACGCGGCTTACCGACCTGCCCATCGGCTACTGGGACGAGAGATTATCCACGGTCGCTGCCGAAAAAGCGCTGTTGGAGGCGGATGCGTCACGTAAACGTCGCGCAGAGGTGATCGACAACATAGCCGCTTCCTATATCCTTCAAGGTGTGTTGGACCGTTTGCATCATATGAAGGACGCGCTGTGAGAGACGAGACAAACGACAAATCCGACGGTGCGAATGTCTGGAGCCGCAACGAAGTCGAGAGCCCTTGCATCCGCATCTGCGTGGTGCATCCCGAGGCGCGGATTTGTACCGGCTGCAACCGGAGCATCGACGAGATCAGCCGCTGGTCGAAGATGACCAATGAAGAGCGCGCCCGGATCACCGCCGAATTGCCGGGGCGCACGGCGCTGTTGCGCAAACGTCGCGGCGGCCGCGCGGCGCGTATGGCGGGGCGCGAGGGATAACCTCGCGCATGGCGCGCTGAACCAAGACGGCCCGCGCCCCTTATGGCAGCGTCAGCCACCCATCATCCGACCCCGACAGTTCCGGCCTGAAATAGGCGATCATCCGGCCTTCCTCGGGCGCCTCGGCCCCCGCGCCCCAAGGCGCGACACCATGCAACGCCAAACGATGCACCAGCGTCGCCTCGCCCGGTCTCGCAGGCAATTCGACCCTGCGGCAGATCTCAAAGACCTGAGCGCGGGTATAGGTGTAGATTTCGGTCAGATCGACCTCGCCCCAACGCTCTGGCGGTGTGTGGCGCAATGCGCGGGCAAACGTGCCGCGCATGATCTCGTGGCTGCCTTCCCAGACCACCAGCGGGCTGGCCTCGGCACTGGTCTGCGTCAACGGTAGCCCGAGGATATAGGCGTGCCGCTCTTTCAGCATCCGCCGTCGCTCTGGCCCGATCGCCAGTAACCCGTCCACATGCGCCGCATCGCGCCGGAACCTGTAGCGCGCCGCGCCTTCGCCCTCGCCTTCTCGCGGTTTGGGGTAGCCGGGATATGTGACCGAAACCTGGCCACGGTGCAGGGGCAGCCTGCCGTAGAGTTCAACCGCTTGCTCATAGCCCGGCCCAACCAGCGGCCCCGATCCGCCAAGCGATCCATCCGCTGCGTTTGGCAGCGCATCGACACCCACGAACCACGTACCGGCGCATTGCAGCCATTCCGCGCGGAGGACCGGATCGGCAACCGCCACCAGTGCGGCCTCGCGCGCTGTGGCGGCCCAATCAGAAACTTCGGGCGTGCAGGCAAAACGCGCCCAGCCCCGGCGCAGGAACCCCTCTACCATCCCGCAGCCTTGCGCAGCATGTTCAGCGCCACCAGCGTCAGGAACACGCCAAAGGCCCGCTTCAGCGGCTTGGGGTCCATCGCATGCGCCAGCTTCACCCCCCAGGGCGCGGTGATCAGGGTCATCGCGATCACGATGGCAAAGGCCACAAGGTTAACCGCGCCCACGGTCAGGGGAGGCCGATGCGCCGGGGCGATCTCGAAGAACAGGAACCCCGCCACCGACGGCACCGCAATGGTCACGCCAAAGCCCGCCGCCGTTGCCACCGCGCGGTGAATGGGAACCGCATGAAGCGCCATCAACGGCACCCCGAAACTGCCTCCGCCGATCCCCATCAAAACCGACAGGAACCCGACAGCCGGCGACAGGACAGCGCGCCGCAGCCCGACGGGCATCGCATCTGCCAGCTGCCATTCCGACCTGCCGAATGCCATGTAAAGCCCTACAATCAATGCCAGAATACCAAAGATCGCCTGTAGCGTGCCAGACCGCAGCCCCGCCGCAACCGCGACCCCCAGGATCGCACCGATCACGATCCCCGGTGCCCAGCTTCGTAGGATCCCCCAATCCACAGCCCCCTTCTTATGATGGCCGAGGACCGAGCGGACCGACGTCACGATGATCGTCGCCAAAGAGGTCGCCAGACACATTTGCATCAATTGTGGCCCATCATAACCAAGCACCTGGAATGCATAGAAAAACGACGGCACAAGGATGATGCCGCCACCCACCCCCAAAAGGCCCGCCAGCACGCCCGCAAAGGCCCCGATGGCCAGCAGCATCGCGCCCATGCTCAGCAGCAATGTCATGTCCGTCATATTCTGCAGTCCTCCGGCCGTTGGCGCGTTAGAGCAAGTCGCGTCAAATCGACTTCACCCGTCACCGCGAGCGCATTTGCCTTGCAAAGGCTTGCGCACGGCCACGGGCGAATTCTCGAACCTTGCGAGACGCACCACGCTATAGACCGGGAATCGCGCCACCGGGCAACGGGTAATTATGCCGCGCAGCGTTCCGTCACGTGCAGCAGGGCCGCCTCGACCAGTTCCGGCCCTGCGCCGGGTTTTGAAGCGCCCTCGGATATGGCGCGCCGCCAGCCGCGCGCGCCGGGCCGGCCAGCGAACAGGCCCAGCATGTGCCGCGTGACCTGATGCAACCGCCCCCCAGCCGCCAGATACGCCTCGATATAGGGCAGCATGGCCTGCACCGCGCCCTCGGGGGTGGTATCGGGTGCCGTCCCGCCGAAAATCCGCCGGTCCGCAGCGCACAGCATATCGGCAGGCTGATGATAGGCGGCCCGCCCGATCATCACCCCGTCCAGCCCCGCCTCCAGAAACGCCTCGGCCTGATCGAGACTGTCGACTCCGCCGTTGACGGACAGATGCAGCGCCGGGAAAAGCTGCTTCATCTGCATCACCAATGGATAGTTCAGCGGTGGGATATCGCGGTTTTCCTTGGGGCTCAGCCCATCGAGCCACGCCATGCGCGCATGGATCGCAAAGCGCTCCACGCCCACGGCCCCGACCTGTGCAATGAACTCCGGCAAGACCTCTTCGGGCACCTGATCATCGACACCGATCCGGCACTTGACGGTCACTTCCACATCCACCGCGTCGATCATCGCAGCACAGCATTCAGCCACCAGCGCGGGCGATTTCATCAGCACAGCACCGAATGTGCCGGACTGGACCCGGTCCGAGGGGCACCCGACATTCAGATTGATCTCGGCGTAGCCAGCCGCCTGCCCCAACCGCGCAGCCTCTGCCAACTCCTCTGGGTCGGAACCACCCAGCTGCAACGCAACAGGATGCTCGCGCGCAGAATGGTCCAGCAAATGCAGCGCCCCGCCCCGCACCAGAGCCGGCGCCGTGACCATTTCGGTGTAAAGCAGCGTTTCGCGGCTCAACAACCTGTGCAGCACGCGGCAGTGCCGGTCGGTCCAATCCATCATGGGTGCGACGGAGAGACGAGAAGCCCGCCGGACGCCCGAAATCCCTTGTTTTGCTGGATCTACGCTCATGGTCACCTGACCCGCTTCCCTCTATTTCGGGGCCTTTTGACCCCGTTTTTGGGGGTGGTGCAACAAAATGTTGCACCGGGCCCGAATTGTTGCACCGCTCTCCAACTCCTCCGGAGCCTCGCCGCCTCAATGCGAAGGCGAGGTCTCCGCCGGAAGCGCCGGTGAGAGATATCGAACCCTGGACAAAGTTCCAACCGGCGCCAGCCGCCCGGTTCGATCTCCCGAACATCGGCAACAATTTTCCGGAAGGAGGCCCGAATGGGTACCAGCCCTCCTCACGGAATTCTGTTCTTGTCGGAAGCGGGGAATCTGAGTTTTCACACAGCCTCGGCCCATTGCTGCCGTTCGTCAGCTATACCTATACAAACAAGGGCAATCCTTTGACGGTCTCATTGCCTGACGACGTAGGCGATTATGAAGCCCGATATTTTTCAGGCCAAGATGGCGTTGTCCTGGGTGCAGGCTCGCTGACGGTCACAGCAGACTGACCACGGTGATGGGACTCGTGTGGCAGAAGCTTGGGGTTAGCTATCGGCTTGACGTGCGAGAACAGTCGCACGTGCCCGTTTGACCGCAAACCAACCGCCAACAAGACCGGTAAAGATCAGGCCCGCCGAACAAAACAGTGAGAGCCAGAAGTAACGTGTAAGATAGCCCAAATCGACCGCGCTTTGCCTAGAGTCGTCTGGCAGATACCAAACGTCAATCGGGCCGCCCTCGCTCAGAGTGTCGAAAAGCTGCTCTCTGACACGTTGATTCCCACGGTTATACGGATCGGCTTCGGTGGCGAAGATGTAGGCGACATCGTAGGTATTTGGCTTGTTCGTTATGGTCTCGTGCAAATTGGTGACTTCACCGACCACCTTGATGCCGCTGTCCGAGAATGCGGCCGCTGTCCGATAGTCGGACATCTTGAGCATCCCAAGCCCGATGCCTGCAAAGATAAGCAATGGGTAAACCCATATTTGTTGACGCCACATCACGCCGGTCACTGTCTGTTTCTGTCCGTCCATCATCATGTCCTTTGCACCATGTCAACGCGTCAGGGTCACAGCGCGCCAACTCTTCACCCGCATCCCCTTCACGATGGCTGACGTATGAAAAATCCCATACATTTGGTCAGGGCCGACGACCATCAGACGCAGGACCATATCCATCGTAGTGCCGTCAATCGTGGCCTGTGTCCGTCCGATCAGGCGGGCAAGGTTTTCAACGCCACATCCCATCAACGTCTCAACGTCAGATGACGACAGCATGGGCGCAGGAACGCCGTCTTTGTTGGCGTGAGCCTCAAAGCTCCACGGAGGCTCGTCAGCCCAGTTAAACGCAACGGACTGCTGTGCCTCTGGGTGAGTGCCCACAAGCCCGCCATTTGGCGACATCTCGATTTGCATCGTTTCAGCGTCACCACTTGCAGGGAAAGGCATCGTCATTGGGCCTGAAATCACATAGCCCGCATGATGCGTAATCTGCCAAGGGCCGACATACATGAGGCTGATCTTGTCCCAGGCTTTGGGTGAACCGTAGTTGCAGGCGACATTCGGCTCCGCCTGCGCAGCGGATGACGCCAACAAAGCGGATGCGATGCAGCAGATCAATGAAAAAGCCTTGGTCATTGTCTCACTCGCTTGTCGTTGGCGGGTTGCGTTCGCGTTTTTGACGCCATGAGGATGCGCCGCTTCATTGGTCCTGCAACAAGGCCTCGGGTAAGGTTGCGCTAAAATTCCCGTCGATCTGCATCGTTTGCGACGGATCGACCTGCCCGCTCACCAAATTGTCGCTGTAATAGGCGGTGGAGGCAAAGCTTCCTTCCACGAGAAGGCCACCGTCGACCTCCTCAAGCGTCGACAGGGTAAAGACGGTTTGACCCTCCTCATTGGCCAGCCAGCCCGACGCCCAACCGTCAGCGAGATAGGTCAGCGACACGTTCAACGGCATCGTGGTGCCACCAACCGCCATGATATCAAACTTGAGCAGCAGGCTGTCTTTGGCCTCAGCGACAGTGTCCGCCGTCGGTTGCCCCCAAAGACTGAAACTCTGCATATTTGCGACCGCGATTTTCAGGCCATGGCTTTGGCTCTGTCCCCCGTCTGACGTCAGAAACCAACTGCGTTCGGCGCCCTCAATGGTGGCTGTCAGAGTGCCGAAGACATCTTGAGCATAACAAAAGGTTGGCGCAAGGAAGAGTGCTGCAGCTAAAGCGATATCACGAAACATAAAATGTGACATTGAACCTCCAGTAAAAGGGGAAAGCGATAGACCGTTGTAAAACAACGCGAGCATGTAAAAACCGCGTAATATCCACTTAAAATATGGCCGCCACGCCTCGTCTTCACAGCCTCGGTCGCAACTATTCCTGAATAGTTCTATCCGTCAATGATCGCCGTCAAAACGGCGATACGGCCCGGAGAAAAACTTTGGATAGAACTAAACCGCTGCGCGCTCTTCCGAAACAGTCAAGCTGTTCCCCCTGCAAGGTCTATTCAACCCATTTCAAAATGAGGGTGGAGCAGGTGGCGAATCTGAATTGGACGGCTCCCCTTAAAATCCATGTAGCGACCATCCGGCAAGGTCCGCTTTGAAGATGGCGACCGAGCATAGCAAGACAGGAGAGAACGTCCGTTTCCTGCCACTCGCTACCCGGTAGCAACGCGCGGCCAAGCCCTCACACGAGAGTCCGACCTCCGTCCCGGTCAGGTTTATCACACGAATCCGCCCGGGCCACGGCTTTGCCTATTCTGGTGGTTTCTGGCCAGAAGGGAGTGACATCAAACCCCCGTTAGGCATCATCGGAGGTTTGACCATGTCTCGCACCGCCCAACATAAGTAACGGTACCTGTTGGGGCAAATCTCCCGGTGGCCCGCCCGCTATTCGTCTCGGGGGCCGCAAGCACGCGGCGCGGGTCGTCTGCCCATGCGAGTACCCTCTTGAACCATTCCACCGGAGCGGCCCAGTGCGGTTGGGCGCGACGGGGCGAATGTGCCAGCATACCCGCCCCCTGATGGATCAAATCGACCGGTCCCGCGGGTATCTCAGGCCCAGTCGCGGCAGACGTATTTGATTTCCATGAACTCTTCCATCCCGCGCCGTGCCCCTTCGCGGCCAAGGCCGGATTGCTTGGTGCCGCCGAACGGGATCGGTGCGCCGGTGACCTTGGTACGGTTGACCGCGACCATGCCGAATTGCAACGCGCGGCTGAGGCGGTAGATCCGGCGCGGATCATGGGTGTGCAGATAGGCAACCAGCCCGTATTCAGTGTCATTGGCGCGCCGAACGACCTCCTCTTCGGTATCGAAAGGGGCAATGGCGGCGACTGGCCCGAATGTTTCCTGGTGCAGAATGAGCGCGTCTTGCGGGACATCCACCAGAACCGTGGGCTCGTAGAACAATGGCCCAAGAGCGTGGCGTTTGCCACCACAGGCCAGCCTTGCGCCTTTGGCAAGAGCGTCCGCCACGTGTTCTTCCTGCTTTTTCACCGCGTTTTCATTCATCAAGGGGCCGATATCGGGCTCATCCAGCCC
>Ga0209344_10004049_pt1 | contig 13828 bp, 12 predicted proteins | sample Cruoilmetagenom6_FD_187293 | JGI IMG/M metagenome (GOLD analysis project Ga0209344, IMG submission 187293) | Oil polluted marine microbial communities from Coal Oil Point, Santa Barbara, California, USA - Santa Barbara Oil Seep Sample 6 (SPAdes)... | ecosystem: Environmental > Aquatic > Marine...
CACAACAAATGGTGTAAGATTTAATAATGCAGCTTCTGTTTCAACAGCAGATATTGATGCATCTAACGGAACTATACATATAATTAATGGCGTTCTTGGTTTACCAGATGTAGTTGATCATGCTATTGCAAACCCATCTTTTACAAGTTTAGTTACAGCTCTAGGAGCTGCAGATGGAGATTTAGTAACTGCTCTTCAAGGTGATGGCCCATTTACAGTATTAGCGCCAGATAATGATGCTTTTGAAACATTTTTAGATGGAGCTCCACTTGGAGGTATAAATACAGCTATACTATCTCAAATATTATTGAATCATGTAATCATGAATTCAACTATTGATTCTCAGTTTTTAATTGATGCAGGTGCAGGATACACAAATTCTAGTGCTACTGGACCTGGTGGAACAGACATGAGTTTATATTTTAACACAAGTGACGGAGTTAAATTTAATGGAATTTCTACAGTCTTTCAAGCTGACGTAGTTGGAACTAATGGAATTATTCATGCAGTAGATACTGTAATCGATATTCCTACAGTAGTCACTTTTGCTGCTGCTGATCCAAATTTCTCAACATTAGTTGAAGCCTTAACAACATTAACCCCTGGAACTGACTTTGCTTCTATTTTATCAAGAACTGAAGGTAGTAATGCAGATGGTATAAACCCAGACTTTACAGTTTTCGCACCTACTAACGATGCATTTGATGCATTAGCCGCTGTACCTGGCGAAGTTGTGTTGACTCAAGTATTATTACACCATGTTGTAAGTGAGTCTAATATAACTTCTGACATGCTAAATAACCCTGGAGATACTCCTGCAACAACTTTAGAAGGAGATGACATTATAATAACATTGCCTGGTACAGGCGATAATATTGGAGATATTACAGATGGTTCAGGCGCTTCAGATATAGGTATAATAGCTGTAGATGTTCAAGCCGGGAATGGTGTAATCCATGTTATTAATAAAGTAATGATTAACAATTAAAACAAATAATCTCTAACTATTAGTTAGTTGCTAATCAAATAATTAAAAATTTAAATATGAAAAAGAGGAATTAAAAATTGCTCTCCTTAATAAGTTAGGAGAGCAATTAAATAATATAGTTATAATATGAATATTTGTTCATTCGTTTTTTAAAAATAGAAAAACTATCGTTTCAAGCTAAAAACAACATTATCAGGAAACCCTTCATCTTTCCTTTTATTATGATATTAAAAGATTAAGAAACAGCTTTCAGTTTCTTAATAGTTGTTTTTGTTAATTTCTCTTCAGCATAAGCCTTTGTAACTTTTATCTCTTTTTCGTCTGTACTAGGCAACTCGAACATAGCATCTGTTAAAATTTCTTCACATAAAGAACGTAAGCCACGAGCTCCAAGTTTGTATTCGATAGCCTTTCCTACAATAAAATCTAAAGCGCCATCTGTAATACTAAATGCTATTTCATCCATTTCAAACAATTTTTTATATTGTTTAATAATGGCATTTTTAGGTTCAGTTAAAATAGCTCTTAGAGTTTTAGCATCTAAAGGATCCATGTATGTTAATACTGGAAGACGACCAATTATTTCTGGTATCAAACCAAAATCTTTTAAATCTTTTGGAATAATATACTGTAATAAATTGCTTTGGTCCACACGTTCATCAGACATGGAAGCGCTATAACCTACAGCTTGCATATTTAAACGTTTAGAAATCACTTTATCAATTCCATCGAATGCTCCACCTGCAATAAAAAGAATGTTTTCTGTATTGACTTCAATAAATTTCTGGTCTGGATGTTTACGTCCTCCTTTTGGTGGTACGTTTACAACTGTTCCTTCTAATAATTTCAATAAGGCTTGTTGTACACCTTCACCAGAGACGTCTCTAGTTATAGAAGGGTTATCGCTTTTACGAGCAATTTTATCTATTTCGTCAATAAACACAATGCCTTTTTCAGCTTTATCTAAATTGTAATCTGCTGCTTGTAACAAACGTGTTAATATACTTTCTACATCTTCACCTACATAACCAGCTTCAGTTAAAACAGTAGCATCCACAATAGCTAAAGGCACATTAAGCATTTTTGCTATGGTTTTTGCCATCAAAGTTTTACCTGTTCCTGTTTGACCTACCATGATGATGTTTGATTTTTGAATTTCAATATCGTCATCTGTTGGTGGTTGCAGAAGTCTTTTGTAGTGATTGTAAACAGCTACAGACATGACTTTTTTTGTCATTTCCTGACCAATAATATATTCGTCAAGAAATTCTTTAATCTGCAATGGTTTTCGCAACATGAGTTCTGCCGAAAGCTCACTTTTATCGCTTTGTTTAGATTCCTCTAATACAATACCATGAGCTTGCTCGATACACTTATCACAAATATGCGCATCTAATCCTGCAATTAATAAATTTGTTTCTGGCTTTTTCCTACCACAAAACGAGCATTCTAAATCTTCCTTTGCCATTACTTAAGTTTAAGGTTCAAAGTTTAAAGCATGAAATTTTCAATTACTTATAACTCTTACTTATTCTATATTAACATTATTATGTCATTCTGAACGTTGTGAAGAATCTATTTAAAAAGATATCTCGACTGCGCTCGATACGACAGTTTTAATTTTAGCTACGCACTAAAATCTCATCAATCATTCCGTATTCTTTTGCTTTATCGGCTTTCATCCAATAATCTCTATCACTATCTGCATATACTTTGTCGTAATCTTGACCAGAATGCTTACTGATAATCTTATAAAGCTCTTCTTTTAAGATTAAAATTTCTCTTGCAGTAATTTCTATATCACTTGCTTGACCTTGTGCTCCACCTAATGGTTGATGAATCATGACACGAGAGTGTGTTAAACCACTACGTTTTCCTTTTTCTCCTGCACATAATAAAACAGCTCCCATAGAAGCAGCCATTCCCGTACAAATAGTAGCAACATCTGGTTTGATAAACTGCATAGTATCGTAAATACCTAATCCAGCATACACAGATCCTCCAGGAGAATTGATATATATTTGAATATCTTTAGAAGAGTCTGTACTTTCTAAAAATAGCAGTTGTGCTTGAATAATATTTGCCACTTGGTCGTTGATTCCTGTTCCTAAGAAAATAATACGATCCATCATTAAACGAGAGAATACATCGAATATGGCAATATTCATTTGGCGCTCTTCAATAATATTTGGTGTCAAGTTAGTTGGATACATACTACTCATAATTTTGTTATAATAAGTACTACTAATTCCTTGATCTTTTATAGCGAATTTTTCAAATTCTTTTCCGTAATCCATAAATGTCTTTATATAATTAAATTGAATTAAAAAGGCGTTAAAAATACATTTTTAACGCCTAAATATAAGGATTTATTCTTTAAAACTCTGTTAACTTATTTATCTCTGTAAACTTCTTTAATAAAGTCTTCGTACGTAAGTTCTTTAGTTTTAAGATTCGCTTTTTCTTTATAAAGCTCTAATAATTTCTGACTAATTATTTGTTCTGAAATTCTACGTGCTTCATCTTGATTAGATAACACACGAGCAGCAATGTCTTCTAGTTCTTTATCTGATGAATCCATTTGACCATATTGAGCCATTTGCATTTTAATCATCTGCTTCGCATGATCTTTAATATCATCCATTGTTACTTGAATATTATTATCTGTAATTAGTTTTCCTTCAATTAATTGATAACGCAAGCTCTTTTCAGATTTTTCGTATTCCTCTTTGGCTTCATCTTCAGACAATTGGTTTTCACCAGAAGTTTGCATCCATTTGGTAAGGAACTCTCCAGGTAAATCGAATTTTGTATTATCAACCAAATATTCAGTAACATCGTTCAATAATTTCTGATCTGCTTGTTGCTTGAATTGCTTTTCAGCATCTTCTTTAATTTTTTCTTTTAATTCAGTAACAGAAGTAACTGTGCCTTTCCCAAATAACTTATCAAATAACTCTTGATCTAAATCTGCTAATTCACGCTCGTTAATCTCAGAAACTGTAAAAGTTACTTCGATATCTAATCCATGAATATCGTCATGACTCAATTTTAATGCATGCATTAATTCGTGATCATCAGAATAAAGACCTTTTGTTTTTAATGCTATAACATCTCCAACTTTAGCTCCAACAAATTTCTTTTCGGTTGCTTTTCCTTTAAACTTATCTAAGGTTAAAGTAACAGTGTTTTCAATTTCTTTTTCTTCGTTTTTGAAGATACCAGTAATTTCGCTATCTTTAGTTACCTCTTTTTGAGATAATAATTTTCCGTATTGTTTTTGGATATTATTAATCTGATCGTCAATCATCTTGTCTCCTGCAACAATAGTATAACTTGTTATGGCTTTTTTACTTTTTATATCTACATCAAATTCTGGAGATAAACCAAGTTCGAATTCAAAAGACAACTTTTCAGAATCCCAATCTAAATCATCTTGAGGCTTTGGAAGCGGATGTCCAAGTACATCTAATTTCTCTTCAGTTAAATATTTATTTAAAGCTTCTTGAAGCAATTTATTTACTTCATCAACAAGAACAGCTTTTCCATATTGTTTTTTAACCATTCCCATTGGTACATGACCTTTTCTAAATCCAGGAATGTTTGCTGTTTTTCTATAATCTGTTAAGATTTTTTCTACTTTACCGTTATAATCTTCTTTAGCGATATCTACTTTTACTACAGCATTTAATGCATCAATGTTTTCTCTTGTAATATTCATTATATTATGACATAAAAATTGGGTTGCAAAATTACATATTTTTTACAACCCAACAAAGTTTTTAACGCATTGTATTTCAGTCTATTTTGCATCTTCTTTTAATAAAGAAAATAAGATAGATTGAAGGAATGAAAGTAATAAGCTAAATAACAAGGCTATCCAAAAGCCATCTACAGCAAATCCATCAATAAATTTGTCTGCTAAAAGGATGATACATGCATTAATTACAAGCAAAAATAAGCCTAATGTCACAACCGTTATTGGCAATGTTAAAATAACCAAAATAGGTTTAATAAAGATGTTTAATAATCCTAAAACTACAGCAACAATAATTGCTGAAGTAAAACCTTCTACAGCTACTCCTGGTAAAAATTTTGCTAAAATAACAACTGCAACAGCAGTTAATAAAATTCGAATAATTAAGTTCATAAAAAGTGTTTTAGTTTGAATTAAAGATAGTAATCCGAAATTAATTAACCTAAAAATTTTATGACTTCACCAAAAAAATCTTTAGGATTTTCAGCATGCAACCAATGTCCAGCATTTGATATTGTTACAATTTTTGAATTTTGAAAATGCGAACTTATAATTGCTTCATCTTGCAAACCAATATATTCTGATCTATCTCCACGTAAAAAAAGTGTCTTGCCATTATATTGCGCATGTATTGGCAACGCTTCGCCTATTTCATGAACATTTTCTTTTAAAACATCTAAATTTATCCTTAAAGCAAGTTCCTTTTTTTTAGTCCAATACAGGTTTTTTAATAAGAATTGACGAATTCCTAAATTTGAAATAAAATGTGCTAATTGATCATCCGCATCTCCTCTACTTTTCATTTTTTTAAAATCGAGACTACTTAATCCCTCTAAAATAAGATCATGATGTATTGGATAAAATCTTGGAGAAATATCTGCTACAATAAGTTTTGACACCAATTCTGGATATGTAGCTGCAAAGAGCATGGCTACTTTTCCTCCCATAGAATGACCTAGTAAAATAATATTCTCTAATTGATGAGTATCGCAATACGATTTTAGATCTTCTACTAAAACCTCATAATTAAACTCATCATTATGAAAGCTTCTACCATGATTACGTTGGTCTATTAAATGCACCTCAAAGTTTTCCTCGCTAAACTTTGTTCCTAAGGTTTTCCAGTTATCGCTCATGCCTAAAAAGCCATGAAGAATAACAAAAGGGGTTCCTTCTCCGATTATGTTTGAATATAACTGTTCTATTTCTGTCACGAATTCACGAATATTTTTTATTCTTAACTTTATACTTCTGCTTACCGAAACTGCAAACTTATTTCAATTTCTGTAAATACATTTGAATCACATTTTCAATCCCTAAATACAAACTTTCTGAAATAAGTGCGTGTCCAATAGAAACTTCCAATAAACCTGGAATATGTTCTTTAAAAAATTTAATGTTTTCTAAAGACAAATCATGTCCTGCATTCACACCTAAACCTAAAGTGTTTGCTAACTCAGCACAAGCAGTATATGGTTTGATAGCCGATTTATTTCCTAAACTAAATTCATGCGCAAATGCTTCTGTATAGAGCTCGATTCTATCTGTTCCTGTAGCTTTAGCTCCTTCAATTTGTTTTAAATCTGGATCCACAAAAATGGATGTTCGAATGTTATGATCTTTAAATTCTTTTATTACATCAATTAAAAACTGTTTGTGCTTTATGGTATCCCAACCAGCATTACTAGTTAAAGCATCAACAGTATCAGGCACTAAAGTAACTTGTGTTGGTTTTAACTCTAAAACCATATTTACAAATTTACCAATTGGGTTTCCTTCAATATTATATTCTGTATATACTTCAGATTTTAAATCGTAAGCATCTTGATATCGAATATGCCTTTCATCTGGTCTTGGGTGTATCGTTACTCCTTCAGCACCAAATTTCTGTACATCTTTTGCAAACTGAACAAGATTAGGCGTGTTTCCTCCTCTAGAATTTCTTAAAGTAGCAATCTTATTAATATTAACGCTTAATTTAGCCATTTTCATAATTTAATTCAGACAAAAATACAAAGTCAATAAAGGTTATTATAGTATTTTTTGATTAATTTGCAGTAACTCAAAAAGAACCATGAATCTCTCAGTTTACATTATCAACGATATTAAACCTCTTGAATTAGAAGATAAAATTAGTGATATACAATTATTGTTTAATCAACTAACATATTCTCATATTCCTATTAGAAATAAAGACGGTATTTATTTAGGCTGTATGTCTGAAACAGATGCTCATTGTTATAATGGGAGTAAGGAAATTTTAGAATACAGACATGCTATTGAAGGTTTTTTTGTAAGACAAAATACTGTTTGGTTAGATGTTTTAGAAGCCTTTGCTCAAAATTCAACCAACATCATGCCTGTTTTAAACGAAAAAAATAATTATTTAGGTTATTACGAGTTAAATGACATTATTAGCTTGTTTAATGAAACGCCGTTTTTTGCTGAAGCTGGTAGTATATTAATTGTTGAAAAAGGACTAATCGATTATTCTTTTAGCGAACTGAGTCAGATTGTTGAATCAAATGATGGTAAGATATTAGGTGCTTTTATTTCTAAAATTGAAAAAGACGTCGTCCAGATAACACTTAAAATTGGAAATACAGGTCTAAATGATATTATGCAAACATTTAGACGTTATAGTTATAATGTTATTTCTGGACATGAAGAAGACAGTTATTTAGAAAACTTAAAAGACAGATCTGATTATTTAAACAAGTATCTTAATATGTAGTTCTCAAAAAATTGAGATTTAATATCAATAACTATGATTATTTTTTTTAGGCAAATTATCGAATGTGAAGGAATTTCTTTATTTTTTCCAAACTATATAATTTCGAATAGATGAAAATTGCAATTTTTGGACAATTCTATCATAAAAATGCTGAAGAAGCTGTAAAAACACTTTTAGACTATCTGTTCGATAAGAATATTGAAGTTTATATCGAAAAGAACTTTTTAGATATCATTAACCACCAACTTACTAATCAAAATGATTACGACACGTTTAAAACCTTTCAAGTATTAGATAGTAGTTATGATTTAATAATAAGTATTGGTGGAGATGGAACCATTTTAAGAACGATAACCTTAGTAAAAGATTTAGACATCCCAATTGTTGGCATAAATACAGGTCGATTAGGATTTTTAGCTACTATTCAAAATGAAGACATCATTGAAGCCTTCGACGATATTTTATCTGGAAAATATAAAATCTCTGAACGAAGCCTACTTTCTATTGAAACTTCTCCAAAGCATAAAGATTTTGATACTTTAAACTTTGCTTTAAATGAAATAGCTGTTAGTAGAAAAAACACAACGTCTATGATTACTGTTGAAACTAAATTAAACGATGAATACTTAACATCTTATTGGAGCGATGGCTTAATAGTTTCAACTCCAACTGGATCTACAGGTTATTCATTAAGTTGTGGTGGACCAGTTATTACACCAGACACGAATAGTTTTGTTATAACACCTATTGCACCACATAATTTAAGTGCTAGACCATTAATAATTACTGATTCTACAGTAATTCAACTTAAAGTTAGTGGACGTGAAGATAATTTTTTGATATCATTAGATTCAAGAATCGCAACTCTAAGTAACAACACTATTGTAACAATAAAAAAAGCCCCTTTTAAAATAAAAATGATTGAATTATTAAAAGAAAGCTTTTTAGATACGCTTCGCAAAAAACTACTTTGGGGTGAAGACCGTAGAAATTAAACAATAATTTAAAAGAAAAGTTGTTTTTATTCTAATACAATTTGATTCAAATTGTTATTGGCTAATCTTAGTTTATTATATTTGCAAACTTTTGAACATTTATGAGGTATTTAACCAGCATTTTATTATTAATAATAACCATACAATTCAGTTATTCTCAAACACACGAAATTGGTGTGTTTTTGGGTGGAAGTAATTTTATTGGTGATGTAGGTGAAACAACATATATATCGCCAAATAGTCTTGCTGTTGGAGGTATTTACAAATGGAATAGAAGTCCTAGGCATTCTTTTAGATTCTCATTTATATATTCTGAATTAGAAGCAAATGATTTAAAATCTGATGATCCTAGACGTCAAGAAAGGGGCTACAAATTTAACAATCATATTGTTGAAGCTTCACTTGGTATTGAATTTACATTTTTTGATTTCAACCTTCACGATGGTAAAAATAAGGCCACGCCTTACTTATATTCTGGCATTTCTGCTGCCTATCATGATAATTTTTTCTTTACAGGTCAAGGCCAATTTAAATCTGAAAACACAAGTAGTATGGCTTATGGCATACCTATGGTTTTTGGTGTTAAAGTAAAATTTATGGAGAGTTTTGTTTTAGGTGCTGAAATTGGAGCTAGATATACGTTTAGCGATGAAATTGATGGTAGCGTTCCAGATGCTAAAGAACTAGAGGCTTTTAGTTTTGGCAATTTAAACAATAACGATTGGTATGTTTTTACTGGAATGACACTTACCTACACCTTTGGAGACAAACCTTGTTACTGCGTTTTTTAATGGATTTAAAATCTAAAATAAATACAGACCGATTACCTAAACATCTAGCTATTATAATGGATGGCAATGGCAGATGGGCAAAAGAGCAAGGTCTATTAAGAGCTATTGGTCATGAAAATGGTACTAAAGCAGTAAGACAAGCCGTGGAGAGTTCGGCCGAATTAGGAATAGAAAACTTAACGCTTTATGCTTTTTCAACAGAAAACTGGAATAGACCAAAGCTTGAAGTACAAACACTAATGAGACTTTTAGTTACTTCATTAAAAAAGGAAATAAAAACACTCCAAGACAATAACATTAAACTTTTGGCAATAGGTAATCTAGACGATCTACCTAAAAAAGCACGAAAAGAACTTATGGAAGTTATTGATCGCACAAAAAATAACACGCGCATGACTTTAACACTTGCTTTAAGTTATGGTTCGAGGGAAGAATTAATAAATACCGTTAAAAAAATAAGCATTAAAGTTAAAAATAATATAATTTCGCCTGAAAATATTGATGAATCGGTTATTAATGAGCATCTTTACACGCGAAATTTACATGATGTCGATTTGCTTATTAGAACTAGTGGCGAACAACGAATAAGCAACTTTTTATTATGGCAAATTGCTTATGCAGAATTGTATTTCACAAATGTGCTTTGGCCAGATTTTACAAAGCAACATTTATACGAAGCAATTATTGAATATCAAAAAAGAGAACGACGATTTGGGAAAACAAGTGAACAAATTAACTAATAAAGTACTATTGAAAACATATTTACTATCATTTTTTGCACTACTATTTTTTGTAAATATTCAATCAACACAAGCTCAGGAAAACATTAATACCGGATCTAGATATGTTATTGGTGGTATTTCTGTATTAGGAAATACTAGCTTTAGCGAACAAACTATTATTACTTATTCTGGTCTAAGAAAAGGAGAAGAAGTTATTATTCCTGGAGATAAAGTTAGTGCTGCTATTAAAAAATTATGGAATTCGAATCTCTTTAATAATATAGAAATATACATAAATCGAATTGAAGGAAATGAAGTTTTTTTAGAAATAAGACTTGAAGACTTACCAGAAATAAATGAAGTTAAAATTAATGGTGTTAAAAAGTCAAAAAAAGAAAAAATTATTGAAGAAAACACTTTAACCAAAGGCGTTAAAGTAACCGAAAACCTTATTACTACAACTAAAAACTATCTTGAAAACAAATATAAAAAAGAAGGTTTTTATAATGCTAAAGTTAATATTAACACAATAGAAATAGAACAAGTAGATACACTTCAAACTTCTACTAGAGCTATGAATATGGTAGTTAATATCGATAAAGGAAAAAAAGTAAAAGTAAAAGAGATTGTATTTAATGGTAATTCTGTTATAAAAGATAGCAAACTAAAAAAAGCTATGAAAAATACCAAACAGAAAAACATAACACATGTCCTTAAACGCTCTAAATATATTGAATCAGAATATAAAGCAGACCTTAATAGCGTTGTAGATAAGTACAAAGAAAATGGATATAGAGACGCTAGAATTACTTCAGATAGCTTGGTTGTTTTAGACCAAAAAAATGTAGCCCTGTATATTAATCTTGAAGAAGGAGAATTATACCAATTCGGTAAAATAGAATTTATTGGAAACACCATTTATTCTGACGATATTTTAAGAAGGATTCTAAGAATAAACCCAGGAGATACTTACAATGGTATTTTACTTGAAAAAAGAATAGCAGACGTTGAAAATCCAGAAGCTGTAGATATTACTAATTTATATCAAAACAATGGATACCTATTCTCTACCATTAATACGGTTGAAGTAAGTGCCGAAGGAAACGTTATTGATTTAGAGATTAGAATTTCTGAAGGGAAGCCTGTTTATTTTAATAATGTAACTGTTGTAGGGAATGATGTTACTAACGACCATGTTATTTACAGAGAATTACATACTCGTCCAGGGCAATTATACAACAAATCTAATGTTATTAGAACCATAAGAGAGTTATCTGCTTTAGGGTTCTTTGATCCAGCACAACTTACTACCGATTTTCCAAACCCAAACCCTAACGAAGGTACAATAGATTTAGAATATAAAGTAGTAGAAACTGGGTCTAGCCAAATAGAACTACAAGGTGGTTATGGTGGAGGTGGTTTTATTGGAACTCTTGGGTTGTCATTTAACAACTTTTCATTAAGAAACATACTTAACCCAAAAGCTTATCGTCCTGTTCCTCGTGGTGATGGTCAGAAATTAGCTTTGCGTTTACAAGCAAGTCAATTTTATCAAACCTATAGTTTCTCATTTACTGAACCATGGTTAGGTGGAGAAAAACCAGTTCAATTATCAACCTCTATTTCTCATACAAAACAGTTTTTATACGATTCTCAAACAGGAAAAGCAGATAAAGACAAGCGTTTTAACATTACAGGAATTTCTGTGGGTATAGCAAAACGTTTGAATGTACCAGACAACTATTTTACACTATCTCAAGCTGTAAGCTACCAACATTATAATTTAAAGAATTATAATACAGGATTATTTACATTCGGTGATGGTTACTCAAATAACCTAGCTTATACTATTGGCTTAAGTAGAAACAGTACTTATAACGATCCTGTTTTTCCTTTAGGTGGCTCAAACTTTAGTGTAAGCGCTAAACTAACTTTACCATACTCCTTATTTAATGGCGTAGACTATCATGCTTTAAAAGAAGAAAGAGAAGGTTTGCAAGATATTTTACAAGATCCTAGTTTTACTATTACAGAAAGACAAGAGGCTAATCAAGGAATTGCTGAAATAGATCAGGAACGTTTTAAGTGGTTAGAATTTTATAAAATAAAATTTAAAGCAGAATGGTATGCAGAAATTGTTAAAAAATTAGTTTTAAAACCTAATTTAGAATTTGGCTTTTTAGGTGCTTACAATCAAGATAGAGGAGATATTCCATTCGAACGTTTCTTCTTAGGTGGAGATGGTTTAGGGTCTTATAGTTTAGATGGTAGAGAATCTATAGCATTGCGTGGTTATCCTAACCAATCTATCCAGCCCTTAGATGCAAATGGCAACCCAACAAACGATGGTGGTACCATTTATAATAAATATTCATTAGAATTAAGATACCCTATTACCTTAAAACAACAAGCAAAAATATTTGTCTTAGGTTTTATGGAAGGCGGTATTTCATTTAACGATTTTAAAGATTACAGCCCATTTGACATAAAGAGATCTGCTGGTGTAGGTCTACGTGTTTTCATGCCTGCCTTTGGTTTATTAGGTATTGATTTTGGTTATGGATTCGACCCTGTTCCTGGTCAATCTTCTCCAAATGGATGGGAAACACACTTTATTATTGGGCAACAATTTTAATTTGGCACGATATTTTCTAATAACATTTTGATTATTTAAATTAAGAATTAAAATTTTTAAAGTTAAAATTCGTTAATTTTGAAAATGATAGTTCAAAAATTGACAGACATATTAAATAATCATCTGTCTTTTTTTTAGAATTTATAGACCAATAAATTATAAAATATGAAACAGATGAAAATAAAAGTTCTTTTTTTACTGGTTATAGTATTTATGGTAAGTATATCTGTACAAGCACAACGTGGTGTAAGAATAGGATATATTGATACTGAATACATTTTACAAAACGTACCTGAATATCAAGAAGCTACTTCTCAATTAGAAAGTAAGGTTCAAAAATGGAAATCTGAAATTGAAGGTCAATTAAGTGGTATTGAGCAAAAACGTAAAGATCTAAGTAATGAAAAGGCCCTTTTAACAAAAGAGCTTATCGAAGAACGAGAAGAAGATATTACGTTTGAAGAAAAAGAAATTTTAGATTATCAGCAGAAACGTTTTGGTCCAAATGGAGATTTAATGATTCAAAAGAAACAGTTAATTCAACCCATCCAAGACCAAATTTTTGCAGCAGTTCAAGATATTGCTGAAAAAAGAAAATACGATTTTGTGTTCGACAAATCAGCTGATGTTGTTATGTTGTATTCAGCAGAGAGATACGATTTTAGCGAAGAAGTGATTAGAAGTATCTCTAGAAGTGCTAAACGAACACAAGCAGAATCAAGATCTGAAAGAAAAGCAGCTGAAGATGAAGAGCTTCATCCTGAAATCAATGAAGAATTAGAAGCTAAAGAAGCTGCTCAAGATGAACGTAGACAAGAGATATTAAATGAACGTGAGCAAAAACAACTAGAAAATCAAAGAAGAAGAGATAGTATTGTTGAGGCAAGAGCAAGAATTAGAGAAGAAAAATTAAATGCAAGAAATAATACAGTAGAAGAAACTGCTGAAGATGGAGAAGTCATAGAGGGAGCAACAGATAGAGTTGTAGAAGATGGAGATGAAGGAAAAACTAGAGAGGAAATTTTAGAAGAACGCAGACAACAAAAATTATTAGATAGAGAACAAAGGCAGCAAGAATTAGAAGAACGCAAACAACGTATATTAGAAGAAAGACAAAGAGCAAAAGAAGAAAGAGAGAATGCTCAACAAAACAATAACACAGAAGGCACAACAGAGCCGGAAGAAACAGATAACAATTAAAATTTA
>Ga0209344_10004050_pt1 | contig 13826 bp, 15 predicted proteins | sample Cruoilmetagenom6_FD_187293 | JGI IMG/M metagenome (GOLD analysis project Ga0209344, IMG submission 187293) | Oil polluted marine microbial communities from Coal Oil Point, Santa Barbara, California, USA - Santa Barbara Oil Seep Sample 6 (SPAdes)... | ecosystem: Environmental > Aquatic > Marine...
GGCCGGGCCAGCCGCACGCCGCCATTGCGGCCGCGTACCGTTGTCAGCAGCCCGTTATCCACCAGCGGCTTGATGAATTTGAACAGCGACAATTCCGAAATGTCATAGGCCTGCGCAATCTCGCTGACCCGGCTTTGGCGCGGGGCGTTGACCGCGCAATAAACCAGCGTGCGGACGGCATAATTGGCCTGTTTTGTAAGGTGCATTTCGGTTCCTGTAAGTGAACATTAGATTTAGGGCCGTTGCCGCGGCTGTGCAAGGGGCAAGGCAAAACCGCACAAACCCCCGGCCGGTCTGGCGTTTTGGGCATCAGGCCGGGTGAGGCAAGGGGCTCATTGTGGGAAATATCACATAACCGATCCGGCATGAAAACCCGACAAAATATCATTTTACTTAACTAATACGATATTTCATCCTCGCCCTAACGACGAGGAGAACGGGTCGTGCAATTCGCCCATATTAATGAAATAGCTCTGCATTATCAAGAGATTGGTGCGGCAGAGGGTCGACCAACACTGGTGTTTGTCAACTCGCTGGGCACAGATTTCCGCATCTGGCGCGATGTCGTGGTCCAACTGGCCGGTGACGCCAGAATTCTGACCTATGACAAGCGCGGCCACGGCCTCTCGGGCATTGGTGATGCGCCCTATGCAATGAGCGATCATGTGGCGGATCTCGCCGGTCTGCTCGATCATCTCGAAATTCGCGACGCCATCATTTGCGGGGTGTCGGTTGGTGGCATGATTGCGCTTGGGCTGGCCGATAGCCGCCCCGATCTGGTTTCAAAACTGATCCTTTGCGATACCGCCCACAAGATCGGCACGCCCGATTTCTGGAACGAGCGGATTGCCCGGATCGAGGCGGGCGGTATCGCCGGCATGGCTGATGCCATTCTGGAGCGCTGGTTCACGCCCGCGTTTCGCCAGCCTGAAAATGCCGCCTTCGCCGGCTATCGTCACATGCTCGAGCGGCAGCCGCTCGCTGGCTATACCGGCACTTGCGCGGCCTTGCGCGATGCTGATCTGACGGCTGCAGCGCTGAAACTGGCGCTTCCAGTGCTCTGCGTTGTGGGCGATCAGGACGGTTCGACCCCGCCGGATCTGGTCAAATCCCTGGCCGACCTGATTACGGGTGCCAGATTCGAAATCATTTCCGATGCCGGACATTTGCCGAGCATTGAACAACCCGAGATTTTGGCCGGTCTGGTCAAACAGTTTATGGCCACTGCGGTACAAGAGGAAATCTAGCATGAGTGACAATGAGGGTGCCGTCGGGCGTTTTGATACTGGCATGAAAGTGCGGCGCTCCGTGCTGGGCGATGTGCATGTCGACAAGACCGAGGCCGATAAATCGGGCTTTGATGCGCCGTTTCAGGAGCTGATCACCGAAACCGCGTGGGGCAATGTCTGGGCCCGCCAGCAATTTTCCAAACGGGAGCGCTCAATTGTCACAATCGCGCTTCTCGCAGCACTAGGGCATGATGAGGAAGTGGCCATGCATGTGCGCGCCACCGCCAATACCGGCGCGACCCGCGACGATGTGTGCGAGGCGCTGATGCACGTAGCAGTATATGCTGGGGTGCCGGCGGCCAATCGCGCTTTCAAGATTGCCAAGGAAGTCTACGCCAAGATTGACGCCGAAAAAGCCGGCTAGAGCGTTTCCAGAATAAGCAGATACCGCTTATTCGGTTTGGAAACGCGCCAAATCAAGCCTTGGGACCAGCTTTTGAAGCGCTCAAAAGCGGACCGGCCCCGAGCGAATTTTGAAAAACTGGTGTGCACGTTTCGCACCGGGAAACGCAATGGAATAAAGATTAGGAGATTTATGTGTTGCCTTTAGACAGCCATGGTCTCCGCCAGAGGAGGAAGTGATGGACAACAGGAAGCCCGAAACCGGCGCGTTTTTTCAGCGCGATCTGGAAATGCATCCCCCAGCCTACGCGCCGGGTTACAAGACCAGTGTGTTGCGCTCGCCGCAATATGCCAAGATCTCGCTCAACAATACCATGTCCGAAATCACCGGTCCGGTGTTCGGCCATGATATTATCGGCGAGATGGATAATGACCTGATCCACAATTTTGCCAAGCCGGGCGAAAGCGCAATTGGCGAGCGGATCATCGTGCATGGCCGCGTTGTTGATGAGCGCGGTATCGGGGTCAGCGGCGCGCTGCTCGAATATTGGCAGGCCAATGCCGGTGGCCGTTATCGCCACAAGAAGGAAACCTATCTCGCCGCCATCGATCCCAATTTCGGCGGTTGTGGCCGCTCGATTACCGATGAGAACGGCTATTATCGCTTCCGTACCGTCAAGCCCGGCGCCTATCCATGGCCGAACGGCGTCAATGACTGGCGCCCGGCGCATATCCATTTCTCGATTTTCGGCCATGGCTTTGCCCAGCGCCTGATCACCCAGATGTATTTTGAGGGTGACCCGCTGATCTGGCGCTGCCCGATTGTCAAAACCATTCCGGACAAGGGGGCGATCGAGCGCCTCATCGCACCGCTGGATATGGCCAATACCATTCCCATGGATGCCACCGCCTACAAGTTCGACATCGTGCTTAGGGGCCGGCGTTCGACCCTGTTTGAAAACCGTCTGGAGGGCAATTGATATGGTACAGGAACTCAACTATCTCAAAGAAACAGCCTCCCAGACCGCCGGTCCTTATGTGCATATCGGCCTGACGCCGAACTTTTGCGACATTAACGGCGTCTACCCGCAGGATCTCGGCACCGCCATGGTCAACGACAAGACCAAGGGCGAGCGCATTACCATCAAGAGCCGGGTGATTGACGGCGCGGGCGCACTATTGCGCGATTCGCTGGTGGAAATCTGGCAGGCCGATGCCGAGGGGCTTTATAATTCCCCCTCCGAAATGCGCGGCGCCGCCGATCCCAATTTCACCGGCTGGGGCCGCTGCCCCTCGGATATGGAGACGGGTGAATTCGTGTTTGAAACCATCAAACCGGGCCGGGTGCCGTTTGTCGACGGGCGGCTGCAGGCGCCGCATATCACCTTCTGGATCGTGGCACGGGGTATCAATCTCGGCCTGCAGACCCGGATGTATTTCTCTGACGAGGAAAAAGCCAATGCCGAGGATCCCATCCTTGCGCGCATTGAGCACAAGACGCGCGTGCCGACCCTGATCGGCAAGCGTGACGGCAATAGTTACACATTCGACATCCGTCTCCAGGGCGAAGGCGAGACGGTGTTTTTCGACATCTAGAACGGGATAATAATGGCCAAGTTTCAATCTCTGCGCGATGCAGTTGCCGAGAATCTCAATGACGGCGATGTGGCGGCTTTTGAGGGTTTTACCCACCTCATTCCCCACGCCGCCGCCCATGAAGCCATCCGTCAGGGCTTTAAAGACCTGACATTGGTGCGCATGACCCCCGATGTGGTCTATGACCAGATGGTGGGCATGGGCATGGCGAAGAAGCTGATCTTCTCCTATCTCGGCAATCCCGGTGTCGGCCTGTTGCGCCGCTGCCGCGACAGCGTTGAAAATGGCTATCCCCATACGGTCGAGCTTGAAGAACATAGCCATGCGGGCATGGCCAATGCCTATGAGGCGGGGGCCGCCGGCCTGCCGCTGGCTGTGTTCCGGGGCTATAAGGGTGCCGGGCTGGCCGAGGTCAACCCGAACATCAAATCGATCACTTGCCCCTTTACCGGCGAGAAGCTGGCCGCCATTCCGGCGCTGCGCCCGGATGTCAGCTTCATCCACGCGCAAAAGGCCGACAAAAAGGGCAATGTGCTGGTCGAGGGCATTATCGGCATCCAGAAGGAAGCCGTGCTGGCCGCCAAGCGTTCGGTGGTCACGGTTGAGGAAGTGGTCGACAATTTCGACGACGTCCACACCAATTGCTGCATCCTGCCGCAATGGGCCATCACCTCTATTGTCGAGGTGCCGGGCGGCGCGCACCCAAGCTATGCCCATGGCTATTATATCCGCGATAATGCCGCCTATCTCGAATGGGACAAGATCGCGGCCGACCGCGACCTGTTCGCCAAATGGATGACTGAAAACGTGCTCGAAGCGACCCCGGAAGACTTTGCCGGCCGCGTCGCCAATCTAAGGGATGCATCATGAGCGATCTTGATTTCACCGCTGACGAAATGATGACCATTGCCGCTTCGCGCGCACTGGCCTCCCGCGATGTCTGCTTTGTGGGCATTGGCGCACCTTCCGCCGCCTGCAATGTCGCCCGGCTGACCCATGCGCCCGATATCACCCTGATCTATGAAAGCGGCACTATCGGCACCGCGCCGGACGTATTGCCGCTCTCCATTGGCGATGGCGAATTGTGCGAGACGGCGGTTGCAACCGTCGCTGTGCCGGAAATGTTCCGTTACTGGCTGCAGGGCGGGCGCATTACCATCGGTTTTCTCGGCGCGGCCCAGCTCGACAAATTCGGCAATATCAACACCACCGTGATTGGCGATTACAACAATCCCAAGACCCGGCTGCCGGGCGGGGGCGGGGCCCCTGAAATCGCCTCATCCTGCGGCGAAATCTACATCACCATGAAGCAGAACCTGCGCGGCATGGTCGAAAAAATCGACTTTTTCACCTCCTTCGGCCATGGCGATGGCGGCAATGCCCGCGAAAAAATCGGGATCACCACCAAGGGGCCAACCCTTTTGGTCACCGATCTTGCGGTGTGGAAACCCGACCCCGAGACCAAGGAATTCACTGTCGTTTCGCTGCATCCCGGTGTAACGCGTGAACAGGTGCAGGAAACCTGCGGCTGGACGGTGAAATATGCCGACCATCTGGAGACAACGCCTGCACCGACCCAGGACGAACTCAAGACCTTGCGTGATTTAAAGGCCCGTACGAAGGCTGCACACGAAGGCACTGGAAAGGCTGCATAATGACTGACGCATACATCTGCGCTTATATCCGCACCCCCATTGGCCGCTTTGGAGGTGCACTGGCACCCGTTCGGGCCGATGATCTGGGGGCGATCCCCATCAAAGCCCTGATGGCAGCGCACGACCTCGACTGGTCGGATGTTGATGAAGTGATATTTGGCTGTGCCAATCAGGCCGGCGAAGACAATCGCAATGTCGCCCGTATGAGCGCGCTTCTGGCAGGCTTGCCCGAAACCGTGCCGGGCACCACCATGAACCGGCTCTGCGGGTCGGGCATGGATGCGATCATCACCGCTGCCCGCGCCATCAAGGCCGGCGAAATCGATTTTGCCATTGCCGGGGGCGTCGAAAGCATGAGCCGGGCACCGTTTGTCATGCCCAAGGCCTCAAGCGCCTATTCGCGCAATGCAGAAATCTATGACACCACCATTGGCTGGCGCTTTGTGAACCCTCTCATGCAAAAGCAATATGGCGTCGATTCCATGCCGGAAACCGGTGAAAATGTCGCTGCCGACTACAAGGTCAGCCGCGAGGATCAGGACGCCTTTGCCGTGCGCAGCCAGACCAATGCCGTTGCGGCTCAGGAAAATGGCCGTCTGGCCAAGGAAATCACCCCGGTGAGCATTCCCCAGCGCAAGAAAGACCCGATTGTCGTCGACAAGGACGAACATCCGCGCGCGGGCACTACGCTCGAAGTCCTTGCCAAGCTGCCCACCCCGTTCCGCGAAGGCGGCAGCGTCACCGCCGGCAATTCCTCCGGCGTCAATGACGGGGCTGCAGCCCTGATCATCGCTTCGGCGGAAGCGGCCAAACGCCATGGCCTGACCCCGATCGCGCGCATTGTCGGCGGGGCTACCGCTGGCGTGCCGCCCCGGATCATGGGCATGGGCCCGTCGCCCGCAACGCAAAAGCTTTGCGCTCGCGAGGGGCTGAAAATGGACCAGTTCGACGTGATCGAACTCAACGAGGCTTTTGCCAGCCAGGGCATCGCCGTTCTGCGCGAACTCGGCCTTGCCGCGGATGATGAGCGGGTCAATAAAAATGGCGGTGCCATTGCGCTTGGCCATCCGCTCGGCATGTCCGGCGCGCGTATAACCGGTTCTGCGGCCTTGGAATTGTCGCTGACAGGTGGCAAGCTGGCCTTGGCGACCATGTGTATTGGTGTGGGACAGGGGATCGCCATAGCGTTGGAGCGCGTTTAGCTTATGTCGGTGTCGCCGTTCGATCATCCCTTTCTTTCCGGTCTGACCGGCGACCCCGCCATTGCTGCCGCGTTCTCGGCTGAAGCCGATATCGCGGCCATGCTCAAATTCGAAGCTGCTCTGGCTATGGCAGAAGCCGGTGAGGGGATCATTCCTCTTGCCTCCGCTGAGGCCATTGCCAAAAGCTGCGAAAGTTTTGCTCCCGACATTACTGAGCTGAACGAGGCGACCGCCCGCGATGGCGTGGTCGCTCCCGATCTGGTCCGGCAATTGCGGCAGGCGGTGGGCGAACCCCACGCCCAATATGTGCATTTCGGTGCCACCAGTCAGGATGTCATCGACACCAGTCTGGTGCTGCGCCTTTTCGAAATATTGCCGAAATTCGGCCGCAGCCTCGAACACGTCACTAAGCTTTTGGTGCAATTGGTCGACACGCATGGCGATAAAAGCCTGATGGGGCGGACGCGGATGCAGGATGGCCTGCCCATCAGCGTTGCCGACCGCATCGATAATTGGCGCGCGCCGCTGATGCGTGAGCGCGAAACCCTGCGCACGATCAAACCGAAAATCTTCGTGGTCCAGTTCGGCGGTGCCGTCGGCACGCTCGACAAGCTCGGCGGCAAGGGCCCGCAGGTCACCAAACGGCTGGCCAAGGGGCTCGGCCTCGGCGTCGCGCCGGATGTCTGGCATAGCGAGCGCGATGGTCTGGTCGAACTGGCCTCATGGTTGTCGCTGGTCACGGGCAGCTTGGGCAAAATGGGGCAGGACATTGCCCTGATGGCGCAAAACCCTGTGGCCGAAATCAAGCTTTCGGGCGGCGGCACCTCCTCGGCCATGCCGCACAAGCAAAATCCGGTTGGGGCGGAAGTGCTGGTGGCGCTGGCGCGGTTCAATGCCGTGCAGGTTTCGGGCATGCATCAGGCCATGGTGCATGAAAACGAACGCTCCGGCGCGGCCTGGACGCTTGAATGGCTGGTGCTGCCGCAAATGATCAACGCGACCGCCGGGGCCTTGCGCACCGCAACGACGCTATTGGGCGCGATAGACAATATCGGCAACTAGCCCGCGCTTGCCTGAACAGGCGGGGGTGCAGCAAGCCGGATGAAAGCACTGGGGGGAATTTTTTCCATGAAAGTTGTCATTACCGGCGGCGCGGGGTTTATCGGTTCGCGTCTGGCGCGCACCCTGCTCGAACAGGGGCAATTGGCCAATCAGGCCGGTGTGCAAACGCAAATCGATAAACTGGTCATCCTCGACCAGTTCGCGCCCGAGCACCTGCCCGATGATCCGCGTGTGGAAATTGTTATTGGTCAGGCCAATGACTCTGCGGCGCTGCAACAGGCGCTCAAGGGTGCCGACAGTGTTTTCCATTTTGCCTCGGTGGTCAGCGGCGGTGCCGAAGCCGATCTGCACCTGGGTCTTTCCGTCAATCTCGACGGCACCCGTATGTTGCTCGATATTCTGGCAGCAGAGGAACGCAAGCCCCGGCTGGTCTTCGCCAGTTCCGGCGCGGTCTATGGGGTCGGTGCGGAACGGGTAACCGATGCCACACCCACCCATCCCAAAAGCTCCTATGGCGTACAAAAACTCTGCTGCGAGCTGCTGGTTGGCGATTATTCGCGCAAGGGGCTGATCGACGGGCGCGCCATGCGCTTCCCCACTATTGCGGTGCGCCCGGGCAAGCCGAACCTTGCCAATTCCTCCTTCATCTCCAATATCGTGCGGGAACCGGCCGCCGGGCGCACCACCATTTGCCCGGTGCCCGAAGACACCGAGATTTCGCTGATGTCGCCGGGCCGTCTGATCGCTTCCATCATCAAGGTGCATGATCTGGATGCCGGGGCGCTGGGCTGGCCGCGCACGCTTTTGCTGCCAGCCGTAAAAGTCAGCGTGCGGCAAATGCTTGAGGCATTGGAAGCCGAACTGGGTCCCAAGGCGCGGGCGCTGGTCAGTTTTACCCAGGATGCCGGCATTCACACCATGGTCCAAAGCTGGCCGGTGGACATTGTGGCGCAACGTGCCGAAGCGCTGGGGATCGCTGCCGACGCCAACGCGCTTGAAATTGTACAAGATTATTTGTCAGAACACCCGCCGGCGGCCTTTTAGACCCTTGCGGGATCACCTACATATCCTTGGCCGGCCCCGCCGGTCGCGCGCATCTCTCCTAACGGCGTAAGCCGGGAAGCCTTCAAATGGAATTTTTCTCTGATCCGGGCTCACTTGGTGCCTTCTTTTCCGTTGTCATGATTGATCTGGTGCTGGCGGGCGACAATGCGGTGGTCATTGGCCTCGCTGCTGCCGGTCTGCCCGCCGAGATGCGGCGCAAGGCCATCATCTTCGGCATTATCGCGGCGACTGTGCTGCGCATTGCGCTCGCCCTGGTTGCCGTGCAGCTTCTGGCCATTGTCGGCCTGCTGTTTGCCGGCGGGCTGCTCCTGCTCTGGGTCTGCTGGAAAATGTGGCAGGAATTGCGCCTCCATGCTGCTACTGAAAATATGGCGCATGAAGCCTTGCAGGATGCGGATCTGAATGCTGATGGCACGATCGGGGCACCGCTCAAGACCAAGAGCTTCAAACACGCTATCACGCAGATCATGATCGCCGATGTGTCGATGTCGCTCGACAATGTGCTGGCCGTGGCGGGCGCTGCCCGCGATCATATCGGGGCGCTGATCTTCGGCCTGGGGCTCTCCATCCTCCTGATGGGCTGTGCCGCCGCGTTTATCGCCAAAGTCCTGAACCGTTATCACTGGCTGGCCTATCTGGGCCTCGGCATCGTATTGATTGTGGCGCTGCGCATGATCTGGCACGGCGGCGAGGAGATCCTTCACCAGCTCTAGACCCGAAATATATAAGCAGGCGCTGGTGGTAAATTCGTAACCATAGCAAGCAATTCCTGCCCCAAGTTTGTTCCTGCTAGGGATTTGATAGTCTGGCGCTTTTAGGGTGGCGGCAATTGCCATAACCAGAAGTTTCGCCATGTCGCTAAGTGTTGATACTCTTGCCGGAAGCCGCAAGGCACCGCCGGCACTGCGTAGTGCCGGTGCCGTCGCCGCGCATTCCTTGAGCATTGAGCATGTCTCGGGCGAAGCCTGGGACGAGGCTGTCGCTACATTTGACGGGGTCTGTCAGGAACAGCTTTACGTTTTTGCCAAAAACCGCTGGCCCGGCGTTACCTGCGAGCCGGTCCTGTTCATGGAAGAGGGCGAAGTTGTGGGCGGCGTTTTGACCATGATCCAGCCACTGCCGCTAAAACTCGGTGCCATTGCGGTCTCTAAATGGGGGCCGATCTTCAAGGACGCCAAGCGCGCCGATTTTGAAGCAATTTATGCCGGTGCCATTGAGGCGCTGATCGATGAATATGACCACAAGCGCCATATGATGATTTCCGTGCTGCCGCGCGCGGCCTGGGCCGATACCAATATCGAATTCGATTATTTGCAGGCGCGCGGTTTCCGCCGTGGCTCGCAGCTGAAATTCCCCAACCGCTATGTGGTCAATCTGCGCCTTGATGATGAAGGCCAGCGCAAGAGCTTCGCCCAGAAATGGCGCTATCATCTCAACAAGTCGATGAAGGCGGAACTGGAATTTGAATATGCCGGTCCCGAACGGATCGGCGAGTTCAATGCGCTTTACGAGACCATGACCGATCGCAAGAAATTTGCCGATCATTCCGCCTATGACGACACCATCTTTCCGCTGATGGAGATACAGAATGAGGCCTTGCGCCCCGAACTGTTCTTCGTCCGCCACAAGGGCGAAATCGTTGCCGGTGCCGTCATCTTCAAGGCGGGCGATACGGCGGTTTATCTTTATGGCGCCACCAATGATCAGGCGCTGCCCTTGCGCGCCGGTTATTTCCTCCATTGGCACATCATCCGCTGGCTGCGCGATAATACCAAAGCCACCTGGTATGATCTCGGTGGCACTGATGGCTTTCAGGGCCTGCACCAGTTCAAAAAAGGCATGGTTGGTGATGAGGGCGTGATTTCGCCTGTCCCGCCAATGGCCAATTACACCAGCCGCCTGCTGCCCTTCCTGCTCGGCACGCTGGCCTTTGCCGCCCGCGACGCCATTGCCGAAATCCGCCAGGCCATCGAAAAGCGCCGTCCCGACGCCGCACGCCCCGATCAGGAGCGTTAAATGCGTCTGGGTAAACGGCTTCTGTCCCAGTCCGCGGTCATCTTTGCCGCGCGGATCATGGGTGCGGGACTGATTTTTCTGGCCCAGGCGGCGATTGCCCGTCTTTGGGGCGCGCAGATTTTGGGCGAATACCTGCTGATTGTCGCCACCTCGAACCTGATTGCGGTGGTCCTGCCGCTCGGTTTCCATACTATTGGCACCTATTTCGCTGCCGAATACAGCGCCAAAAATGACAGGCGTATGCTCAATGCATTTGTGCGGCGCAGTTATGGGCACATCCTGTTGGTCGGGGTGCCGCTTCTCATTCTGGTGGCCCCGATTGCGTCGCTATTCGGTGAACAGGGCCATGTGATCGCTGGTTTGTCCTTGCCCGCCGCCCTGATGGCGATCGCCACCGCCATCATTTTCAACAATACCGCCTTTCTGGTCGGCTTACGCCGCCCCTTTGCCGGCTTCTTTGTTGAAATCATCTTCCGCCCGCTGCTGATCATCGGCGCCTTTGCCATTGCCACCGCCTTCATGGTCGGCGAGGCGCGGCTGACGGGCCTGCTCTGGCTGTTCGCCACCAGCTATCTGGCGATTGCGCTGGTCCAGTTCGCGCTGGTGCTCGTCAGCACAAGCCGGATCGGTGATTCTGCGCCCGCCCGCGCGCCCGATTCCGCCCGCTGGTGGCGCTTTGCCGCTCCCTGGGTGCTGATTTCGCTGGCGACGGAGTTCTTCTTTGACATTGATCTGCTGGTGCTCTCTTTGCATCTCAGCCACGAGGATCTGGCCATATTCGGCATTTGCGCCCGCATCTTTGCGCTGATTTCATTTGGTGTGGCCTCAGTCTATGCCGTCACCATTCCCGATATTTTTGAGGCCGAAGCGCGTAATGACCGCAGTGATTTCCATCACCGCATCGGTGAGGCCAATCTTGTCGCCAGCCTGATCGCCATTGTCCTGTCGGTTGCCGTGTTTGCCGGCGGGCATCTGGTGCTCGGGATTTTCGGTCCGGATTTCTTGGCCGGGGCCTGGCCGCTCGGTGTGCTCAGTCTGGCGCTGGTGGTGCGGGCCGTGTTCGGCCCTGCCAGCATGGTGCTCTCCATCCATGACCAGCCCTATGCCAGCCTGCCGGCAGTTGGGGCCGGCATTGTCAGCCTGATTGGGCTCAATTACCTGCTGGTGCCTGCTTTCGGGTTGATGGGGGCCGCCTCTGCCGCCCTGATCGCCATTGTCATCTGGTCTGCCGGCCTATGGCTGACCGCGTGGCGTCTGGCGGGCATTGATGTGTCAATTGTCGCCCGGTTACGGGTGATGCATCAGGCTAAAGCCCAAGCAAACGTCGTGCGCGACGCTTAAGCCGCCCCAGCGTGCCTTCCCCTGGAACACCAAAATCATAACCCTCGCTGACTTTGGTCAGCGTGTGTTCATAAAGCAGGTAGTCCTCGCCAAACAAATGCTGTTCCAAAACGGCGATCTGCTTGTAGCCATAGCGGTGCATGATGGTCTTGGCTGCGGTATTATCGGGCTTTGTATAAGTGGAAATCTTGTGAAACCGCCCATTGTCCCAATAATTGATCAGGGCGCGGGTCGCGGCCATGGCAAGGCTGCCACGGCGGTTTTCGGGCGGCAGAAACGACCAGTGCAGCCATAGGGCGCCATATTGCGGGCTCGAGATCATGATGCCCTTGGGCACATCACCGTCCACCATCATCATGATATGTCCGGGATCGAGATCATAAAGGCGTTGCAGATAATGCAGGCTCAACTGCTGCTTTTCGAAGGCCTTGAAGGCGCTGCCATAATAGGGTGAGGTATCGATCGCCTGTTCAAGCCATGCATGGGCCTGGGCAATTTCGGCACGCCGCGCCGGACGAATGGGCGGGGATTTTTTCTCGGTGATTTCGGTCACGGTCACGTTCTCCCACCTGAACAGGCTGCGGTTTTTTAAAAACTAGCAAAAGGAAGTTACGTCGAGGTGAAAGCCTCTGGCGGCGGCGCTGTGTGCGTCCCGGCCGCTCTTCACATTCAGGTTATTGGAATGAAACAGGAATTCCAACCGGGCAAACTTTAACCGGACGCATTATGAGTTTGGTCATCACAAGTCCAACATTCGTCTTTTCTTAACAATTATAACGGGTTTAGTTCGGATAATCGGTAGAATTAGCAGGGCATGCCAAGGAACGTTACATCATGTTTAAAACCGCCAAAAAGTTTCGGTCATTGCGGGTCATGACCATGATTTTTGCCGCATTGCTTGCCAGCACGGCCTTGGCCGAGGACTGGACGGCCACAAAGGTGCGCGGCAATGTTTTTGCTTTTGACGGTACTGGCTGGGTCAGGGTCGAGCGCGGCACAGTGATTTCGGATAACCGGGTTATCCGCACCCTGCGCAGCGGCCGCGTCCAGTTCACACGTGATGAGGAAACCGTTGAAATGGGCGGCGGCAGCCAGATCAGCATCCGCAGGAAGACCAGCCGCGGGTTCACGACGGTTGATGAATATTACGGCCTGGTGACGATTGAAGCTGAAGTCGAAAAGGTGAAGCACTTTTCTGTGCGCACACCTTATCTGGCAGCCGTCGTCAAGGGCACAAAATTTTCCGTGCGGGTGCGCGAAGGCAAGGCCCAGGTTGAAGTCGACCGTGGCCGTGTCGAGGTCGAGGATCTTTCGCGCGGTTTCAAGGTCAATGTCACGCCGGGTCAGTCAGCCAGTGCGGGCGACGAGCCCTTGGAAATTGCCGGCTCCGGTGAACTTGATACCATCGTCACCCTGGATGGCGAACCGGCAGTTGTCGCGGCTGTGGAAGACACGCCCGAGGCAGTCGGTGAATCCGGTCAGGCGAAAGGGCTTTTCGGCCTGTGGAGAAAAGCTGCAGCCCCCAAATTGTCCGGGGCGGGCAATTCTGCCGCCAGTGCTGCAAGCAGCAAGGCATCCAAAGCCTCAAGTGGAAAATCCTTTGGATCCGGTGGTTGGGGGTCGCATGGGTCCGGTTGGGGGTCGAGCGGGTCCGGTTGGGGATCCAAGGGGGCCAGCCGGGGGTCCCATAACTCCGGCGGAGGATCGCACGATTCCGGCAGAGGATCGTATGATTCCGGCGGGGGATCGCATGACTCTGGCAGGGGCGGCGGCGGGCGTGGCGGTCGTGGTGGGCGTGGTGGGCGTTTTTAGACTCACGCATGCGTCCGTGATTCCGCGTCTTGTAACTTTGGCAATGGTGGGCTGAGCGCTTGCAAAGCTTCAAACGTTTCTGGCTTGATGTGACCTTGCTGCTGCTCGTGGTGACGTGCGGCGTGTTTGGTGCATTCGAGCCGCTGGATAATACGCTCAAAAGTTTCCGCTTCGGGCTGGCAACACGCCCGGCCAGTGGCGACGTTGTCTTTGTCACCATCGATCCCAAAAGTCTCGAGGCGATTGGGGTCTGGCCATGGCCTCGCCGGGTCCATGCCGAGCTGATCGACAAACTCGTCGCGCTTGATGCATCGGATGTGGTTTTCGATATTGATTTCAGTTTCAAAGTTAAGCGAAACGCTTTTTCCTTTGCCGATTTCGCCAAGTAAAGTTTGTAATAATTCGGACGGAATTTGAAAATTTTGCTTGATCGATTTTGGATTTTC
>Ga0209344_10004051_pt1 | contig 13825 bp, 14 predicted proteins | sample Cruoilmetagenom6_FD_187293 | JGI IMG/M metagenome (GOLD analysis project Ga0209344, IMG submission 187293) | Oil polluted marine microbial communities from Coal Oil Point, Santa Barbara, California, USA - Santa Barbara Oil Seep Sample 6 (SPAdes)... | ecosystem: Environmental > Aquatic > Marine...
CACCCGTTATTTTCAGCGGAGAACAGCGGGCCCGCCGCAATAATGTTTGGATTCGCACCTAAAAACTCCAGGTGTGAAGCCATATGAGTTTTGCGCAGGTGTTCGTTTCCCGGGTTATCCTGGAATTGCACGATATATTTCATTTGAAAGTCTCCATAAATTGCTCTTGTGATATTGAATGCTGTATAAATACTGCGATAGGTGAGATTGTGAGGCTTTGAAGGGCAGTTTTGCAGCGATATGAATTGGGATGATTTCAGCTATCTTTTGGCAGTGTTGCGCGGCCGAAGCTTGTTACAGGCGGCGCGAATAAAGGGCGTGGACAAAAGCACGGTTGCACGAAGACTGGTTGCTTTGGAGACCGCTTTGGGTGTCACGCTTACGGAACGGCTGAGAAATGGACAAATTACACTGACCGAAGAAGGGTTGCGCGTAGCGCGTCATGCTGAAGCGATGGAAGGAGATGTCCGTCGGGCAGCTAAAGTTGTGGGTGGCGAAAAATCGGGAATTAGCGGGCGTGTGAGATTGACTGCCGTTCCGTTGATTGCAAACAATGTGTTGCTGCCAAGAATTCCGGATCTGCTAACTGCGCACCCAGATCTTTTGATCGAGCTTGTCGCAGACGCAAGGGACTTGAACCTTGCAGAATATGATGCCGATGTCGCCCTGAGGCTGGCGCGCCCTCGCGGAGGTGGGGCATCCGTCATTGCGCAAAAATTGGGGGTCCTGGATTTTGGTTGTTATGTCAGGACGGATTGCCCCCCAAATTCAAAATGGATTGGGTACGACCAGAGAATGCAATTTCTTGAACAAGCTGTTGAGATATCATCGTTGGCCCAAAAAAGCGGTGCACTTTCGGCTTTGGCAGTGAACGATGCCGGAACGATGCTGCAAGCTGTCTTGGAAGGCCTTGGCAAGTCCCTTTTGCCGCGTGCAGTAGCAAGAAAACACGCGAACTTAGTTGAAATAGATATGCCTGAAGCGACCCTTCCAAAGAGGGAGATATGGTTGATGGTGCGACGGGATATTCGCAATTTGGGACGCGTTGAAGCCGTAGTTTCTTGGTTGAAGGATACGCTTCAGCGAACTCTCTAAGTGTCCAGTAGCTTCGCGCGCCGTATCACCAGCAATATTGCAATGATCCCCAACAATGCAGTGATCAGCATGATCCATAGCAATGGGAAAGCACCGGTTTCAGGTGTTAACATTGCGCCAGCTAAAGCCGAAAGCGCTGCCCCGCCGCCGATCATCAAGGCTCCGGCAAGGCCGCTGGCCGTTCCGGCAAGGTGAGGCCTGACGGACAGTGCGCCAGCTGTAGCATTCGGAATAGTCATGCCGTTGCCCAGGCCCATCAGGGTCATCAGCCCAAAAAAGCTGATCGCGGTGCCGAGGCCCGCGTAAAACAAGACGAGGTTTACGACAATGCCACCGGCATTTACGATAGTGCCCCAGAGAACCATATGATTTATTCCGATCCGGACGGAATATCGGCCGGACAGGAAATTTCCAAGGAAATAGCCGACGGCAGGAGCGCCGAAATAAAGCCCCAGAACCGACGGTTCCATATTAAAGACTTTGTCGCCGACATAGGGTGCGCCGCCGAGGTACGCAAAAAATGCACCCGACGACAGGGCAGAGGCCATTGCGTAGCCCCAAAACCGGGGTGATCGAAACAGAACAGGGTATTCCTGAAACTGCTGTGTCATCGAAAATCCGCTTTTGGCCGCAGTTTCCCCAAGGTCGGCCCAGGTTAACCACAGCACGAAAATGCCGAGGGTCAGCAACGCCCAGAAGTTTGCTTGCCATCCGAAATGCTCGTCTAATACGCCTCCTATAGCGGGGCCAACCATTGGGACAACTGCCATGCCCATCGTCACGTAGCCAATCATGCTGGCCGCCTGATCCTGAGGTACCATATCGCGTACAATGGCACGACTTAGCACCATTGCGACCACGATCGTTGCTTGCATCATCCGGAACGACAAGAATGCAAAGGCTGTTGTTGCTGTCATGCAGCCGATCGTCGCGACAAGAAACAAAACCATTCCACACAAAATCACGGGCCTGCGGCCGAATTTGTCTGATATCGGTCCAATCAGGATTTGAAAGACTGCGTTCACGGCCAGATAGAGTGCGATTGAGAGCTGCAGAAGGCGATAATCTGTTTCAAAGTATTCAGCCATGCCCGGAAGGCTGGGCAGAAAGATATTCATCGCCAAAGCAGCCAGTCCGGCCAGCATGATCAAAGTTGCGATATGTGGTGGTGTGGTGCGGTCTAAAAACCGGACCTCTGGGAATTCTGCCATGCCACTTGGCTATTGTGGAGTCTTGGCAATGTCCATGAAAGGGTGGGGAAATTTGCAGTTTTGCAAGTTAGCAGCAATGCATTTCCAATATTATGCAAATATTCTGAAATCTTCTTTTGATTACCTTACCTTTCAGTGTATCCCGCTTTAAAAGTTAGGGGACCGGTATGAAAGATATTCTGGAACAACTCGAAGATCGCCGCGCCGAAGCCCGGATGGGTGGCGGGGAACGACGTGTGGCAGCGCAACATAGCAAAGGCAAGCTGACTGCGCGGGAGCGCATTGAGTTATTGTTGGACGAAGGCAGCTTTGAAGAATTTGATATGTTCAAAGCGCATCGGTGTGTTGATTTCGGAATGGAAAAAGATCGCCCGCATGGCGATGGCGTTGTGACGGGCTGGGGCACAGTCAATGGTCGCATGGTGTATGTCTTCAGTCAGGATTTTACAGTTTTCGGTGGGTCGCTCAGCGAAACCCATGCCGAAAAGATCTGTAAGATCATGGATATGGCGATGCAGAACGGCGCGCCGGTGATCGGGATCAACGATTCCGGTGGGGCCCGTATTCAGGAAGGTGTGGCTTCGCTCGCCGGATATGCAGAAGTTTTTCAACGCAACATCATGGCCTCAGGTGTCATCCCGCAGATCAGTGTGATCATGGGGCCGTGTGCGGGTGGCGCGGTGTATTCCCCTGCGATGACCGATTTTATCTTTATGGTCAAAGACAGCTCTTACATGTTTGTGACCGGACCTGACGTGGTGAAAACGGTTACCAACGAACAGGTCACAGCCGAGGAACTGGGCGGGGCGTCGACCCATACCAAAAAATCGAGCGTTGCCGATGGCGCGTTTGAAAATGATGTCGAGGCTTTGGCCGAAGTGCGCCGTTTGGTTGACTTCCTCCCGCTGTCCAATCGTGAAAAACCGCCAGTGCGCCCGTTCTTTGATGAACCGGGCCGGGTTGAGCGAAGCCTGGATACACTGATCCCGGACAATCCAAACACACCTTACGACATGAAGGAATTAATCCATCTGTTGGCGGACGAATCTGACTTCTTCGAAATTCAGGAAGATTACGCCAAAAACATCATCACTGGTTTTGCCCGCCTTGAAGGTCAAACTGTGGGCGTTGTTGCGAACCAGCCGATGGTTCTGGCTGGATGTCTGGACATTGACAGCTCCCGCAAGGCGGCGCGATTTGTAAGGTTCTGTGATTGTTTTGAAATCCCGATCCTGACGTTGGTTGATGTTCCGGGGTTCCTGCCGGGAACGTCACAGGAATACGGCGGCGTTATCAAACATGGTGCGAAACTTTTGTTCGCTTACGGCGAGGCGACGGTGCCAAAGGTCACGGTTATCACCCGCAAGGCATATGGCGGGGCCTATGACGTTATGGCGTCCAAGCACCTGCGCGGTGATTTCAACTATGCCTGGCCCACAGCCGAGATTGCGGTGATGGGGGCCAAAGGCGCAACCGAAATCATTCATCGCGCGGATTTGGGCGATGCGGACAAGATTGCGGCGCACACAGCAGATTACACCGACCGGTTCGCCAACCCGTTTGTCGCCGCTGAAAAGGGCTTCATCGACGAGGTGATCATGCCGCGTAACACTCGCCTGCGCGTGAGCCGCGCCTTTGCATCGCTTCGCAATAAGAAGCTCACGAACCCATGGAAAAAACACGACAATATTCCGCTTTAGGAGATATACCGTGAAACCGCATACCTTCGGATTTATTGCCTTGATAGCGCTGGCCGCCGTTGCGGTGGGTCTTTTTGGGCAGAAGAAGCATGAACCAAACGTGGTTTTCACTGCGTTTGGTTCATCTTGGTATCTGCAGGATGCTGAATGGGAGCTGGTTGAGGGTGTGTGGCGTGTGTCGGGTACAGTACGCCCCAAGCGAGTTACAAAAAAGATCAACGGGCATATTGTGGGGCTGGCCTACAATATGTGTGACGGCATTTTGGCTGCCATGGCGGGCGGTCCCCAAGGCGCTGGGCGTATGGACGTTTTTCGCGTGTCGCTGCATTTTGCCAATGCAAATGGCGAGAAATACACACAACACAAAACCCCGGTTCCCGTCAGGAATGGCGAGTGCTTGGTGCCGGAAGGGAATGCAATATTCCCCGCCTATACTAACGTTCTAGGGGATTGGGTTCTTGACGGTATGTTGTTTGAAAAACAACGCGGTCGTGTTCTTGCAATCTTTAACTTTAAGCCATTGAATCTAGTGGGAGAAGTAAAAGGGGAAACTGCCCTTTTCACCGATTATGAGCTGGCCTGTCGTTTGGCAATTGCGGATGCCGTCTCTGGCGAGGTCGTGAAGAGCGAAATGATTTTGGAAGGCATTGAACGCGCGAATAATTTGGTGGCGGTTAGAGTGTCGCGATCAACGTTAGGGGGGGTGTTGGGAACTTATCAGCAATCCGGATGGATGAAGGTAACCGAGGACGGCGAGTGCCTCCCGGTTGCACCGGAGGTAGAGGGCGCATGAGTACCCTACGCTGGCATATTGAACGTAATGACGCGATTTTGACCTTGTCCCGGCGTATTCCGGTGCAATTCGATCTCGCGGTCGATACGGTTCTGCCTGCAGGCAAAAGGCTCAAGCTGGCACAGCAGGTGCGTCAGGACATGTGGCGCGCGTTGCAAGATTTGCGGGGGTTTTCGCCTGCCGTGCGGGTGGAGGCATGCGGTGATGGCTTAAAGGTCACGGCAGGCGGGCAGGTGGATGGTGTCTTTCCAAGGGCGCAGTCCGAGTCGCGGATTGCTGAAGTGCTGGAATGCCCAAAGAACCGTGCGCGGTGGATGCGGTGGGCATCATGATCCGGACATTGGCGATTTTCCTTGCCTTGTTGCTACCACTGGGCGTTTTGGCCTCGGAACCGACGCAGGACGCGCTAGAATTGCCGTCCGGGCAAACAGCCCAGTTTCATGAGGTGCTGACAAACCGCCCCGGTGGTGGGCTGGTTTACCGGTTTCGTTTTGTGGCCGAAGGGTTTGTTCCCACCGAAGATAACATTGATCAGGTTCAGGCCGATCTCGAGTATCTATGCACCCATTACGCGATTGGCAAAGTGCCAACCGTGGGCCCCCAACCGCGGCAAATCATTATTTCGCTTGCGGACAGGCATGTTGAATTTGGCGTTGTTGATCCCGACGCCAAGCAGGTTTTCGAGGCATATTCGGTCCAAGACGGCATCTGTATCTGGGAGATATTTTAATGCAGACACAATATCTTGCGGGGCAAAGCTCAAGCCCGGTGGGTTTTGAGGCTTTCGAGTCACAACCCCCCGCCATCCGCCCGATTCCATATCAATTTCGTGTAGATTCGACTATCGTCACAGGCGATTGCACCCAAGCAATCCAAACCTCGAAAGTGGGGCAAGTGAAGGGTATTGCCCTTAGTTTGCCCTTTGGCAGTGACAGGAGAAATAAATGTCGAACAGTATCAAATGCGTTCTTATGCTCGGTCTCGCCGCCCTTGTGGCAGCGTGCGGTCAGCAAGAAGAACAGGAATACGTTGTGGTTGAACCAGAGCCGATCACGGTCGAGCCTGTGTCCACCGGAAAATACGGCGGAAAATACTAAGACGCTCACGCGTCTCACAACAACCGGGCAGGCCAACAGGCCTGTCCAACATGCCTCGCTGACCACCTTCAATCAATTTGGGGGTCAGGCATGATAAAGCATCGTGGGTTTCCTGGGCGCCTTCCAGGCACAGATTTCCAATTTACACTCAGACGTGCCAATCCCAAGGGCGTTACGCCGCTTGCCGAGCGCGAAAGGTTCCGTGATCGTCGGCCTGCGGATCGACGCGCGGATTCGGGGTTCGTGCGTGCCATTTGGGAAAATTTCGGGGATCAACCGTTTGAGAGAGGCAATTTGGATGCCGGTCGCCTGAACTGGCTATTTGGCCGTGAGGTTCTTCCGGCTGAGGATCCATTTGATCCCGAAAGCTATGACGCGTTGTTGATTCTGGACGTGGACGCGGCGCGCCGTGCCTTTCCCGACGCGTTCGAAGGGGCGGATGATTGATGTTTTGCGACCTGCGAAATTCCAGTCCGCGACGGCGGAACATTGCCAGTCTGGCAGGGTACCGGAGGTCTACTGGCATTTTTCCGCGCAAGCGGTGCCGGATTACGCGAAATGCAGCCGAAACCCGGCTTGCGCCGCCTCGGGGCTTGGCCTTGGCGACGGTTACGTTCAGCGTGACACATGTAGTGGCGGGCTTTCCCCAAGGGCCCGGGACGTTTTGTCTAAACCGTTACCCTTCCCCTAATGGGCGGCGTCACGCTTGGTTGCGTGCGTCGCCCACTTTTTGTTTGAAAACAAAAAGTTACATGGATCGGCGAGGGCCCGCTCAATTCCCCTTAGTGTGTGCAGATTGTTTTGACGTGAAGGATCAAATCGCCTTGTTTGGCGGCACGATCCCCTTCCACAAAACACGAGGCACAAACAGATGCGGACATATCTTTTCAAAATCGTTGCCGGACTTGCGCTCACTGGATTGGCAGCCTGCGGCGACACGCTTGGCGAACAAGTCCTCTTTGGGGCGGGTGCAGGTTTGGGCACGGCAGCCGTATTGGACGGTGACATCGCAACTGGCGCAGTTGTCGGCGCGGCCGGTAACATCGCCTATTGTCAGACATTCCCGGATCGCTGCGGCTGATCTGACTCACACCTCTGGGTGTGCGATTCCAAATTACGTGACCACCGTCAGGGGAAACCCAGTCGGTGGTCAAATTGTTTCAGCTCCGGGCAGAACGCTGTCCGGGCAAATTTCGAAAGGGACGTGAGATGTTCAAGAAAATTCTGATTGCCAACCGTGGTGAGATTGCATGCAGGGTTATCAAATCCGCGCAGAAGATGGGCATCAAGACGGTTGCCATATATTCAGATGCTGACCGCAATGCGTTGCATGTGCGCATGGCAGACGAGGCCGTTCATATCGGCCCTCCGCCAGCAAACGAATCCTACATCGTCATCGACAAAGTGATGGATGCCATTCGTCAAACTGGCGCCGAAGCGGTTCACCCCGGGTATGGATTTCTTTCGGAAAACAGCAAATTCGCTGAAGCACTGGAAGCCGAAGGCGTGGCTTTTGTCGGGCCACCCGTCGGTGCGATCGAGGCGATGGGTGACAAGATCACCTCGAAGAAGATTGCGCAGGAGGCCGATGTCAGCACAGTTCCGGGTTATATGGGCCTTATTGAAGACGCCGAAGAAGCGGTGAAAATTTCCAACCAAGTTGGTTATCCGGTCATGATCAAAGCCAGTGCCGGCGGTGGTGGCAAAGGCATGCGGATTGCCTGGGATGATGATGAGGCACGCGAGGGGTTTCAAAGCTCTAAAAACGAGGCCGCCAACAGCTTTGGTGATGATCGTATTTTTATTGAAAAATTCGTCACACAACCGCGGCATATCGAAATTCAGGTTCTCTGTGACAGCCACGGAAACGGGGTTTATCTGGGCGAGCGCGAATGTTCGATCCAGCGTCGAAATCAGAAAGTTATCGAAGAAGCCCCCAGCCCGTTCCTAGACGAAGCCACGCGTAAGGCAATGGGCGAACAGGCCGTGGCACTTGCGCAGGCGGTTGATTACGCGAGCGCGGGCACGGTGGAGTTCATCGTTGATGGCAACAAGAAATTCTACTTCCTGGAAATGAACACCCGTTTGCAGGTTGAACATCCTGTAACAGAATTGATCACTGGAGTTGATCTGGTTGAACAGATGATCCGTGTCGCCAACGGTGAAAAACTAAGCATCACACAAGACGATGTTAAATTGAACGGCTGGGCGATCGAAAGCCGTCTTTATGCGGAAGATCCCTATCGCAACTTCCTGCCCTCTATCGGGCGTCTGACACGCTATCGCCCACCAGAAGAAGTTGTGACTGATACTTCCGTGGTGCGTAACGACACTGGCGTCTATGAAGGTGGCGAAATTTCGATGTACTATGATCCGATGATCGCAAAACTTTGCACATGGGCGCCAACCCGCGCCGATGCGATCGAAGGTATGCGCAATGCATTGGATGGTTTCGAAGTCGAAGGTATCGGGCATAACCTGCCGTTTCTGAGCGCAGTTATGGATCATCCGATTTTCATCAAAGGTGAAATGACGACCGCCTTCATCGGGGAAGAGTATCCTGATGGTTTTGATGGGGTTGAATTGGATGAAGCAGCCTTGCGTCGGATCGCGGCCAGCTGTGCCGCGATGCACCGTGTGGCCGAGATACGCCGTACCCGCGTGTCGGGGCGTATGGACAACCATGAACGCCATGTCGGGGATGATTGGGTGGTAACCCTACAGGGCCAGCGGTTTGGCGTCACAATTGATGCTTATCAAGGCGGCTCGACCGTACAATTTGAGGACGGGACGGAAATCAAAGTCGCGTGTGATTGGACGCCGGGCGACAAATTGGCGGTGTTTGATGTGGATGGCGCCCCTTTGGTTTTGAAAGTTGGCAAAATCAGCGGCGGTTTCCGCATTCGCAGCCGAGGTGCAGATTTGAAAGTACATGTGCGTACCGAACGACAAGCTGAACTGGCAATGCTGATGCCCGAAAAACTGCCGCCCGACACGTCTAAGATGCTGTTGTGCCCAATGCCGGGCCTGATCGTCAAAGTGAACGTCGAAGTCGGCGAAGAAGTTCAGGAAGGACAATCCCTTTGCACGGTGGAAGCCATGAAAATGGAAAACATCCTTAAGGCCGAGAAAAAGGCAGTTGTGACCAAAATCAACGCGGTCGCCGGTGACAGCCTTGCGGTTGACGAAGTGATCATGGAGTTCGAATAGAGCTTTGACCTGGCGCATCGTGGATAACAGGTTGCAAGCCCGTGCAACCGATGGACCGGTTTGTCCGGGCGCGTCCGCGCGCCCGTTTGGTCAGTCCGCTTCGCGCCGTTCACGGATTTCCTGTTGGCGTGTGGGGAGCTTGTCGATCACCCTCGATATTTCACGCACATCCCATGGGACAGGTTTGCGCAAATATATAGTACCGTCCTTGGCCATCAAAACGATCATAAATCCGCGCGGGTGCAACCGGCCCCGCAACGCGCTGTCAACGTCGGGCTGGGTGTCTGACAGGACAACCACGTCGCGCTCGATTAGTTCGCCTTGGCGTTCTTCGAGATACTCCATTTGTTGGATGTACCGGGGGTCAAAAGGGCTGTCTGCGAAGACAACTAAGGGTCGCTTTATCCACACAAATGTATTCAAATCCGCGTCATCCCCCTCAAAAAACACTGAGGGTTCAATTGGATCAGTAGCTGTTTCCGCATATGTGGGTGCAGCGATTAGTGCAGATAAAACAAGGCATAAGATAAACTTCATTGGCTCTCCTGTACGCCTAGATATAGGCACAGATTGTCAGATTACGATGCTAATTGGCAGACCCAAACGACAAATTTTTATCGTTAATCGCATCCACAGGTTTCGTCGGCAACAATACCGCTTTTCAGCCCTGCCAATCCCGTTGCGCACGGGTTTGAAACGAAAGGCACGATTTCCAATGGACGTTATTTTGCATCTTGGGGCGCATCGAACCGCATCAACAAGTTTTCAATATTACATGCGAAAAAATGCAGAGGGGCTTCGGTCGCGGGGAATTGGATATTGGGGTCCGCGTGAATTGCGCAATGGATTGTTAACTGGTGTTGTTCCGGTTCCGGGGCGTATGCCCGCGAAAAAGCAATTGGCGCGTGTGCAGGGGCGGGTTTCATTGAAAATGAAAGAAGCGCAACGTTCAGGTCTGCGGTTTTTGATTATCAGCGATGAAAACCTGATTGGTGTGCCGCGCAACAACCTACGCGACATGCGCCTTTATCCGGGCGTAGGTGAACGGATGGCGCGATACCATCAAGTGTTCGGCGGATTTGTTTCTCGGGCGGTTCTTTCGATCCGCGCGCAGGAAAGTTATTGGAATTCGGTGCTTGCATATTGTTCGGTGCGAAATGGACACGTGCCGTCATTGTCGGAACTCGATCATATAGCGAACAACCCGAGAGGGTGGCGTGACGTGGTGACCGATCTGGCATGCGCGACACCTGACGTGGCGATATCTGTGATGCCACATGACGTGTTTTCAGGCCGTCCCGAATGCCGGTTAGCGTTGATGACCGGGCAATCGGACCTACCCACAAAAAGCGCGAGGGAATGGTTGAACCGCGCGCCGGATGCCTCCGAGCTGCGCGAAACATTGACAAAACGTGGTGTTGATGCCGCGAAGGTTGTCTCGTCTGGCGGCTGCTGGAGCGCGTTTGACGACGCGCAATCTATGGCGATGCACCAGGCTTACTCCGACGATATTTATTGGTTGCGTGCTGGTGCCAACGGGCTGGCGACATTGACAGAGGAATTTGGGCCAACAGGAGCGGGATTAACACCGTCTGTCGGCGCGCCTACAAGAGGACAAGGACATGGGAACGAAGAACGACGAATGGCGTAGAAACGCCGAAAAGGAACTGCGCACTCGTACAGTCGACGATCTGACGTGGAACACGTTGGAGGGGATCGCGGTTAAGCCACTTTATACCGAAGACGACCTGACTGGGCTGGATCATTTGGGTACCGTTCCCGGCAGTGCGCCGTTCACGCGCGGTGTTAAGGCGACAATGTACGCCGGTCGGCCGTGGACCATTCGCCAATACGCAGGGTTTTCAACGGCCGAAGAATCCAACGCCTTTTACCGACGCAATCTGGCCGCAGGTCAACAGGGCGTTTCAGTTGCTTTCGATCTTGCAACACACCGTGGATACGACAGTGACCACCCCCGTGTTGTGGGCGACGTTGGCAAGGCCGGTGTGGCCATCGACAGCGTCGAGGACATGAAAATTCTGTTCGACGGAATTCCGTTGGACAAGGTTTCGGTGTCGATGACAATGAACGGTGCTGTCGTGCCGGTTCTGGCCAGTTTTATTGTGGCAGGGGAAGAACAAGGCCATGACCGTAGCGTGCTGAGCGGCACCATTCAGAACGATATTCTGAAAGAATTCATGGTGCGCAACACGTACATTTATCCGCCCAGCCCATCGATGCGGATCATTTCGGATATTATCGAATTCACGTCAAACGAAATGCCGAAATTTAACAGCATTTCGATTTCTGGCTACCACATGCAAGAGGCAGGTGCGAACCTGGTACAGGAACTGGCCTTTACCATCGCCGACGGGCGCGAATATGTGCGTGCGGCGATCAATGCGGGCATGGATGTGGACAAGTTTGCCGGGCGGTTAAGTTTCTTCTTCGCAATTGGCATGAATTTCTTCATGGAAGCGGCCAAATTGCGCGCGGCACGGCATTTGTGGCACCGGGTGATGACAGAATTTGGCGCGAAAAACGAACGCTCCAAAATGCTGCGTACCCATTGCCAGACGTCGGGCGTAAGCCTTCAGGAACAAGACCCCTACAACAACGTCATTCGAACCGCTTACGAGGCGATGAGCGCGGTGCTGGGTGGCACACAATCCCTGCACACCAACGCGTTGGACGAAGCGATCGCACTGCCCACGGATTTCAGCGCGCGGATTGCCCGCAATACACAGTTGATCCTGCAGGAGGAAACGGGTGTGACAAACGTTATCGATCCACTTGCCGGTAGCTATTACGTTGAGAAACTCACCGCTGATCTTATTGATGAAGCGTGGAAGTTAGTTGAAGAAGTCGAAGAAATGGGCGGCATGACCAAAGCGGTTGAAAGCGGCATGCCCAAACTCAGGATCGAAGAATCGGCGGCAACCCGTCAGGCGATGATCGACCGGGGTGACGAAGTGGTTGTTGGCGTCAACAAATACCGTCTGGATGAGCAGGAGCCGATCGATATCCGGGATATCGACAATACGGCTGTTCGAGAGGCGCAAGTGGCCCGACTGGAGCAAATTCGCGCCACACGGGACGAGGCGGCTTGTCAGGCGGCCTTGGACGAATTGACCAAGCGTAGCAAAGAAGGCGGAAACCTGTTGGCGGCGGCGGTTGAGGCCGCACGCGCGCGCGCATCGGTAGGAGAGATCAGCATGGCGATGGAAAAAGAATTCGGTCGGCATCGCGCCGAGGTGAAAACGTTGGCCGGTGTTTATGGCGCTGCCTATGAAGGTGATGCCGGGTTTGCGGCCATCCAGAAATCGGTTGAAGACTTTGCCGAAGAAGAAGGCCGTCGGCCTCGTATGTTGGTGGTCAAGATGGGCCAGGACGGGCACGATCGGGGGGCCAAGGTCATTGCGACCGCGTTTGCGGACATAGGTTTTGACGTTGATGTTGGGCCGTTGTTCCAAACCCCGGAAGAGGCGGCACAGGATGCCATCGACAACGACGTGCACGTTATCGGGATCAGCAGTCAGGCGGCTGGTCACAAAACCCTCGCGCCCAAGCTGATCGAGGCCCTGAACGATCAGGATGCAGGCGATATTCTTGTGATCTGTGGCGGGGTAATCCCACAACAGGACTATGATTTCCTGAAAAATGCCGGTGTCAAAGCGATCTTTGGGCCGGGCACAAATATACCCGAGGCAGCGCAGGATATTTTGCGCCTGATCCGCGAAGCACGCAGCTAAGATATCTGTGAAAATGGCGGCTCCGGGGTGGTCCGGGGCCGGCAAACTTAACGCTGCTGATGGTTTGTTTGGTGGCGTTACCTGGATTTGAACCAGGGACCTAACGATTATGAGTCGTTCGCTCTAACCAACTGAGCTATAACGCCATCGGGCCGTGGACTAAGCCAGCCCGGCAGCGCCGTCAAGGCAGAAATGCCAGTAACCCGGAAGCAAAATCGCGATAGGCCCCGTTGATTTCCCGATTGGAAAGTCCGACAGTCTGTCCAGAGTGGTTTTTGAGGTTCTAAAAAGCAACGTACATGGACAAGAGACGAAAAATCTTACTTGGCATGCTGGCTGGCGGCTGTTGGTCGGTGGCCCTGCTCTGGGTAGCCGCGCGTTTTGTTCAATTGCCGGTTTTTACGCTGATGCCAACGATAATGACGGCGTTTTTTGCACCCGGCATGGTGATGTTGGCAATGATCGGGCGCTTGGCTCATCGACGGTTTTTTGACGATACGATTATTGATGGCGAACCATTTGAGCCCGGTAGCCCGGCGGATATCGATCAACGTGTATTGGCAAATACGGCAGAACAACTTGTTCTGGCAGTGTGCATCTGGCCTGCGGTCGCCGTTTTCCTGGCGGGTGATGGCCCCGGCGTGATCGTGATGCTGGGACTTGGGTTTGCGATTGCGCGGCTGATCTTTTGGGGCGGCTACCATATGTCGCCACCCCTGCGCGCGTTTGGGTTCGCGGCCACATTTTACCCCACCGTATTTGTCGCTGGTTGGGCTGTATATGACTTGGCAACGCGTGGTTAGATAAAGTAATTTTCGTTGAAAGACTCTTTCAGAGATTAGGGGTTATCATGATTTTGGATCATTTTGCCATTGCTGCCGAAACCCTCGAAGAAGGGCGTGCCTATGTTGAGGCCACCCTCGGAGTTGCGTTGCGGCCCGGCGGCAAACACACCCATTTTGGCACT
>Ga0209344_10004053_pt1 | contig 13823 bp, 12 predicted proteins | sample Cruoilmetagenom6_FD_187293 | JGI IMG/M metagenome (GOLD analysis project Ga0209344, IMG submission 187293) | Oil polluted marine microbial communities from Coal Oil Point, Santa Barbara, California, USA - Santa Barbara Oil Seep Sample 6 (SPAdes)... | ecosystem: Environmental > Aquatic > Marine...
CTCCCTCCGCGCGCAGGATTGCGCGCCTCCTGACCATGGGCAGAGACCACCTGAACAAGGCCGACGCAATCCAGGTTGCAAGGATCGAGGCCGCGCTGCCAGCACTCGCCGCTGCCCGAAGACTAACCGACCGGTTCACGGACATGGTCCGGAATGCTCGTGAAGGCGCATTGGAAGGATGGCTGGAGGAAGCGGAGAGTGGGCTGCTCGGTGCCTTCGCCCGCGGGCTTCGGCGCGATCAAGCCGCAGTCGCCGCAGCCCTGCGGGAGCCGTGGTCAAACGGGCAAACCGAGGGCCAAATCAATCGTCTCAAGACCCTGAAACGTCAGATGTATGGCCGGGCGAACATCGACCTGCTCAGAGCCCGGCTCGTTGCAGCGTCCTGATAGGAAGGAACCCCCAAGCTGCACCGAAATTGATTCAGAGCCAATTTTGAACGCTCATTGACACAGACGTCCATCGATTGATCTGATGCTGCCTTAGACCTTTCGGATTACGGCCATTCGGCCACCGCTTACGTGCGGTCGATAGCGCGATATCTTGGGCATCTTTTAATGGGGATCGGTCCGTCGCTTCAATGCCTCGGCGAGCGCCGAACCCAATGCGCCCTGATTGTTTGCAGTCGGTTTGGGAGAGGCAGACGAAGTGGCTTTTGCACCAGACTTTCGCTTCGCTGCGGGGCGCGCATGCGGTGCGGGTTCCTGAACGCTTTCCTTGCGCATCGTCAGACCGATACGTTTGCGCGCAACGTCAACCTCGGTCACGCGGACCCGGACGACATCACCGGCCTTGACCACCTCATGCGGGTCCTTGACGAAGCGATCTGCAAGCTGACTGACATGCACCAACCCATCCTGATGTACTCCAATATCGACGAATGCGCCAAATGCCGCGACATTGGTCACAGTCCCTTCCAGCGACATGCCCGACTTGAGGTCGGTGATGCTGTCAATTCCTTCGGCAAATGTCGCGGTTTGGAACGCCGGGCGCGGGTCACGACCGGGTTTTTCCAGTTCTGCCAGAATGTCACGCACTGTGGGCAGGCCGAAACTATCATTGACAAACTGCTCTGCCCGCAGACCGGCAAGCGCGCTGCTGTCGCCCATGATCGCGCGGACATCGCGACCGCAGGCCTGCACGATCTTGCGCGCCAAGTCATAGGCTTCGGGGTGGACCGACGAGGCATCGAGCGGTTCGTCGCCGTGCGCTATGCGCAGAAAGCCTGCGCATTGCTGAAACGCCTTCGGGCCAAGGCCCGGGACCTTCAGCAATGCCTTGCGCGTGGCAAACGCACCGTTGGCATCGCGATGCGCCACGATGTTCTGCGCCAGAGATGACCCAAGCCCCGCGACATGCGACAGCAACGGGGCCGACGCCATGTTCACATCGACTCCGACAGAGTTCACGGCATCCTCGACGACTGCAGCGAGGGATTGCGCCAGTTGGCGCTGATCTACGTCATGCTGATACTGCCCCACGCCAATCGCCTGAGGTTCGATCTTCACCAGCTCCGCAAGCGGGTCTTGCAATCGCCTGGCGATGGAGATCGCGCCGCGAATGGAGACATCGATGTCGGGAAACTCTTGTGATGCCAGCTCGGACGCAGAATAGACCGAGGCCCCTGCTTCGGACACGATGACGGGTGTCGGACGGGTAGTGCCTGCGGGCAGGCGCTTGATGACGTCTGCGACCAGCTTTTCCGACTCGCGGCTGGCGGTGCCGTTGCCAATGGCGATCAGGGCGACGCTGTGCTTTCGGATCAGGTGCAGCAGCGTTTCTTCCGAGCCGCGCAGGTCATTGCGGGGCTGGAAAGGATAGATGGTCGCGGTATCGATCAGCTTGCCCGTTTCGTCCACGACCGCGATCTTGCAGCCGGTCCGGATCCCCGGATCAAGCCCAAGCGTTACGCGCGCACCGGCAGGTGCCGCCAGCAGCAAATCCTTCAGGTTACGGGCAAAAACCTCGATCGCGGCAGCATGGGCGCGGCGGCGCAAATCGGTCAGAAGATCCATGAACATGGTTCCGCTCAGCTTGATCTTCCATGTCCAGGCCGCAGCCTCGTGCAACCATTTATCGCCCGGTCCTTGCCCGGGTATCCCGATCTCGGCGGCGATGATGCCAACGACACGCGGCAGACCCGCCTCTTCCTCCGGGGCGACATCAATATGAACGATTTCCTCCTTGGCGGCACGCAATATGGCAAGGGCCCGGTGCGCGGGGATCGCGGACCATTTCTCACTATGGTCAAAATAGTCAGAGAACTTGGCCCCGACCTCTTCCTTGCCCTTGATGACCCGGGCCGTGATCAGGGCTTCTTGCTGCATGACGTGACGAAGGCGTCCCAGCAAAGCGGCATTTTCACCCAATTCCTCTGCCAGGATATCGCGCGCACCCGAGAGCGCATCCTTTGCCGTCGGGACCGCATCGGACAGATAGGCCTGTGCCAGCACCTCCGGATCAGCGGCACGATCGGCTAGGATGGCGCGCAGCAACGGCTCCAATCCGTTTTCGCGGGCAATCATGGCTTTGGTGCGCCGCTTGGGCTTGAAGGGCAGATACAAATCCTCAAGCACAGCCTTGGTGTCTGCAGAGGCGATGGCGCCGGCCAACGCATCGGTCAGTTTGCCCTGCCCCGAGATTTCCGCCAAAATGCTCGCCCGCCGCTTTTCCAAGTCGCGCAGATAATCCAGCCGCTCCGCCAACCGGCGCAGTTGCGTATCATCCAGCCCGCCTGTGACCTCTTTTCGGTAGCGGGCCACAAAGGGCACCGTATCACCGCCATCCAGCAGCGCGACGGTCGCTGTGACCTGTTCGGGGCGCGCACTGATGTCAGCGGCAATCTTGCGGGCAATACGATCTGCGACGACGCTCATGGCGGGATTCCTTTGCTGGCCGGATGATCGTCATATCGCCACATGAGGGAGTCGCCAAGACGCTTAAGACCACTTAGCTGGTTACCTGAAATCAGATAGAAGGCTCGGCCCAGACCGGCATTTCGACGCATCGGGCATAGAGGGCCGTTTCTTTGCTCATGGCGCGTCTACTAAATCCTCAGAAGAAGACGGAGACAAAATGCTGGGGATTGATAAGAATCACTTTCGGAATTCCTCATCAGGTATGTGGCCAGTTCAGTCATCGACAAAACCAGCATAATCACCGCCAATGCAGCGCCGTCCACATCCGTGTCCGCGAGAACAAGACATGATCAAGCGCTTAAGCACTGAGGTACATCAGCCCGAACATCACTACCGTTGAGATGGCAATCATCGCCGCAAAACGCCCATAGCTCATCTGGCCGTGATTTCCCTGATTTTTCGTTGTGGCGGCCCATGAAGTCCTCTTGTCATTACGTGACCTCAAGGGAGTCCCTTACAGGTGTAAATACGCGCCAGAGAACGGCCGGTTCCACCCGACGCGCCGGTCAGTTAATGCCGTTCTCTCGCTGTAACGTCCGGACATAGGCAATGATGTTCTGCACATCGGCCTTTGTCACACCCTCAACGGGAGACATGTTGCCGAACCTCCAGTGATGCGCGCGCACGCCATTCTGCGCCGCCAGAACAAAGGCCATGTCGCCATGATGGTCGGGCTCGTAGATCTTGTGCACCAGCGGCGGGCCGACGCCCTGCTTGCCTTGCGCGTTCTGGCCGTGGCAGGTGGCGCAAACCGCATCAAAGGCCCGCTTGCCGGTCTGCTCCTGCTCGGTGAGGGACGCTGGCAGTCTAACCGAGACCATCACATCGCCGGGCCGTTTCGCTACCGGCACGCCAGCGCCCGGACCCTCAGGTTGCAAGAGATACCACGCTGTCGCCGCAACCGCGATCAGCGCGAGCGCTGTCATTTTCCATTTCATCTCGTTCTCTCCTCTCGTCTCAAAGCCGCGTGGCCTCTGCCCCGCTTGTCGGGCGGTGGCAAAGGGGAGCCGGACAGGTCCGGCGCCCCAAAGGCTCTCACTTCACTTGCGTCACAGTCAGCTTGCCCTTGACGCGTTCGGCAACGAACTCGATCTCTTGCCCTACGGCCATATTGGCAATCGTCGCCTCGTCGGCGCGGAACACCATGGTCATGGCCGGCATGTCGAGATTGACCAAGGGTCCATGAATGATGGTCACCTTGCCCGCCTTGGCGTCGATCTTCTTGATCTTGCCGGCGACGTAGTTCTCGTCCGCCTGTGCCATTTCCGCGTCGACGGTGATTGTCCCGTGCATGCCGGATTCGTAGTGCCCGGGGATCAGGCAGGCGAATTCGAACCGACCGGCATTGGTGAAGGTCCAGATCACCTCGCCCGACATGCCCGCATCGAGCCGGATCGAATTGGGATCGTCATGCTCCATGTCCATCTTGGCCATCATCGCCTTGTGTTCGGCATTGCCCTCGACCGTGTCGAGCACGAATTCATGCTCCAGCTGCCCCTTGTTGGTGACGTTGAAACGAATGGTCTCGCCGCGCGCGAAATCGAAGGATCCGGGCTCGAACAGCATCTCGCCATCGTCGCTCTCGCGCATCACGACCTCGATCGTGCGATCGACTTGCGCCGCGTCGCCCATCATGCCGGCCCGCATTTCCATCATGTCCTTCGCCATCTCGGCACCATGTCCTCCCTCATGCGTACCGGAGGCGAAGGCCGGAGCCGTGAGCGCAAAGGTCAGTGCCGTCTTGATCAACAGATTTCTCATCAATTTTTCCTCTTGGTCTGGTTGGGGTGAAAGGAAGGGCCGGTCAGCCCTTCGATGTCGGTCTTGGGGTCAGCAGGGTTTTCGGGCTGTCATTCGAGGCAAATTCCGGCAGTTCGCCGGTCCACTCATAAGCCTGTTCGCCCGGCGGATTCTCGTACCAGCCGGGATCGGCGTAATCGTCCGGTCCGATCCCCTCGCGCACCTTCACAACCGAGAACATGCCGCCCATCTCGATCGGGCCGTACGGCCCCCAGCCGGTCATCATCGGCACCGTGTTGTCGGGCAGCGGCATTTCCATTCGCCCCATATCCGCCATACCGGCCATGCCCATAGGCATGTATTCCGGCTGAAACTCGCGGATCTTGCGGGCCAGCGGCTTCTTGTCGACGCCGATGAAGGTCGGCACGTCATGGCCCATCGCATTCATCGTGTGGTGCGATTTGTGGCAATGGATCGCCCAGTCGCCCAGATGGTCGGCGGTGAACTCGTAGGCGCGCATCGCGCCCACCGGGATGTCGATGCTGACCTCGGGCCATTGCGCAGATTCCGGCACCCAGCCGCCATCGGTGCAGGTGACCTTGAAGTCGTAGCCGTGCATGTGGATCGGGTGATTGGTCATCGTCAGGTTGCCCACGCGCACGCGCACTTTGTCACCCTTGTTCACGACCAGCGGATCGATGTCAGGAAATATCCGGCTGTTCCACGTCCAGAGGTTGAAGTCTGTCATCGTCATGATGCGCGGCACATAGGTGCCGGGATCGATGTCGAAGGCGTTCAGCATGATCAGGAAATCGCGGTCCACCGGCATGAAGGCCGGGTCCTTTGGATGAACCACGAACATGCCCATCATCCCCATTGCCATCTGCACCATTTCGTCGGCATGCGGGTGATACATGAAGGTGCCGGATTTGATCAGATCGAACTCGTAGACATAGGTCTTGCCCGGGGGGATGCCGGGATGGCTGAGCCCGCTGACCCCATCCATGCCCGAGGGCAGGATCATTCCGTGCCAATGCACCGAGGTGTGCTCGGGCAGCCTGTTGGTGACGTAGATACGCACCCGGTCGCCTTCGACCGCTTCTATGGTGGGGCCGGTGGATTGGCCATTGTAGCCCCAGAGATGCGCGATCATCCCATCGGCCAACTCGCGCTCGACGGGTTCGGCCACGAGGTGAAACTCCTTCACCCCGTTGTTCATGCGGTGCGGCAGGGTCCAGCCATTGAGCGTGACCACCGGCGTGTAATCCGGCCCGGAGGACGGCCGCGGCGTGATCGCCGTCGCTGCCGTGTCCATCTGTGCGGCCTCGGGCAGGCCCATATTCGCGGTCTTGCCCCAGGCCTGGGACGAGACCAGCGCGGCCCCTGCGGCACCGGCCCCGATCAGTTGACGTCTGTTTAGCATGTCCTGTCCTTTCAGTGTCCTGCGCCGCTACCTGCGGCAAGTGTCGCGCCTGTCCCGCTGCCACTCGCCCTGCCGGTGCCGCCGCCATAGATGGCGGCGCTCAGATCGGCCTGAGCCAGGTAAAAGGCGCGTTTCGCATTGGCCGACTCCAGCGAGGCGGCAAGCCTCTCGCGGGTATCGGTCAACAGCTCGAAGGTGTTGGTGATCATGCCGTTATAGGACAGCAGTCCCTCTTCCTCGACGGTCCGGCGCAGCGGCACCAGCACGTCGAGATAATGCCGCGCGATCCTGTAGGCGCCGAGATAGGCGGTCTCGGCTGCGCGCGCCTCCGAGCGCAGGTTGACTGCCTTTTCGGCCAGCACATTGGCAGCCTGAAGATAGGCCAGCTCTGCCTTGCGCATCCGTGCCTTGCCGGTGTCGTAGATCGGAATCGCGAATTCCAACTCCAGCTGCGGCGTGGTCTCGGTTTCGATGTTGCCCGCATCGATTTCGCGCTCGATCTCAGCCCCCGCGATCAGCTCCAGATCGGTGACCAGCCGGGTCTGCTCGGTCAGACCAAAAGCCGCCGCTTGCGCCTCAAGACCCAGCTTGGTCACCCGTAGGTCGACACGGTTGCGCAGTGCTCTGGCCTCGACATTATCGACCCGACCCACCGCGCGCGGCAATTCTGGCAGGGCATCGGGCACGTAATAGGCCACATCACCTCCCCAGAGCCCCATCAGCCGGGTCAGATCTTCCTTGGCGAGGGCAGCGTTCAGCCGCGCCTGTGCCAGTTGCCCGGCCAGTTCGGCATTGAACGCCTGTTCACGGGCCTGCCCGGCCTTGTTCAGCGCGCCGGTTTCGCCCAGCTTGCGCGCCAGTTCCGAGCCCGCGTCGGAGGTCGCCTTGGCCTGTCTGAGGTGGCTCACCGTCTCAAATGCGGCGACCGCGTTGATCCAGGCCTGCCGGGTCTCGTTTGCAAGCGCGAGGGTGTCATTCACTGCCTGCAACTGCGCGGTGCGAAAATTGACATCCGCCAGCGCTACCCGCTGCTTGCGCGTCTGGGCGTCGAGGATATTGGTCGCGATCATACCCTCGATTGCGCGGTAGGCCCCGAGCTCGGCCGCACCGATACCCAGCACGCCGATGGACACGACCGGGTTTTCCGGCGTCGCCTGCTGCCAGGCTTCGGCGGCTGACATGCCGACATTGGCATAAGCCGCCTGCAGGCCCTTGTTGTTGAGCAGAGCGACCTGCACCGCCGTATCGGCAGAGATCGTCTTGCCTTGCACCATGGCCCGCACCTCGCGGGCCAGAGCGATATTCTCGGCCCGGGTCTCGGCAAAGGCCGTGCGCTTGCCGATGGTGGCGGCGGTCTCTTGCGTCACGAGGGCGAAGCCCGCCTTTGGCTCGGTATAGGCGGACGGGATCGCAGTCGCGCAGGCGCCGAGGATCAGCGGCAAGCCCGCCGCCAGGGAAAGGGTCCTGATGCGCATCAATGCCCCTCCGACTGTTCTTGGTTGACGCTGCGCCAGTCGCGCGGGCCGGTCGTGCCGCGATAGGTGTAGCCCGCGAGCGGGTCCTGATAGCGGACGGGTGATGCGACGGCGGTGGTGACGGTGGCCTGTTGCGCGCTCACGTCCGGCAATGGCAAGGGCGCGCCTGAACAGGCGCCTAGCACGAGGGCCGAGACCCCCATGAAGAGTTGAATTTTCATGTTATTGACCTGATTGATGAGTGTCAGATTCACGCACCTGGATGCGCAAAGCACAGGCCCGGTACGGGCCGCGAAATCAGATCAGGTGTAACGGCGGACGCAGGAAACCCGCCAGTTCCGCAGAGGCGGATTCAATCGGCACCGTGATGTAGCGGCTCCGTGTCATGGCAACCGGCTGTGTCGTGCTGGTGTCGGTAAGAACCGCTGAAACGCAAATACCGCTGCAGCAGGGCGCTGACGTTTGATCCTGCTCGGCATCCGGCGCGATGTCTCCGCCTGCATCCTGCATGTGATGCGTGGCATCCGTGCCTTGCGTATGGCCCGCCGCGGCATGATTCCCCGCGGCCGAGGCGGCGTGATGGCTATCATGCATGCCGGAGGCGGCATGGGTGGCAGAAGGTGGCAGGATCATCAACGCGCAGACGATCACGAAGCACGAGAGCGCCCTGAGACCCGCAGATATGGCATTAATGAAACCCATGGGGTGCGTTGTGACGGAAAAATGGAACAGCTGTCAATCTATTCAGGAGGGACGGCCCTGAAATCTCCGTGAGCCCGCTCATCCGGGCGGTAACCTGCCAGTTTGTGCCGATGAGCTGCGACAAGGGCTGGCAATCAGGGGCATTTACAGCTCTGCTACAAGGCAATGGCTGTGGCTTCGGGCCAATTGCTGCCATTCATCGCAGTGAAGCTTCCCCGGAGCAGAAATTGCTCGATGGCGCAGCATTCTTGGCATCTGATGGCCGCACCGCAGGACAGAAGCGGACGTCGTTCTGTCAGCGATTGGATCTTCCGAGGTAAGCAAAGTGATATGACAACGCGATGCCCCCCGCGCCGCCCACAACATTCCCCAAGGTCACCCAGACCATGTTGCCCAATGCATCCATTGCCGACACGTTGGATGCGGCCAACCATCCCTGGGGAAAGAAGTACATATTTGCGACAGAGTGTTCGAGGCCCAGCAATACAAAGGCACTGATTGGCCAGAGGATTGCCAAAATCTTGCCGGCGACCGTGCGCGCAGCGAAAGACAGCCAAATCGCAAGACACACTAACGCATTACACAAAGCGCCACGCATGAAGGCCTCAAACGGCGGCAGAGACGCCTTCGCGATCGGGATTTTCGCTGCGACGACACCCATTGGGCCATCCAGAAGGCCGGTGGAACCGAAAGCAACAGCAAGCCCAACCGCGCCCACAAAGTTCCCGGCATAGACCACGGCCCAACTTCGCAGCAGCTGGCGCACGGAGATTTTCCTCTCAACAGCCGCCATCACCATCAGCGCATTTCCGGTAAATAATTCCGCGCCACCAACGATGACCAGAATTAGGCCCAGTGAAAACACGACGCCGCCAAGCAGCCGCACGGGCCCAAAGGCAGGGTCCAAGCCGACCATCACAGCGGTATAAGCGGCCGCGCCGAAACCAATGAAGGCTCCGGCAAGAATCGCGAGTACAAACATCTGAGCTATGGGAAGTTGTGCTTTCGCGACGCCACCGGCCTCTACGAGCGCTGCAATGTTCGCCGGTTTGTAAGCATCATGGCTTTTTTCGTCGTTCATGATCTTGATCATCACGGGTGCAATTGATGAGGGCAAGGCCGATCTAGGCTTGGATCTGAACTCGGGCGCAGTGCGGCAAAGCTTGCTTATGCCGTTTCTGACAACGCTGTTCAGCGCCCGAGCCGGTCTTTCACCGCCCATCAATACCCCCCCCGCTTGCCAGACTGGCCAATCGCGCATCGTGCAGCATTTGAGGTGCCCGGCTCATGACTGGCTAGCGAAACCACAGGCGCCGCAGGACGCACCTGCCCTAAAAAGCAGGGCCAATACTCTTACTTTATCCGGGTCCAGACTTGGCTGTCTTTGACGGGGCCTTTGTTTCCCGACACCTTCAGTGTGTTGCCCGCCAGCGTCATCTTGCCCTTGGCATTGATGTTCAACAGCGGCACCCAGATCGTGCCGTTATCGTAGTTTCCACCGCCCTTGGCCTCGACATCCCAGAATATCTGCTTCCTGATATTCTTGGTCATCACTTCCTTGCCCGAAGGCCCGAAAGCTTTCAGTACCTTGCCGCAAAATTTTTCGCCGCATTGGCTGATCTGGATATGCGAGGTCAGATTTTTGCGGTCGGGTTCGGTTTTCCAGATACCAACAACCGGATCAGCAGCAAAGACTGCAACAGGCGCCAGCACCAGTGAAGCAATCAGCAGGATATGTTTCAGCATTTCAATCACTCCAGTTGGGGGAAATCCCCTGTTCGTAGTGAAACGATGTGAAAGTTATTTGCAGCGACAGGTGATCTCCAATTGTGAAAAGAGGGGCGGATTTCTCCGCCCCCTTCCAGTTTTGCCATCAGCTTTCGGATCAGAAACCGACGACGAGGGAGACGTTGAACGAGGTATCAGTGTCGTCACGGCCCGGCAGCGGGTCGCTGTTCCACTCGGTCCGCAGGCTGGTGCGGGTGGCCAGACGCTCGGACAGCTTGAAGGTCACGCCCAGATCGTTGACGACCAGTGTGTCGTTGTCAGAGAACAGAACATCTGTGTCGTTTGACAGGAACGCGTAGTCGTTGATCTTCTGGTAGAGGCGCGAAGACGCAATACCTGCGATTTCGGTGGTGTCGTTGCCAAGCTGGTCCTCGATGTAGCGCACGCCGGGGCCTGCCTGAACACGCCAGGCTGTGGTTTCGGTGTTGACGATCCGGTAGCCCGGACCTGCGCCCAGGAATGCATCCCACTTGTTGGACGCGAAGCCGTCATAGCGCAGGGTGCCAACGCCGAAAATATAAGCATTCTCCGAGACGTATCGGTTCACATCATAGGTGGCGAAAGCCTCTTCCTTGTTGCGCACATTGTTGTCCTCGGCTGCTTCCAGCGCGAAGGCCCAAGTGTGGTTCCACGGGCCGGCGCCATAGCGCAGGCGGCCGGCGACAGACAGATCTGCAGTATCTGTATTGCCATCTGTGGCAGACAGACCCAGCGCCATGCTGCCACTCCAGCCTTGCGCGAACTGGTTGTTGCCGAAACGGTCTTTGTCTTCGGCTTTGTCCATGTCGCGGTTGACGTCGCGCTCGATATCCTCGACCTGGTCGTCCAAGTCATCCATACCAAGAACCACGCTCTGAGCGAAGCTCGGCGCGGCAATCATAAGTGCCAGTGCCGATACGGAAGCAAGTGTGAAAGATGTTTTCATGGTCAGTCCTCTCCCAAAAGGGTTGCCCGTTGTGTTCATTTGAACGGGAGCGTCTCTGCTGGGTTGAGGATTAGGATTGTCGTATCGATAAGAGAAATGCGTAATAATCACGTTCAAAACGCGTTATGCTCATGTAAGATGATTCACTCGGCCCCGAGAATTCCAACATCATGATTGCGGCTGATTTTCTTCAGTCGTGCCATAACGTCATCCTGTTCGGCGCGGGCATCGCGAGAGATCACGTCGAGTGTCGACTGCGCTATTTCGGCAACTATCGGATCGATATCATCCCTCCATACGGACCAGACAGGGTATGGAAAGCGTGGCGCATCCGGCACCAGATGCAATTCGCCCGAGTCGATAAATAGCTTTACATACCGCGCGGGGAGATACGCCGCGAAATTGCGCGAAATGATGTATGGCGCCAACATCGACCCCAAGGAGAAGGTCAGGCCGGGATTGGTCAGTTCGGGCAGAGAGATACTGTGCGCCTGAACGAATTCCGGTCCCCAATCTGCAAAAACGTACCGCCCACGCAGATCCATGGACGGATTGGGCCACGCCGCGACCAGTACAAGATCCGTGTCCAGCACCTTATGCGCCGAAATGCCGGGGCGGAGTCGCGGCGTATAGGTCAGCGCGACCTGCACCACGCCTTCGGTCAGAAAACGCGTCAGCCGGTCGGACATCCCGATCTCTGCCCGCAGGCTGAGGTCTGGCATGGCGACGCGCAACTGATCGATCCACCGGAATCCCAGGCCGGGCCACAGGGAATATTGCGCCCCGATGGTCAGGCTTTTGCTGAAACCTTCGGGAATGGCGATCTGCTGGCGCGCCTCCTCCCAAACCTTGATAAGGCTTATCGCATATTTCTCGAATTCATGCCCCGCCGGGGTCAGCTCGGCCCCGGCCTTGGAGCGGGTGAAAAGCGGCCTGCCCAGCGACTCCTCGAGCCGCTGGATGCGCAGGGAAACCGCAGATTGCGTCACGAACAACCGCTCTGACGCGGCGACAAACGAGCCAGACGCGGCGACCTCCAGAAATGTTCTGATAAGGGTAATATCCATGCCCTCAGCATGAGCAGTGCTCACGTTAAGAGCAAATAGTATTCACTGATATTTCTCGATGCCGGATGTGAGGAGGATGGGCGATGTCAGGTGGCGGCGTGACATGATGCTAAGTCGGCATGTAACGCGGGCAAGTGCCCTCACCGCGGCTATAGGCTGAAGTGGGCGGACTAAAGACGCTGCAGAATCGTCGGGAAACAGCAAATCAGGTTCATCAGACCACTGATACGCTTGAATTCTGAACACGACCAGCCAAGCCGTGCTCAGAATTTTTTGCATTTACCCAATACCGGCCATAAGGCCGTGAATGACTGCGATATCTTTCATGGCAGGCACCCATAACGCGCCATTGCGAAAAAGGTTGGTGCCTCTCGGAAGAGACAAGACTTGATCGGAGAGCCGGATTTAGGCGCTTTTGCGACGCCGAACCAAGGCCAGAAGCCCCATACCACCCAACAGCAAAGGTAGGCCCGCAGGTAATGGAACGGGTGATGTCGTCACATTTGTCTGAAACTGGAAATCCCAGTCGTTGCTTGCGAAGAAGGAGGATGTGATGGCACCGGTCGTCAGATTCTGTGACGCGGAATAACGTTGTCCGCCCGTGTAAGTTCCGGGGACTTCAGCCCTCCAACTGGTGCCAAACCCTTCTCCATGAGTTGCGACAAGCGCATATGATGTGCCCGCTGCCATACTCAACATCTGCGATGAGAAATTATATGTAAAATCCATTATGCCAGTGCCCGCTTGAACCGAGGTATCGGCTGTAACCGTGCTTCCAAGCAACGCGCTGGGTGTTCCTGCTCCAGTCACAGACCAAAGGCCAACCGTCACGTCCGTAGTTGTTGTTGAAAAGACAGACAACCGCAAAACCGCACTGTGAAAGATACCTGTGAGCCCCGCGGTAAAAGTCTGCGCCTGAACACTTCCTGTTGTGGCGTTTGTGGCCGCGCCACCAATCCGTGCACCATTATCGGTGCCTGGCAAGTGGTCCTGATCCAAAATTGTTGCAGCCTGAACGCCACTCGCAAATAAAAGCGCAAAAAGCGCGCAACCCATAGATTTTATATTCATAACAGCCCCCAAATTAATCAATCGTCAGGCTATGCTATTGAAACGAGTCGAGAAAAGCAATTTTTACCGCCCCGGAGGGGGCCAACAGCCACCTCGTCTCGCGTTGCAAACAGTATCCCCCTGTCAAAACCTATTTGTTCAAAACGATCTTTCTTGCTCAAATGATGACACCTTCCGCAAAGTACTTAAAAGTCATCGGACGCATACTCTTCGCAAAAATGGCACCGGTTATTTCACCTTCTTTTGCCGATCTCGAAAAGCAGACCTTCATGTACAACGCAGCATCGGCAAATGTGGGCTCACAGCTGCCTTGCGGCGGTGCAGTACACAATTTTTGATCATCAGTGCCTTCTTGGAGTTGTCCCGATGACTGCTGTCAGCCCGAAGCGGACATGGCGACCGCCACCGGACGGCCGATGACGTCTATGCAGGTCGGGCGGATTCCAGTCATTCGCTGCGACGGCAATGCGACGAGGCGGTTTTTGCGAGAGCAGACATTCAGATGATATTGAATAGGCAATCGTTCTTACTGCCGTAAGGAAACTCCCAGCGCACCAATTTTTTTTTGCCCTGCCGTCAATGTCCGTTAACAGGTTGCTGAATTAGTCGCTGATCCGGAACGCTGTCCCTGCACCGGTGCCGGTTCGGGTGATCTTCACACCTGTCGACGGGTCGGAGGCGCGCAGGTGGCGGCGTGCTTCCGCCTCATGCTTCCAG
>Ga0209344_10004054_pt1 | contig 13821 bp, 9 predicted proteins | sample Cruoilmetagenom6_FD_187293 | JGI IMG/M metagenome (GOLD analysis project Ga0209344, IMG submission 187293) | Oil polluted marine microbial communities from Coal Oil Point, Santa Barbara, California, USA - Santa Barbara Oil Seep Sample 6 (SPAdes)... | ecosystem: Environmental > Aquatic > Marine >...
AAAAGAGCGGGGATTATCAATGTTGCCGAAGTCTAAAGCTTCACCGTATATAGTAACCTTACTCCGCTCTTTTGTTCTTTCTGATTAGTACTTAAAGTTAACTGTTTTAGTAAAAATCAAACTTAAGATGTAGATAAATCCATTGATTTTTTGTTTAAAGCCAAAGGGGTTGCCGAAAAGATTAAAGACCCTGAACTTCTTGCACAAGCTTACGGTTCTATAGCTAATCAATACTCTTATTTAAGTTTAAATGAAAAAGCTCGTTTTTATTTAAATCAGGCAATAGAACAAATTGAAAAAATACCAGAAGGAAATAATAAACACCGGTTAAATGCGCTTAGTAATATTGAACTAGGGAATTTGGATTTTAACGATGATAGGTTTATTGATGCAAATAAAAATTATAGGAAATCTTTAGCTGAATTCAATTTGATTAATAAATTGGATGAAAACAATATTTATCATTACAGGCGATCACTGTATAATATTGGTAACTCATACTATTATTTAAAAGAGGCAGATTCCGCCGAAGTATATTTACTGCAAGCCTTGGAAATAAATGACCCCCATAGCCCAAATTTAAAGTACTTCATTTATTCTACACTTTCAGAAGTTTATACCTTAAGAGGTAATAATAAACAAGCTATTGATACATTACATACTGTTTTAAATGATGCCAATTTTAATATTCTCAGCCTTAAATCAGAAATATATCTTAACCTAAGTAAAAATTACAAAGCCTTAGGAGATGATGCCAATTATACTCTGTTTAATGAAAAACATTTAGCGTTGCAGGAAGCACAAAGAGGGGAGGAAAGAAAAGCTATTAACACTGCTTTTGATGTAGAACAAAAAGCCTTTGTATCTACTATCTCAAAATCTCGTGAACGCAATCGATGGTTATTAATTTGTATATTTATTATTGTTGTTTTAAGCGTGGGAAGTATTGTATATCTTAATAATAAGAAGAAAAAGGAACGAATTATTTATAAATCTATTATTGATAAACTGGAAAATGAAGCGGGTTTAGCTCCTGCAAAAGTAACAGTTAACAAGAAGGAAATAGATTCCAATAATAACATTCCTTCTTCGGTAGAACGGGAAATTTTGGATAAACTAATAAAATTCGAAAAGTCAAAGAAATTCAGAAACCCTAAACTTACTATTTCAACGTTAGCAGTTCAATTAAAAACAAACCCAACCTATCTTTCGGCTATTATAAAAACGCACTCAGATAAAAATTTCAACACCTATATAAACGAACTTAGAATAGGGTATATCTGTGAGAAAATCCATACACACCCAAAGTATTTAAACTACAAAATAAGCTATCTGGCAACCGATTGTGGTTTTGCTTCCCATAGCACCTTCTCTACAATATTTAAAAGTGTCACTGGAATTTCCCCTTCCGTATTCTTAAGGGAAGAAGAAAAAAGTAATTCCCGTAAAAATAAACTTCAGGATATATAATATTCTCTTTGCAAAGGTTTTGAAAGCTTTTTTAGGCTTTTGAAATACGATATTTCGAAAGCTAAGGAAACATTTTGCCTTTAAAATTTATCTAATTTCACCTTTTAATTTTAAAAATTCATTAAATGCAAAAACTATTATTTACTACATTATTATTCGCCACAATAGGGTTTTCCTATGGGCAGAATTGTTCTTATGGAACAGCTTCAGATGAAACAGCGAATGGAGAAAACATAAGCACAGGCGGTGCTTTTGAATATGCTGGGGCAGTTGATTTTGATGTTCCTTTTGGAATTGATTTTACCACCAATCAAGTCACGGTTAATTTATTAAAAGGCGAAGCAGATCTGATATATGTAAACGCAGCTTTTTTAACGGAAGTTGAAGGCCTACCGGGCGATGTAATTGAGTCATTTGACAATTTAATTCCTACCTCCCAAGAACTAATATATGCAACAGGAACACAAGGTTTTGATGTATATCAAATTACATTGGATCTTCCTGTATCAATTACATTTGGAAAAGGAAAATATTTCCTTAGAATGGCAGCAGCTCCAGGAGACGCAGATGGGGCTTGGTGGGAAATAACCAGTGACTACCAAACCTATGGTGTTTTCGACTACTTCAAATTCGAGAATGAAGCTTGGGGAGGTACTGGCTATTACAATAAAGTATTTCAGGTTATAGGAAACTGTGAAGACTCTGGTGATGTCCCACCAGATTATGGCGATGTTTGTGAGCAAGAAAACCTGTCCAATAACCATGAAACAGGAGTGCCTTTTATTGATAATGGACAATTAGTTTCTATTGCAGATGATTTTATTGTGCCCGAAAACACAACTTTTTATTTAACACAATTTAATTTAGACGCACTTCTTCTGGGGGGTGGACTGCACAATGCAACAATAAAGATTCGAGCTTCAAATGGAAATATGCCTGGCGATGTTCTTTATAGTTATATTAATAAAGGTCCTGCCTTTGAAGAGTTTGGTGATTATTGGCCTTTTCCAGGATCTCCTTTTGATGTGGCAGCTATAAAAGTGGGGTTCACTTTTGAAGAGCCCATAGTTTTGGAAGAAGGTATTTATTTCATTGAAGTAGTGCCAACCCCTTATGCCACCGATTTGCTTACTTGGGAGGCTACGACCCAACCAGGGATAGGAAGTTATTCATATTCGTCTGCCGATGGTGGAAGTACTTGGAGTATAAACAACGGTTATAATCAGGTTTTTAAAGTAGAAGGGTTTTGTGCACAAACTCTTGGAACGGAAACACCCAATGCAATTGCTGATCTTCAGTATTATCCAAATCCTATGACCGATGTTTTGAATATTTCCTCAGAAACAAATTTTAAGCAAATAGCACTTTATAATTTGGTTGGGCAGAAAGTTGCAGATTTTAATGCTGCTTCAAGAACAATTAATATGGAGTTTTTAACCGCTGGAGTTTATTTATTAAAGGCAGAATTTGACAATGGAGCTGTTGAAATTTCAAAGATTATAAAACGATAAACAGTTTTTAATAATTATTATAATATGGCCTACAGATATTTTTCTGTAGGCTTTGTTTTTACAATACAGCCGTTTAATCAAATTTGATTTATCTTACTTAAAGTTTCCTCATAAAAATCTCTAAAGGAATTGTCATTGGTAAGCCCTAACTTTTTTCTTAAACGATGTCTTTTTTTGTAAACACTGTCTGTAGTAATATTTAATATTCTTCCAATTTCCTTGGAATCCATATTTAAGATAATATAAGCAAGAAGCTGTTCGTCATCTTTAGTGATGTTTTGGTAATGCTGAGTAATATAAAAAAAGAAGTCCTGGTTTAATTGTGAGGTATATGAATTTAACTGTTTTAAATGGTTTTGACCGTATGCTACTTCCGAAAAGGATATTTTTAAATCATTTAAGATATTTTTGTTTTCTTCGTCGAAATTTAATTGCTTCATCTTCGTTTTTAATAATTGCATAAAGCTTTCAATTTTCACAACTTGATTTGCAAATAACACCAAATGTTCCTGCCCAAATCGCACCTTTTCTTTAAGGAGTTCTTCTTCCAATTTCTTGTTTTTTAACTCCGTTTCAACAGCAACTTTTTCCAATTTTGTAATGGTATTATTATTTTTAATAAGTACCATTTTCTTTTTTCTGTTTTTTAGGGTCAGGTATGCTGAGATTCCAATGAATATAGAGATGAAAATACTTAAAATAATCAGCCATTTATTGAACCTTTGTTGGGTTTCTATTTTTTCAAGTTGGAATTCATTTTCTGAAAGTTCACTTTGTAGCCCTAGGATTCGGAGTTTATCTTGATTGCCTGTATTAACAAGATCTAAATTTACCTGCATCAGTAATTTTTGATATTCAAAAGCCTTTTTGTAGTTGTTGTTTTCTGTAAAGATGGAAATATACTCCTCGTAAATTTCTTTTAAGTAATCCTTATAGTTATTAGCAAGAGCCATTTTTTCTGCAGTTTCCATGAGTTCCCACATTGCTTTTTCGTTACCCATCTTTTTCTCTATCGAGGCAATTTCTTTTATACAGTACACCTCTCCTTTTAAAAATCCAGATAATCTGCAAAAGTTTTTTCCTTTTTCAAATAACTCTTTGGCCAATTCCAGTTTTCCTTCATATTGATACCATTCGGCATAATACATATTTACAGCCGCTCTTATTTCGTTACTTTTAATTTTCGTTCCTAAAAGGCTCGCTTTTTGGTAATGCATAAACATATTGTTCTTATAAAGGCGCACGTTATTCAATAATTCTGAATTCGTTAATGTATCCTGTAGCTTTACCGAATTAAAGAAAAGACTGTAGCCAACACCAGTATTTAAATGTGCTTTGGCTAAGTTGAGCGTATCCTCTGCTTTTTCAAAGGCTTTAATGGATTCTTTGACCATTGCGATTCTCTCGTTATTATTGTCCAATAAGGTAGATCTATTCATTATAGACAGTCCAAGTAATTTGTAATTATTGTTTTTTTTAGCAATTGACTCACATTTCAAATAGTAATCAAAAGCTTTTACCTTATTGCTTTGTTCATGCCAAAAATTTCCTAAGGTTATATAAGTATTTGCGAGCACATCGGGATTATCGTTTTTAAGGGCCAATTCTAGATTCTTGTTTAAGACCCCTATTCTGAACTCAATATCCAGAAAGGAACTTTTTTTGATAAGGCTGTTCGCATCAACTATTCTATGTAAATCAATAAGTCTTTTTACCTCAAGTTTGGTTTCTTCTATACTGTCTGCATCTTGACCAAAAACAGCAAAGGCAGTAAACAATCCCCAAAAGAATACTATTCTAAAAATTATATATTTTGTAAAAGCTGTGTTCATTAAAATATTGAATTTAAGGTAAATCTATAAAAAATAAAGAGGGCCGTATAAATATGCGACCCTCTTTTATACCTCGAAACTACTAACTATTAATTATGAATTTATGATTGAGGTTTATTTAAACGAATCTATTTAATCAGTTTTTCTATAACTAATCCTTCACTGGTTTGTAAGTGGGCAAAGTATAATCCCTTTTCTAGATTGGATACATTTATTTTTTTGGTATCACCCATATATTCAAAAATTAATTTCCCGCTTATGTCGAAGACCTCTACTTTTTCAAGTTGCAAGCTATTTGAAGTTTCAATATATAGCCATTCCTCTAAAGGTTTAGGATATACGGAAATATAGTTGCTGCAATCAAGATCTTCCAGCCCTAGAGCACATTCATCAAGTATTTGCTGTTCGGTCTGGCATCCAGTTGCATTTCCGGAAATGACTGCTTCCCCACCATTTGAAAGATATTCACAGATACTGGCTACATTGCAGGTGCTCAGATTTGAAGAAGACTGTATTTCCAAATAAGAAATGGAATTAGCATCTATATTATCCAAACCACTTAAACTTGTTAGTGCAGGATTATCTAAGATAAAAAGATACCCATCATGAAGCGTTTGTAAATTGGAAAGAGGTTCTAGGCTGTTTAGGCTCTGATTGCTTTGTATTACCAGTTTACCAACAAAATTACCCCCTATTGTGGTTAAATTATTTAAACCATTTAGGGATACTAAGTTTGTATTGTATCCAATGGTTAAGTGATCGCCTAAGACGGTAATATTTGTTAAAGCCTCAATATTTATAAGGGCATCATTTCTCAATAGTTCCAATGATTCGGAGATTACGTTAATACTATCCAATCCATCTAAACTTTCCAGACCGTCATTGTTATCGAGAATAAAATCAATACTTACGGTTTCCAATCCGTTTAGGCCTTGAAGGTTTGTTAGGGAATGGTTGTCGTTTATTAAAAATACTCCTGCCTCGGTAACATTTGCCAGCCCTTCAAGGCTTACAAGTTGTGGGTTAGACCCGATATGAAACAAAAAAGGCACCCCTGTAAGGCTTTCCAACCCTTCTATAGAGGTAAGGGAGGGGTTATTTTTTATTTCCAAATTCAAAGAGATAGCCTGAAGGTTTTCCAATCCATCCAAATTTATAAGGCCATCATTATCAGAAATTCTTAATATACCATCAACAAAGTTCAGATTGTCCAATCCCGAAAGATTTTGAAGAGATGAATTGTTATTAATAGATACCGTGGCATCATTTGGTTCTGAAGAGATAACTGTTTGCAAATTATTCAGGCCCGAAAGGTTTGAAATAGCATCGTTATCATTCAAGCCTAAAAAGAATAAATTCGTGAAACTGCCAATTCCATCTAAGTTTTCCAAAAGGGGATTGGCTTGTATTGTGAGTGCATTTAGCTGCGATAAATTTGTAAGACCTTCAATTTCAGTTAAATTATCATTATAAGTTATAAATATACCTTGGTCAATGCTCGTTAAATTTTCAAGCCCCACCAAACTAGTAAGTGAAGTTTTTGTAATTGATAAATTTCCACTGATAGCGGTTACATTTTCTAAAGAGCTAAGGTCAGTTATATCGGTTTGGCTGGTAAAACCAATTTGAAGGTTACCATTTATTTGACTACAATTTGGATATTGTATTAAAAAATGATCTAGTTCTGCTTGAGAATGAAATTCTATGTCCGCAGGTGGGCATTCAGGTAAAATACTTTGGCATGCATCAACTATCTCAATATCTGAATTACAATTTGTGGCGTTTCCAGAAATTGTGTAGTTACTTCCAAAGAATGAAACATAACTACATATACTAGGCACATTACAAGTGGTTAGCATTTGGCAGGATTCTAATATTAAATTATCAATTGATAAAGGGTCAATATTGTCTAGTCCTGATAAACTTGTTAAAGAGAAATTGTCTTGAATTATAATTGCGGAATTATTAATGCTTACTAAATTATCAAGCGCCTCCAAACTCTCCAATATAATGTTGTTGGTAATTGTGAGGTCCCCGCCAATTTGAGTAAGATTGTTCAATCCATTCAAATTTGAGATTAAGGTGCCAGAAATAGTGAGATTTCCGGTTACCGACTCAATATTTTGCAAGGCATCCAGAAACAATATCTCAAAGCCTATTCCGTCTCCAATGATCAAATTTCCCATAATGTTTGTACAGGTGGGATATTGAACCAAAAATTGATCAACATCGTTTTGAGTAATCAAAACAACATCACCAACAGGGCATTCTGAACCACTTGTACACGCCTGTTCTACTTCAGCGATTGAATTACAACCTACAGAGTTGCCAGAAATTGTAGCGGGCCGGCCTGCATCCAGAAAATTACATATACTCGGAACATTACATGTAGAAAGGCTTTGGGAGGAAGTGATAAATAAATTGGAAATGGTTAACGGATCTATATTGTCCAATCCAGTTAAGGATTCAAGGGAATTGTTGCTGTCTAGATTAATATAGGAATTGTTCAGAGTAGTTAGGTTTACCAATGCATCCATACTTGTTAAAGCGGGATTTTGAGCTATAAATAAACCTGACTTCAAAGAAGAGACGTTTCCAAGCCCGTCCAGGCTCTGAAGAGAAAGATTTCCAAAAATAGTAAGAGTTGAACCTATTTGAACCACGTTATTAAGACCACTCAGGTCTAAAAGGCCATTGTTATTTCTAATTTCTAGCTGACTCCAAATATTTTGAAGTCCTTGCAATCCATCCAAATTGGATAATGTTGTATTTCCAAAAATTCGAAAATTTTCAAATGTGCTATTGGAAACTCCTACAGCAGTAATATTCTGAAGCCCTTGCAAGCTTGGCAATGCAGTATTGTACATAATGTCCATTCCTCCGGGGGCCGAAGTAACTTGGCTCAATGCCAATACATCTGTTAACATTTCATTATTTCTAAGGTTGAGGGCCCCATTAATAACAGCCAAATTATTTAAGCCTTCCAAAGTTGTTAGTGAAGTTTGTTGAATAGTTATCCCATTTACCTGGACGATATTTTGTAAACTCGATATATCTGTAATATCATTGGTATTATTTCCTCCTATAATAAGCTTACCATCTATAACAGTACAAGTGGGATAAAGAGCTACGAAGGCATTTACCTCTGCCTGAGTATTGAATTGAATGTCTCCCGCTGGGGGACACTGTGCATTTGCGTATGCAGCAAAAAAAAGGAAAACTGCAAATTGCCAAAAAAATAATTTTGATTTCATGATTTTGTGTTTATAGTTAAACTGTTTGTTTTGTGGAATCAATTTTACGGCATTTATTGATACATCTGTCAATTTACACATGGACACTACATGGACACAGCTTATTTTTGTCTAGTTATTCTAAGTTTTTTAATTTGAAATTCTAGAAAAATAGTTTTGTAATCCAGGTTGCCTGAAATAGGTTTCCTGCTAAGAATTATATAAACAATTCCCTCAATTTTGCAGGATATTTTTTCCTATACTTTAATTAAATTTACTCGTTCCTAATAAAATAAATAGCATCCTTGAAAAGCAGAATTTACAGCCTCTTTTTTTTTATTGCATTACTTCAGGTTAACCTTCTTCTGGCACAATCTAAACAGCAGCAAAAGCTCGATAGTTTGGAGGATGTTATTACGCGGATGAACAAAAACAATACAGAAAAAATTCTTGAAATTGGAGAATATATTGTCGCCAACACTTCTTCAGAACTTCAAAAATCCAATGTATATGGGTTGATTGCAAGTTCCTATGCAGCCCAAAATGAAAAGTATAAGTCTATTGACTATTTGTTTAAGGCAAAGGAAATTGCCGAAAAAATAGACGACCCCGTACTGATGATAAAATGTTACGGCACCATTGCCAGTCTATATGCTTCCTTAAAGTTAGATGACAAAGCAAAACCTTATTTAACCAAAGCACGCAAGCAAATAGATAGGCTACCCGAAGGAGACCAGAAGCATATTTTAAATGCCTTTTGGCACAACGAATCTGGAAATCTTTATCTCAATGCCTTAGATTATGCAAATGCCAATAAAAGCTATAAAAATGCCGCAAGCGAATTCGAAATAATACATAATCAGGAGAATAATATAAAGAATTCTTCACATTACAGAACCTTTCTGTACAATATAGGAAACTCCTACCTGCATTTGGAAAAGCCAGATTCTTCCAAAATATTTTTAGTGAATGCCCTTGCCGTCAAGGACACCTCCAACCCTAATATTAAATACGATATTAAAAAGACCCTTGCTGAGGTCTATTCCTATAAAGAACAATACCAAACTGCTATAGATACATTGATGAATATTCTCAAGGATTCAAATTTTGACATAATAGAATTAAAAACGGATATCTATTTAAATCTTGCCAAAAACTATAAGGCTCTTGATAACGATACGCAGTATGCATTTTATAATGAAAAGTATTTAAGCTTAACCCCCACGGTAAAAAATAGCGATTTAAAAACAATCAATACCGTTTTTGATGCCGAACAAAAAGGCTTGCTAAGCTCTATTTCCCAATCAAAAATGAATAATAAATGGCTGTTAGGGGCAATATACTGTACCGTAGGGATTAGCCTTTTGGCGCTTGTTTTATTATTTTACAGAAGAAAAAAAGATCAGGCACTTTACAAAACGGTTATCGCAAAACTGGAAGCCCGTATTGAGACAAAACAAACGCATATTACGGATACAAAAACTGGGGACCAATCAACGCCACATTCCATTCCCGTATCTGTGGAAGAGGAAATTTTGGAAAAATTGAGTAAGTTTGAGAATTCACATCGCTTTACAAATCAAAAACTTTCTATTTCAACACTCGCTGTACAGTTAAAAACTAATACTACCTACCTTTCTGAAATAATAAATAGGCACAAAGGGAAAAATTTCAATACCTACATCAACGAACTTCGTATCAACTACATTTGCGAACTTATACTTCAAAATCCAGAATATTTAAACTACAAAATTAGCTACTTGGCAGAAGCTTGTGGTTTCAAATCGCATAGTGTTTTTGCTACAGTTTTTAAAAATATCACCGGAATTTCCCCTTCTACCTTCTTACGGCAGGCCAAAAAGAGGCAAACCCTAAAAGCATAATATTTTCAACTTAAAACACTGAAAACAAACAATTTAAATATTGTTTTTGACTCTATAAATGGCGGATTTATAAAGAATTCAGTTATTTTTTGAAAACTTCTTGCAATACCTTTAGACCACAAAATTAATTAACGCTGAACATTGTTCAGAACAAAACAAAAAAAATGAAAAAAATAACTTTACTCTTAACACTTTCCCTTTTTATAACAATAGGTTTAAATGCTCAAAACAATGGCTATGGAAGTGATTTAAAGAAAGCTTTAGTTGCCCCATCTGAAAATGATGGTATTTCGACTGACAAAAACCCAGAAGAGGAATGTAACGACGTGATAACCTGTCAAAATTTAGAAAATGGGGTTTTTATAAATGGGCAGCAAGGCCAAAAGGCAGCAATTGATATCCCTCTTGATGCCAATACCCAAGTGACAATAAACCAGATTAAAGTTACCTTAGCCAGCCAACTTGAGCCGGCATTTGTGCACTTTAAATTTTACAAAAGCAATGATAGCATCCCAACAGACCTTTACCAGGAAATTACAAATACTGCAATTGTAGCATCAGACAGTATAGGATTTGAGCCACTTCACAGTTTCGTTATAAGAAATATAACCCTGCAATTACAGGAGCCAATTGTTTTAAACGGTTCAGAAACAACAGATAGATTTTGGATGTCGGCAATATCTGACGCTAATGCTTGGGCAACTACAGATGGCGTAAGTAACGGTGCAGATATTACAGGAAAGGCTATAGCGATGGGTAGCGATAATTTTGATTGGTTTACACTTGGGGATATTGAAGGACTTTATGAAATTAGTGCGGAATGTAATCTTTTGGGCGTAGTGGATCAGGAACTTTCTGAAAGTGCAGCTCTTTATCCGAATCCCGCAAAGGATAGATTAAATATAAAGCTTCTAAATAATGCAAACGTTCAAAAAACAGCGATTTATAATGTAACGGGACAGCTCCTAAAATCCTTTGGGTCGCAACAGGAAAATCTCGATATCTCATCGTTACCGAATGGACTTTATTTTGCAAGAATTTACACTGCTAAAAATCAAAGTTTAATGGTGAAATTTGTAGTTGGTAATTAAATTAGTATTAAAAAGAAAAATGAGAACAGTCTGTAGCTATGCTATGGACTTTTTTTTTGGTATTCGTTCTTATGCCATGAATTTTTATAGGGGGCATTAAGAAGGACGAAGTAAGAAGGACGAAGTTTGACGAATTTTTTGCCTTTTATAGCTGGTGTCCCATTTCTAGTTTTTTCTTTATCTATACAATTCAACAATTCAACAAATCAACAACAACCGTCGCTCTCCCTCATTTTCTGTTGGTGCTCGGTGCAGGAGTACTTTGCTTTCAGGATGATCAACCGCCAACGCCATAAGTTGCCAATGCCTAAATTGATGGGCTGTGCATTTGGTTTTGCTTGGTAGTGTAGATCGAAGAAGTATTCACTTAAAAAGGCTTCAAAAGCTGCGCCTTCTTCTCCTTGATAGAGCTTTTTGAGTTTAAGCGCGTATTTCAGGGACAAGCCTTTTTGTATTGCTTGTTCGTTTGGCAAAAAAATCACTAGCCGCGCCGAAATAAGTGCATAAAAAAGTAGCTGTGGGTACTGGGGATCGATCTACATGAAAAGAATAAACATCCGTTGGAAGCAACGGAACGTCCTCATCCCTTTCATAATTCTCAATCACATTTAGAGGTGCAGCGCCATAGTCTTCCAATAGTTTCAAGTTGCATAACAGCATCTCACTAGCAAGGTTTCCTTCTTCACTCAGCTGAACTGCGAACAGTTCCTTTGGACTAATAGACGCGATATTCCCATTACAGACTACTTTTTTAGCTATTTCAGAAAAATCTCCTTTTAAACTTCGATTCCAGCACAGCGCATTCTTAGCTCCTTGAAATGGTATTGTGACCAAATCTTAAAAACTCGTAAGCTGTTGAATTTGATTTCTCGATATGTGATACATCTTTCATATTTCATAGAGGAAATGAGGGTTTGTGGTTTGGCACAAGGCTAATGCTTTGTACTTCGAATTTCATACTTTTTATTGTCGCTCTCCTTATTCTTCAGCGTCATCTATTTTCCCGTCCCTTTTATCTTTTCTATATTCTCTTTCCTGATGGGCATTGTTTTTTTCGGGATCAATCGGGCTTTGTTCAGGGCGTGTATTATCTTTTTTATCTTCCATGATTATATTTTTAATTAATTTATGTAGTTACTATAAAATTAAGGCAGTGAACTTTAAAATTAGTTATAAAAACTATAAATAAAATGTAATATTGTGGATTACGATTAGGTATTTACAGCTTCCTTGTTCGTTTTCGTAATTCAAATTTCGTACTTACTTCGTCTCCCATTTACCTCTTCAAATTCCAAGTAAAACACTGTAAATTCCTGTTAAGTACTCTTTATATGAAGCTGATTTTCATTACCTTAGAAAGAAACATTAAATAACCTATCGATTATAAAACCTAAAAATTATGAAAAAACTCTTGATTTTATCACTTTGCTTCATTTTTGTTCTTTCTTCCTGTGTATCAAAAAAAGAGTATGCGGTACTTGAAGCCAAACAAAAAAACACTCAAAATTTATTGAACACCGCAACGGTTAAACTCAACGACTGCCTAGCTGAAAGGGCTGTTGCAACGGCTCGTGCCAAGGAGCTTGAAGGGCGTTTGGCCGATATGAAGCAAACAAATGCTAACCTTATACAAAGCTCGAAAGAGCTTACTATGTTAACATCAAAAGGAGCTACCAACTTAGAAAAATCATTGGAAAGCTTAAAAGAAAAAGATCTAAAGATAACCCGTTTGCAAGATGCGCTTAACAAAAAGGACAGCGTTACCCTTGCCCTTGTTACAAGTCTTAAGCGGGAAGTAGGTATAAACGACCCTGACATTGAAATAAGCGTTGAAAAAGGAGTAGTATATATTTCTCTTTCCGATAAAGTACTGTTTAAAAGTGGAAGTTATCAAATTTCAAACAGAGCGACGGAAATCTTGGGGAAGGTTGCAAAAGTGATCAATGGCAAACCTAACTTTGAGGCTATGGTTGAAGGCCATACAGATAATGTGCCTTACAGCAACGGCTTGTTGTTGGACAATTGGGATTTGAGTGTAAAAAGGGCAACTGCTATTGTTAGGGAACTTCAAAACTTAGGGGTGGAACCCTCTAGATTAGTTGCTTCCGGACGTGCGGATTATGTGCCCTTGGTACCAAACGATACTGCTGAAAACAGGGCTACCAATAGACGTACGCGTATTTTGGTACTTCCAAAAATCGATCAATTTTACGATATGATTGAAAAGGAAATGAAAAACCTGGAAGCTGGAAGCAAGTAAGAACCTCTAGTATAAAACTAAAAAAACCCAGCTTTTAGCGCTGGGTTTTTTTGTTGGGTTAGTTTTTAGTAGTGAGTAGTGAGTAAATGAGTAATGAGTAATGAGTAATGAGTAATGAGTAATGAGTAATGAGTAATGAGTAATGAGTAATGAGTAATGAGTAATGAGTAATGAGTAATGAGTAATGAGTAATGAGTAATGAGTAATGAGAAACGGAAGCCAGGAATCAAGAAAAAAGCTAATAAAAAACCCCCAACAATTCCATTTTCATGGAAGGGTGAGGGTTTTGGAGAAACATTTTAACCTTACTATTAACCTAATCTATTATTTTAATTCCGTAATAAACTCTGCTTTTGGGCTGCGCACTTTTTTCATATTTACTAGCCAGTCTTCTGTTTCATTGCGATAGCCCAAGGCTAATATCAACACACTTTTTAAGCCCTGTTCCTTTAGCTCCAATAATTCATCTACCGCTTCGGGCGTAAAACCTTCCATTGGTGTGGCATCTATCTTTTGTTCTGCTGCAGCGGCAATGGCCATG
>Ga0209344_10004055_pt1 | contig 13820 bp, 11 predicted proteins | sample Cruoilmetagenom6_FD_187293 | JGI IMG/M metagenome (GOLD analysis project Ga0209344, IMG submission 187293) | Oil polluted marine microbial communities from Coal Oil Point, Santa Barbara, California, USA - Santa Barbara Oil Seep Sample 6 (SPAdes)... | ecosystem: Environmental > Aquatic > Marine...
TAACCCGGCGGCGCAACACGCGTTCAAAATCAGGAATATCACGCGCGATCACTTTCAGACGGTAATCATAAAGCCCCAAAACATGTTGCACGACCTGCACTTCCGGAATTGCACTGACCGCGCGTTCAAAGTCTTCCAGTGATACACGCCCCTTCGTGGCCAGTTTCACACCCAGAAAAACCGTTACCCCAAAACCCAGCTTTTCTTTATCCAGCAGCACACGCCGCCCCGCAATGATACCCGCCTGTTCCAAACGTTTTATGCGCCGCCATGCAGCGGGCTGTGAAAGATCAACCTTTTTGGCCAAAGCCGCAGCTGACAGACTGCCGTCTTTTTGCATGGCCCGTAGCAAAGCGCGGTCTGTATCATCCAGATCAATCATAACGGCAAAACCTCGCGGTCCAGCACGTTCGCAATCAACATCAAGGCTTCGATATCTGCAATGTGGGGCAGGTTCAGGATACGGCTGCGGTAAATCTGCTGATAGTGTGCCATATCACGGGCCAGCACGTTCAGGCGTACATCGACACGGCCCAAAAAGGTTTGAATTTCATTGACCTCCGGCACCTCGCGGGCCGCGGCAATGAAGGTATCAAACGCATTTGATTGGGTCTTGTCCAAGGTGATACGCAACGACACTTCCACCACATAACCCAACGCCTTGTGATCCAGCACGACTTGACGCGCGACAATCACACCATCCCGTTCCATCCGTTCGACTCTGCGCCAGCAAGACGCGGCAGCATAGTTCACCCGCGCACCCAATTCGGCGGCAGTCAATGTAGCGTCATCTTGCAAGGCACGCAGAATACGTCTGTCTAAATCATCAAGGTATTGCATGATTATTCCATTATTATCTTATATACGCATGATTTTTACACTATTTACACAAATAACTCAAATTATGAAATCGACCTTGCTGCTAAACAGGTGTAAAAAGCATCAAATTCGCTCATCTATGGAGGCTATAATGCGTGTTTATTACGATCGCGATTGCGATGTTAACCTGATTAAAGACATGAATGTTGCAATTCTGGGCTACGGAAGCCAAGGCCACGCGCACGCGCTGAACCTGCGCGACAGTGGCGCAAAGAATGTTGTTGTCGCCCTGCGTGAAGGCTCTGCCTCTGCGAAAAAAGCTGAAGGCGAAGGTCTGAAAGTGATGGGGATCGCCGATGCAGCTGCATGGTGCGATTTGATCATGTTCACAATGCCCGACGAATTACAGGCAGATACCTACAATAAATACGTCCGCGACAACCTGAAAGATGGTGCTGCCATTGCATTTGCCCACGGCCTGAACGTGCATTTCGGCCTGATAGAAGCAAAACCCGGTGTTGACGTGATCATGATGGCGCCAAAGGGCCCGGGCCACACAGTACGCGGCGAATATGTCAAAGGTGGCGGCGTTCCTTGTCTGGTCGCCGTTGACCAAGACGCATCCGGCAAAGCGCTGGAAATCGGTAAATCCTATTGCTCTGCCATCGGTGGCGGCCGTTCAGGTATCATCGAAACCGACTTCCGCGAAGAATGCGAAACCGATCTGTTCGGCGAACAAGCGGTTCTGTGTGGTGGCGTTGTTGAATTGATCCGCATGGGTTTTGAAACATTGGTTGAAGCCGGCTATGAGCCTGAAATGGCCTACTTCGAGTGCCTGCACGAAGTGAAACTGATCGTTGATCTGATTTATGAAGGCGGCATTGCCAACATGAACTACTCGATCTCTAACACTGCGGAATACGGCGAATATGTATCCGGCCCACGCATCTTGCCATACGACGAGACCAAGGCCCGCATGAAAGCGGTTCTGACAGACATCCAAACCGGTAAGTTCGTGCGCGATTTCATGCTGGAAAACGCTGTCGGTCAACCATCGTTCAAAGCTACACGCCGCATTAATGATGAACACCAAATTGAACAGGTTGGTGCCAAGTTGCGTGCCATGATGCCGTGGATTTCCGCAGGCAAAATGGTTGATAAAGAAAAGAACTGATTACTATCATTGCCTTAAACAAATAAAGGCACGCTTCCGGGCGTGCCTTTTGCTTTTCAGCCCCGTTTTATTGATGTAGTAATCCAATTCAACTGGTCACTTTCCATGGCCAATTAACGGAGTGCTTGATGCCGCATACAAACCCGCATTCGTTATTGAACTGGGCGTTTCTGATTATTCTCGGCGTTATCTGGGGCGGCTCGTTTATGGGGGCGAAACTGGCCTTAACGGGGTTTGGGCCAATGACGGTATCGGCCTTGCGTTTGGTGATCGCCTCGTGCCTATTGGTCAGCTTCGCTTATATTTTCCGCAATGGCCTGCCAAAATGGGAAACGCCCACAGATAAACGTATTTGGCTGCATATCCTTGGCATGGGCATGTTCACAAACGCGATCCCTTTTACGTTGTTAAACTGGGGGCAATTGCGGGTATCATCTGGTTTTGCGGGAATTTCCATGGCTGTGGTGCCATTACTGGTGCTGCCATTGGCACATTTTTTCGTCGCGGGCGATCAAATGAACCGCAAAAAAATTCTGGGATTTCTCATCGGATTTGCAGGCGTGGTTATTCTAGTCGGGCCCACCAAATTTATGATCACAAGTGGTGACCCGCTGGAACCTATCGCGCGCCTTGCCTGTGTTGGGGCGGCCTGCTGTTATGCTATCGGCAGCATCATCACACGGCTTTGCCCACCTGTAGGTTTGCTGTCTTATTCAGCCGCAGGCCTGTTAGTTGGAACTATCGGCATGGTGCCGGTCGCGCTATATTTCGAAGGCGTTCCGACTATACCAAACACACAAGCAACACTGGGCATCCTTTATCTGGGGTTATTTCCAACGGCACTGGCCACCATTATGTTGGTCAATGTCATCAACAAAGCCGGCCCAAGTTTCATGAGTCTGGTGAATTATCAGGTGCCTATCTGGGCGATTACCTTTGGTGTTGTTTTCCTGAACGAGATACTACCTGCAAGTTTCCTGAGCGCACTGGCCCTGATCTTAGTTGGGTTGGGCATCAGTCAATGGAAACGACGTTAGGCTGCGGCTTTCACTGCCGCTGCAATATCCCCCACCACACGGCGCAACAAGGTCGCATCTTCGCATTCACCCATCACCCGCACCAATGGCTCTGTGCCTGATTTGCGGATCAACAAACGACCGTTTGATTGCAATGCCGCTTCGCCTTCTGCAATTGCAACTTTCACGGAAGCGACTTCCAGCGGGTCGGTATCAGTGTAGCGGATATTTTCCAGCAACTGCGGATAAGGTTTAAACACATGCGCCAAGGCACTGGCCGGTTTGTCGCTTTGCATCATCGCATTCAAGAACTGCAGACCCGCAATCAACCCGTCACCGGTGGTGACATAATCGCTCATCACGATATGGCCGGATTGCTCACCGCCCAGATTATAACCGCCTTTACGCATAGCCTGCACCACATGACGATCACCGACATCGGTGCGAAGCATTGTTATTCCACGCCCGCGAAGGTGTTTTTCCAACCCCATATTAGACATTACAGTTGCCACAAGCGTATCTTGCGCCAGCGCACCTTGATCACACCAGCGCCCGGCGATCAGCCCCATAATCTGGTCACCATCCGCCACAACACCGTTTTCGTCGATCATTATGACCCGGTCGGCATCGCCGTCCAGACAAATGCCGACATCAGCCTTATGCATTATCACTGCTTGCGCTGCCGTTTTCGGACAGGTTGAGCCACAACCTTCGTTGATATTGAACCCATCAGGCGACACACCTACGGGGATCACATCGGCACCCAATTCCCACAACACGGTCGGGGCTGCTTTATAGGCAGCGCCATTCGCACAATCGATCACAACTTTCATCCCGTCCAACAGTCGACGACGCGGAAAGGCGGTTTTGGCAAACTCTATGTAGCGCCCCAAACCATCGTCAATCCGCTGCACACGGCCAATGTTTTCAGGAGAAGCCAACTTTATATCGCCATCAACCAGTTGTTCAATCTCGATTTCCGCATCATCGGACAGCTTATATCCATCCGGCCCGAAAAACTTGATACCGTTGTCATGATATGGATTGTGCGAAGCCGAAATCATCACCCCGACATCCGCACGCATGGAACGTGCCAGCATACCTACAGCGGGGGTAGGAACAGGACCAAGCAGAAACACTTCCATACCTGTTGATGCAAACCCTGCGGTCAAAGCCGCCTCGATCATATAACTTGACCGCCGCGTATCTTTGCCGATCACCACACGATGGCTTTTCTTGTCTTTACGAAAATAACGCCCCGCAGCAGCACCCAACCTCAGGGCCATTTCCGCCGTCATCGGATGGGTGTTGGCCAATCCGCGCACACCGTCTGTGCCAAAATATTTACGTCCCATTTATCCTCACAATGTGGCTTGCCACAGGTTAATCGCTTGTTTTGTCTGCCAGATGTCATGCACCCGCAGGAATTGCACCCCTTGTCGCAAACCTTCCAGCCCGATGGCAATAGAACCGGCCACCCTATCAGCAGGTTCTTGCGCATGGCCAAGCGTACCGATGAAGCGTTTGCGTGAAGCCCCCAGTAAAACAGGGCATCCCAGCCCGTGAAACAATGACAGACCGCGGATCAGTTGCAAATTGTGATCAATGGTTTTACCAAAACCGATACCGGGATCGACCATAATACGGCTTTTAGGCAGGCCGGCATTCACACAAGCGGCCACCCGTTCTTCCAAATGGTCATAAATATCCAACAGGGCATTAGCATAATGCGGGTCGTTTTGCATGGTTTTTGGATCACTTGGGCTGTGCATCAGGCACACGAAAGGTTGTGCATCACGAACCAGCGGCAAACTGGCTGCATCATATTGCAGTGCAGTGACATCATTGAACATCACCGCACCCACATCCAAAGCAGCCTTCGCGACATCGGCTTTACGCGTGTCAATGGACATGGGGGTTGTAATCCCCGCGGCCAGCAAGTCCGCAATCACAGGGGCAGTACGGGATATTTCCGCAGCATTATCAACAAAATCGGCACCCGGGCGCGTAGACTCGCCGCCGATATCCAGCAGCGCAACCCCTTGTTCAATCATCGCTTTCGCATGTGAAATCGCATCATCGAAAGTATTGTGCTGGCCACCGTCTGAAAAGCTATCAGGGGTCACATTCAACACACCCATGATCTGTGGCGCAGTCATATCCAACCCGCAAAAGGGGCCTCTGGGCCGTGTAATATTATCCAAAACCTTTGGAGGAATGTCCATAATCGATACGACTTCTGCATCCTTGCTCCGCGTTAAACACTCCGCATGGGTAAACCAAGACCAGCCACCCGCAATGACACTGGCCCCTTTCGGGCGGCAGCGATCCGTTTGTACAATGGGCCTGTAATACTTCATTATGTCTAATCCCAAACTTTGCGGTAAAAAATAACTTTTTCCGTTTGTTCAAACCCAAGCCGTTCGTGCATCAACTGAGACGGATAATTGCTAAGTTCCACATCCGATCCAAACTCTTTGAAGCCTGCCATACGGGCCTTTTGTTCCAGATAAGACACAAGTGCCTTTGCAATACCCTGTCCACGATAATCCGCATCGATCCAGATACCTTCCAAAAAAGGCACCGGCTGTGAATTGCAGCCGTTGGCATAATCGCGCAAGGCATATTCGGCAAAGCCTACGGGTACATCATCAATCAGAGCCACATAAGCGGATCGTTTGCCCGACATGAAGATGCGATCCATTTCCGCAATCAAGGCATCGTCGGAATTGTCCGGAAACAGCTGGCGGTACATCTCCAGCCACATATCGCGGTCGCTTTTATGTATTTCGCGGATCAAAACATCCATTCCGCTTACCCCTTACCTTTACAAACGATCCTAAAGCTCTGCAGGCGTCCCCACAAGCAATAACCGATCAGTGGCAGCAGCCCCGTCGAAACCTTCCAGCACCGTTACTTGATCCGTAAAGAACGCATTTGCAAACCATTGTGTTAATTCAAGCGGATTAGATGGCCCAGCAAGTGGCTTATCAACTGCATCCATCACAATCTTTGTCGGGGCCCAAACCGACAATTGCCCGTTTTTCATTGCCCAGTCCAATTCAGTACGATTATTAACAACAACACAGCGCGGATCTTTGGCAGCAAGCATCCAAGCATTTTGTTCAATCGACAATAGTCCGATATGTTGGTCAGCAAGGGGCGCACCCGTTGTTAGCCCCTGCCCTTTTACGGCTTCAAGACAAATAACCACAGGTCGCGCGTGTGTTGCAATTGCATCCAACCACGCACCCAAACCTGCCCCGTGAAGTACAAGATTTGGCATAAACACAACCAACGGATCGACATCATTATCGGAATGCACTTCAGTCTGAGCCGCCCCTTTGGAACGCACGATATCGACACCCAATGTCCCGGGAATGCGATCAAGCTTTTCGATGCGGATAAACACCTGCACCGCACGCGGGTGCACCAGAATACTGTCCGCAATGCGTTCGGCCAGTGTTTCCAGCAAATTCAACCGTTCAACCGCCAATTGCGCCTCAATCGCTTCGGTAATTGCATCGTAGGACAAAACCTGATCGACATCGTCGAAATCAGCCGCCGCACTGTGCGCGACTTCCAACACAACATTAAAACGGATGCGTTGCACCCTATCGCGTTCCGCCTGAAAGGCACCGATTTCAACTTCCTTTGTAAAATCTCGCACACAAATGCGATCAAGCGGGACACCTGCATGCATTGCAATTGCACGTTCTTCCAGTGTGCCAAAGGCTACATCGATATTATCGGTCATAGGGATACCCTTGTTTCACAATCCAGATATAGTTCTGTTTTATATACCACAAGCAACAAAAAAGACCGCTATGATAGCGGCCTTGTTCTAAGATAGTATAATGTAAGCGTTATGTGCGATAGAAGTAATGGCTACCAACCTTGGCGGTACGCTGAAACTTGCGTGACCATCTTGGACTAACCGCACCCGTGTGATAAAATGTAGCGCCCTTAGTCAAATTCCGAACCTTGCCGTCCAGCATGATACGGGCAACTTTACCGACCTGAATATATGCATTGCCTTCAGAGAAAACTTCAGAGCGACCATCGCACTTATAGGAAAACTGGCACGCATATTTTTTACCTGATTTTGAACCTTGTCTAACAACATTGCATACGGAGCCCGGGAATTTCTTGCTGTCGCGGCGATTTAAAATCACTTCAGCAACAGCAAACTGGCCTTGCAGGCTTTCACCGCGCGCTTCAAAATAAAGTGCCTCTGCAAGACATCTCCATTCCGTGTTACCATTCGCCCGAGGCAAAGCATTAATCTGTGCCATCGTGGTAATACGTGCGGTAGACGGGTTTGCCCGTGACGATTTTGCGGCTGCCCGCAATGATCTTTTTGACGACGCGGATCCGCTTAAAAGCGCCAACCGATTGTTGCCAATAGCCTGCATTGCAGCGCGTTCAGTTGTCAAAAGCGCTGAAACCTGTTTCCAGATTACAGGTGTGCCATCGGCCACAGCAGATGTTCCGACAACCAGCCCGATAAGGGAAATAACAGCCCCCTTGGCCATACGTTCAATCATTGTATTCATAACGGCAGCTTTCTTTTTTCACATGTACAAATACTCTACGACATTGCGCGTTTTACTAAAAAGTGCCTTGGATTGTCCAGTTTTTATAAGTCACAAATACCTAACTGTTACATTTATGACTAAAACAGCACAAAAATTCCATAGAATCGCCATATTTGTAATTTTGTTACCTAATCCGTTTCGGATATTGCTGCTTGTGCCGCTGCCAATCTGGCAATCGGTGTACGAAAAGGTGAGCAGGATACGTAATCGAACCCGGCTTTGTGGCAAAACCCAACAGATTCGGGGTTTCCGCCATGTTCCCCGCAAAGCCCCAAAACCAGACCTTTGTGTGCGGCCCGTCCCCGCTCACAAGCCATCAAAAGCAGCTCGCCAACCCCGTCCACATCCAATGAATGGAACGGATCATCATCGAAAACACCCTGCGCAATATAATCACGCATAAAACGACCGCTATCATCACGACTAAGCCCATAAGTCATTTGGGTCAAATCATTGGTGCCGAAGCTGAAAAAGGCCGAACTATGTGCAATATCCCCGGCCCGTAAAGCAGCACGCGGGGTTTCTACCATTGTGCCCAGCGAATATTCCATGGAGACACCCGTATCATTCCTTACAGCAGCAAAAATCGCATCAACACGGGTTTTCACCAACTCCACTTCGCGGTTGGCCGAAACCAGAGGCACCATTATTTCAGGCACAATCATAGCCGTCCCTTTTTTGCTGACAATTGCCGCCGCTTCAAAGATCGCACGTGCCTGCATTTCATAAATCTCTGGCACCATAAGCCCCAGGCGCACACCACGCGTTCCCAACATTGGATTAAACTCGCGTAAATCTTCCACGCGTTCGGTTATTTTGGACAGGGGCAATCCCATTGCATCAGCCAGTGATTGCATTTCGTCACGCGATTGCGGCAAAAATTCATGCAATGGCGGGTCAAGCAGGCGAATACAAACCGGCAGACCTTCCATAATCTCAAAAAGCTCGACAAAATCAGACCGCTGCATTGGCAGCAGTAAATTTAGCGCGGCTTTGCGATCCTGCTCTGTTTCCGCAAAAATCAGTTCGCGCATCACGTTCAGGCGACCTGCTTCAAAGAACATGTGTTCGGTACGCACCAATCCAATGCCGTCGACTTTGAATTCACGTGAAATCCGTGCGTCCTGTGGTGTATCCGCATTGGCCCGCACCCCTAAAACACGAAACTCATCGGCCCATGACATAAATTTGTCAAAGGCACCGCCCAGATTGGGTTGCACCAACTTAGGTGCCCCGTGCAAAACCTCGCCAGTGCCCGCATCCACAGTAATTGTATCACCCGCCCGTAGAACGAAACCGTTCGGCAGACTTAAAACTTTTCCGCGCACGTCGACCTTCATATCACTAACGCCAACGATGCAGGGTACCCCAATGGTACGCGCCACAACGGCGGCATGGCTATCGCGCCCGCCTTTGGCTGTCAGAACCGCTTGTGCCGAATGCATACCGCGCACATCTTCGGGCGTAGTTTCCACCCGCACCAAGATGCAAGGTTCTTCACGCGCGGCACTGGCTTGGGCTGCGTTGGCCGTGAAAACAATCTTGCCAGTAGCCGCCCCCGGGCTGGAAGAAATACCACTGGTCAAAACGTCACGCTTTGCTTTGGGGTCTACCATCGGATGTAAAACTTCGTTCAAACTACGTGGATCAATTCCCATCAACGCTTGTTCTTTGCTGCGTATACCCGCCTCGACCAAGCGCACTGAAATACCCACAGCGGCACGACCGGAACGTTCCGCAACCGTTGCATCTAAAACAGCCAACTGGCCATCTTGCAATGTAAATTCCAACTGCATCTCATCACCAAAAGCCACACGCGCGGTTTCTGAATAGGCTTTCAACTCTGTTAGGGCTTCCGGACAGACATCTTCCAATGATGGCCCGCGCGGGTCTTTACTTAGAAAATGTGCGTGTGCCTGATCTTCCACTGCATCACGGCCTTGGGATTGTGACATATAGCGACCATGCGCCACTTCTTCACCGGTTTGCACAGATACAAACTGACCGACACCCGCACCGCATTCTCCACGGCCCAAACCCAATGCCATTTCCTGAACAATTAAGCCAAGTCCTGCATCACTTGGCGCGCCTTGTGCCATGCGTAAAATGCGTGCCGTTGTCCCATCCCATGCTTTGACGAAGGAACGTAAGGCTTTGCGCAATTGGCGCACAGGTTCCTGCGGAAACAATTCTCCCACGTTTTGATCATATAGGGCCAATGACGATCCAAGCACAGCATGAATGTCTAATTTATCCTTTTTAGTATGTAATAAATATAACTCTTCAAACCATTCTGGATCTAATCTTGCCACTTTTATTGAATAATCTTGCACAAATCGCGCATACAACGCCGTTGCCGCATCTTCACCTAAAGGCGCTTTCAGAATATCGCAAGTGGCTTGGTTCATCCCTAAATTCAACAACGCATCAGGACCACCCCAAACACGTTCAACCGGGCTGGCACGTATAGATACCAAACATCCCGTCGTCAGTTCATCTAAAAACGGCCAATCTTCGGGAAAGTCTTCATTGGTGATGGCTTTAACCGCATCGACTGACAGCCCCCAACCTTTGGGCACAGGCAATCCCGTCCCCATCAGGGCCACTTGGGTGGCGGCGCGTGCGCCGTAAACTTTGGCGGGCGCATCTGCACCCGATGTCAAAGCCAATATCCGTGGAAAATCTGCCATTACGGCCCTCATTGGTTAGACCATAAGTCTAACGGTATTTAGAAACGACTGACAAGCGGTTGATCTGTCGCGGTTTTTAAGTGTTGCCGATCAGCCCTCAATCCATGTGAAATCTGCAATCTGTCCCATAACATTGCGAATGCGGTTCAAAAGACACAGACGATTGCGGCGCACCATTTGATTTTCACTATTGACCTGTACGGCTTCAAAAAACACGTCAATCGGTTTACGCAAAGACGCCATTGCAGCCATTGCAGCAGTGAAATCTTCAACTTTGAGCGCTGTAGAGATCGCGACATGTGCCACGTCAAGCGCTGCAAACAACGCCTTTTCACTATCGTCTTCGGCAAACTTCACATCCGGATCAAGCTCGTAAGAAACACCATCTTTTTTCTCTTCCGCGTTTAAAATATTATTGGCCCGCTTGAAGCCTTGCAATAAATTGGTGCCATCATCGGTTCTTACGAAACCTTGCAACGCTTCGGCGCGGTTTACCAACAAGACAAAATCATCATTGTTTGGCATCGCAAGACAGGCATCAATCACATCATGGCTTACACCTTTGTCACGCAAATAAACTTTTAGACGGTCATGGAAAAAGCCCAACAAGTTAGTGCAGCTTTCGGGAATATTCTCAACCAGATGCTCCAACCAAGCCTGATCGCCTGAAAATTCTTCCTTACCCTTTTTCAGCACTGCATCCAAAACGGCTTGCAGGGCCGCGCCAAACACACCGTGATCGGCAATTTCATGCAAGAGTTCGGTTTCCAGAAACTCTTCTTTTGCAGCATCCGTATTGCGGTCATGAAAAATTTTATGTTTGACCAATTCCGCATCAATGTAGCCTGAAAGGTTAAATCGAACATTATTTTCCAAGATCAAACGAATAACGCCCAATGCTGCGCGGCGCAGGGCAAATGGGTCTTTTGATCCTGTCGGTTTTTCGTCAATCGCCCAAAACCCTGTCAGCGTATCGAGCTTATCGGCCAAGGCCACGGCAATTGATACAGGTTCGTTCGGGACCGCGTCAGATGGGCCAAGCGGTGAATAATGCGTTTCACAAGCTTTGGCTACGGATGGATCAAGTCCCGCCTTTTGAGCATAATACTTGCCCATAATTCCTTGCAATTCGGGGAATTCATAAACCATTTCAGACGACAGATCAGCCTTGGCGACCTTTGCTGCCAGCTCTGTTAAATCCACATCCGCGCCGATAATCGGGGCAATATCGCGTGCAAGGGAAGCGATACGCGCAATACGTTCAGCCTGTGTTCCCAGTCTGTTATGAAACGTCACATTGGAAAGCTTGGTGGTCATATCATCCAGCGATAGCCGCAGATCGTTTTCCCAAAAAAACTTCGCGTCGGATAGCCGTGCAAACAATACTTTTTGATTTCCCGCTAAAATCGTCGCACCCTGATCCGCGGTTTCACGATTGGCAACAGTGATAAATTTTTCTATCCGTCCGGTTTTTGGGTTACGCACGCTGAAAAATTTCTGATGTTCGCGCATACTTGTTTGCAGCACTTCCACAGGCAAATCCAGAAAATCATCGGCAATATCGCCCATCAACACGACAGGCCATTCTACAAGGCCCGCCACTTCGGCCAGTAGCGCTGCATCAGAAACCACTTCCAGCCCACTTGCAAAGGCCATATTTCTAGCGTCTTCCCAAATATGATCGGCACGCTCATCCGCGTCCAGCATTACAAAAGCCGTTTTCAATTCAGCCTGGTACTGATCAAAACTATTCACGCTAAACCAAGCGGGTGCATGGAATCGGTGCCCTGCGGTCAGATTGGCGCTTTCAATGCCATCCACATCGAAATTCACCACCTCTGTCCCATCAGCTGTGGACAGAACACATAAAATAGACTGCAAAGGTCGCACCCAACGCAAAGGCCCTGCCCCCCAGCGCATAGATTTGGGCCAAGGGAAACTACGGACCACATGCGGGACAACCTCTGCAATAATATCACTTGCGGGTCGTCCGGCTTTTTCCATGACCGCAAAATAGGTTTGGCCCTTTTTATCGTCACGTATTTCCAATTGTTCAACAGTCAAACCAACGCCCCGCAAAAAACCTTCCAGTGCTTTTTCCGGCACACCCACACGCGGGCCTTTGCGTTCTTCACGCACATTCGGGCTTTCAGACAAAAGCCCTTCGATTGTCAGGCACAAACGGCGCGGTGTGGCAAAGCCCGCCGCAGAGGCATAAGTCAATCCTGCATCAACCAGCCCATCCGTGACCAGTTTTTTCAAATCGGCAACGGCTCGCGCCTGCATACGGGCAGGTATTTCTTCGGAAAACAGTTCTAACAGCAAGTCAGCCATGGTTATTCACTTCTTGGTTTTTTGGCCGCAGGGCAAAACGCAAGGCAGCACTTGGTATCAGATTAACTGGTTCAGAGGCTTTGCTTTCCTTAATCACAGCTGTCGGATCGGTTTCTTCAATAATAATTGTCGTGGGTTCAGGACATCCCTCCGGCAGATCATTGCCGCTAAACCACGCATCGCCACAGGCATTAATCTGGCGCCACATAAAGGCGCGACCATCGGGATATTGTGCAACATATGTGTTAAATCCATAGGGACGGTTTTCATCCAGCAAAACGGCGGTTGCATTCCCCGTTTCAAGGTCAGCAGTGATTTTTCCCGCGTCAAAACAATTAAAAAAGCGCGGCGCACGCAACGGGGTTGCATCCTTTTTGAATGTGTCAGACCGGGCATAATCCCAATTTACCTGAAAACACGCCCGCATTTTTAACGGCGATGTATCCGCATCAATGCCTGAATAATCCGAAACAGGTAAATACTCATCATATGATCTGACTTCGGTCACACCGGTGACAGAAGTATAATACGCCCGCTCGATTGAATACCAAAGGCCCGCCCCCGTAATAAGTGCAATCCCCAGCAAACCGGTAATTAAAACTTTACCATTCATGTTTCGGCCCCACCCGCATCGGTTTGTACAAACGCATCTGCGCAGGATTTCGTCAAGGTGCGCACACGGCCAATATAGGCCTGACGTTCAGTAACCGAAATCACCCCGCGCGCGTCCAACAGGTTAAACAGATGCGAGGCTTTGATACATTGGTCATAGGCAGGATGCACCATAATGATCTTTTTGTTTGTTTTCGGATCAAGGTGTGGCGCATCCAGAATACGTTGGCATTCCGCTTCGGCATCTTTGAAATGTTGCAGCAGTATATCGGTATCGGCCACATCAAAATTCCAGCGCGAATATTCCTGCTCGGTTTGCTTGAAAATGTCAGCGTATTTCAGCGTGATTGGGGCATCGGGCGTATTAAACGGCATGTCCATGACATGATCGACACCCAAAACATACATCGCTAGGCGTTCCAGCCCGTAGGTCAATTCACCTGACACGGGGTGGCAATCATGGCCGCCAACCTGTTGGAAATAGGTAAATTGCGACACTTCCATCCCGTCGCACCAAACCTCCCAGCCAAGTCCCCAAGCACCGAGTGTTGGGCTTTCCCAGTCATCTTCGACAAAA
>Ga0209344_10004056_pt1 | contig 13818 bp, 12 predicted proteins | sample Cruoilmetagenom6_FD_187293 | JGI IMG/M metagenome (GOLD analysis project Ga0209344, IMG submission 187293) | Oil polluted marine microbial communities from Coal Oil Point, Santa Barbara, California, USA - Santa Barbara Oil Seep Sample 6 (SPAdes)... | ecosystem: Environmental > Aquatic > Marine...
AAATTACTAAAACATAGAGCAGATGGAAAATATATAAATTCCATAAATGAATTCAAACAGGTTACCGGTATTTCAGATAGTTTGCTAAATAAAATATCTCCTTATTTTAAATTTCCTGACTGGATGACTAATAAAAATAAGAAATTTAGCACTATTACGAGTACAAATAGACAATCTCAAAAATTACCTGAAAACTTTATTAAGCAAGATATCAATTCTGCCACTGTAGAAGAATTGAGAGTTGTAAACGGAATTGGAGAAAAATTAGCTTCACGCATAATCAATTATAGAAATAAGTTAGGTGGATTCTTAGTTGATGAACAATTATACGAAGTTTATTATTTAGATAAGGAAATTGCGTTAAGGGTTTTAGAACGGTTTACAGTCATTGAACTACCTCAAATCCAGAAAATAAACCTTAACAATGCAAGTTTTAAAGAAGTACTTTCAATTATTTACATTGATTACGAGTTAACCAAAAAAATATTAAATTACAGAGATGAAGTTGCAGAAATTCAGTCACTGGATGAATTGAAAAAAATAGACGGATTTCCTATCGAAAAATTTGATAGAATAGCCTTATATTTGCAAGTCAAATAAATACCCATCTTTTTTGTTTTAACAGCTATAAAACCAATACCAAACACTAAATATTGCTAAATTAAAACAATTAAATAGTTAATTTATGAATTTTGAATACACAGAAGAACAACTGCTTATAGCTGCATCTGCTAAAGAATTTGCAGAACAACATATTCGTCCGAATATTATGAAATGGGATGAAGCACAAACCTTTCCTATAGAGCTTTTCAAAAAAGCCGGTGAAATGGGTTTTATGGGTGTTTTTATTCCAGAAGAATTTGGTGGTTCTGGTTTCGGTTATCATGAATATATTGCTATTCTTGAAGAAATTTCTAAAGTAGACCCTTCTATTGGTCTGTCTGTAGCTGCACATAATTCTCTTTGCACAGGACATATTTATTACCATGGTAATAATGAGCAAAAAAAGAAATGGTTGCCAAGATTGGCTTCCGCCGAATGGATAGGTGCCTGGGGATTGACCGAACACAACACTGGTTCTGATGCCGGTGGTATGAATACAACAGCTGTTAAAGATGGCGATTACTATGTTATAAACGGAGCAAAAAACTTCATCACTCATGGAAAAAGTGGAGATATTGCTGTTGTAGTTGCGCGTACAGGAAAGAAAGGTGATTCTAATGGTATGTCTGCTTTTGTTATTGAAAAAGGTACTTCTGGATTTTCTTCTGGTAAGAAAGAAGACAAGTTAGGTATGAGAGCTTCAGAAACTGCAGAATTAATTTTTGATAATTGTCGTGTACATAAAGATAATATGCTTGGTGAAGAAGGGCAAGGCTTTAAACAATCATTAAATGTACTAGATGGTGGTAGAATTTCTATTGGTGCCCTAAGTTTAGGAATTGCAAAAGGTGCTTATGAAGCGGCTTTAAAGTATTCTAAAGAACGGGAACAATTTGGTAAGTCAATTAGTTCATTTCAGGGAATTTCATTTAAGTTAGCTGATATGGTTACAGAAATTGAAGCTTCTGAATTATTATTACATAAAGCTGCCTATTTAAAAAATAAAGGCGAACGTATGACACAAGCGGGCGCCATGGCAAAAATGTATGCGTCAGAAGTATGTGTTAAAGTTGCTAATGAAGCGGTTCAAATACATGGGGGCTATGGCTATACTAAAGAGTTTCCGGTTGAAAAATTCTATCGAGATTCTAAATTATGTACCATAGGTGAGGGAACAACAGAAATTCAAAAAATTGTAATTGCACGTAATATTTTAAAATAGCTCCTGTTAATTTTATAAAAAATAACAAGCGAAATAATTGTCTATAAATTTTGTTTGAGTCGACTTCCAAGTAAAGGAACTACCAGTTAATTCTATGAACGTTTTTACTTTCTAAAAAAATATTTGTTTTACTAAAATGTTTATTACCAAACCAATACCCTCTATTGGCACTCAAAGGTGAAGGATGTCCACTAGTTAATACACAATGCTTTGTTTTATCAATTTTTGCACCTTTCTTTTTAGCAAAACCTCCCCATAATAAAAAAACAATATTTTTCTTTTGTAGAGATATTTTATTAATAACTGCATCTGTAAATTGTTCCCATCCTTTATTTTGATGTGAGCCAGCCACATGTGCCCTAACTGTTAATGTTGCATTCAATAATAAAACTCCTTGGTCTGCCCAACGCTCTAAATTGCCACTTGAAGGAATTGGCAAACCTTCATCAATCTCTAATTCTTTAAAGATATTTATGAGAGAAGGGGGATGTGATATGCCATCATTTACTGAAAAACACAAACCATTTGCCTGCCCAACTCCATGATATGGGTCTTGGCCAATAATAACTACTTTTATATTTTCAAAAGAACAATGATCAAACGCTGAGAATATTTGATTCCCATTAGGATAACAAGTACCTCCTTGATACTCCTTCTTCACAAAATCTGTTAGGCTCTTAAAGTATTTTTTTTCAAACTCATCTTTTAAAATAGTCTTCCAGCTATCTTCAATTTTTACATCCATTATACTCAAAAAAATAGTTATTTTGCAATTGATTTCAAAAATACAATTTTGAGTAGTAAAATAAGTCAAAAAACACTAAATGATCTAGAATTTAATACTGTTATCAATAGTATTAGTGAATATTGTATTTCTGAATTGGGGAGAAAAGCTATCCAAGAAATTGAGCCGATATCTGCAAAATTAAAATTACTTGATGAATTAAATCAGGTGAATGAATATTTAGCCTCATTTGAAAATGAAAACAAAATACCAAACCATCATTTTGAGGAAATTAGTGATCAAATTCATTTATTAGGAATTGAAGATAGTTTTTTAGAAGCACAAGTATTTCAAAATATTGCTTCAATATCTTTTACCACAAATATTGTTTTAAAATTTCTAAAGAAATTTAAAGAATATTACCCTGCCCTTTACAAAGTTTCCGAAACTATTGAATATACCATATTACTAATTGAATCTATAAAAAAAATAATCACTGAATTTGGTGAAGTTGATTCTAATGCTTCAGCCCAATTAAAAAGTATCCGTAAAGAAATGCATAGCGTAAGAGGTAAAATTGGTTCGAGTTTTACAAGCGCATTAAGTAGATATTCGGCGGCGGAATTCTTAGATACAATTAAAGAGTCTGTTATTGACAATCAACGTGTATTGGCTGTACAGGCAATGCATAGACGAAAAGTAAAAGGGTCTATTTTAGGAAGTTCAAAAACAGGAAGTATTGTTTTTATTGCACCGGAATTAACACTGAAATTGAACAGAGAGCTCCAAAACTTAATCTATGAAGAGCAAGAAGAAATTGTTAGGATTCTAAAACAACTAACAAATGATATTAGGCCTTATGTATTTTTGTTGAAGCAATATCAAGATTTTTTAACACATTTAGATTTTGTTGGGGCCAAAGCAAAATATGCAAAATCACTAAATGCTGTTTTACCTAAAATATCAAAAACTAAACGTACATTTTTAAGAGAGGCTTATCATCCCATTTTATTAGAAAACAATCGAAATCAATCTTTAAAAACAATACCGCAAACTTTAGAACTGAACAAAAAGCAACAAATAATTGTTATTTCGGGTCCGAATGCAGGTGGGAAAAGCATTACTCTTAAAACGATTGGGCTCTTACAAGTTATGATTCAAAGTGCAATCTTGATTCCTGTTCATGAGCGTAGTGAGATCTATTTTTTCGATACAATTTTAACAGATATTGGTGATAATCAATCAATTGAGAATCAACTAAGTACTTATAGTTACCGATTAAAAAATATGCGCAATTTTTTAAAAAAATGTAATGCTAATACACTTTTTTTAATTGATGAATTTGGTACCGGTAGTGATCCTGAATTGGGTGGTGCTTTGGCCGAAATATTTTTAGAAGAATTTTATAATAAAGAAGCTTATGGCATTATTACTACGCACTACGCTAATTTAAAAGTGTTGGCTGAAGAGTTGGATAATATAGTAAATGCCAATATGCAATTTGATGAGCGCACACTGGAACCATTATTTAAACTATATATCGGTCAAGCCGGAAGTTCATTTACTTTTGAAGTTGCTCAAAAAAATGGTATTCCTTTTAGTCTGATAAATCGCGCAAAAAAGAAAGTTGAAGGTGAAAAAATACGTTTCGATAAAACCATATCGAGACTCCAAAAAGAGCGGAATAAACTTCAAAAAACAACAGAAAGTTTAGAAAAAGAAGAAACAAAAGCTAAGGAGTATTCTGAGAATTTGTCTGAAAAGGAACAAAAAATAAAAGATAAACTAGAGAGTTTTCAAGAGTTATATGATAGTAATCAAAAAATGATTTCTACGGGCAGAAAAGTCAACGAACTTACCAATAAATATTTTCAGACTAATAATAAAAAACAATTCTTAGCAGATTTAATGAAATGGGTAACAATTGAAAAATCGAAACACTCAAAAAAAATAGCCCCAAAAACCAAAGCTGCAAAAAAACAGGTAAAGATTCAAGAAAAGAGACAACAAGAGAAGTTAGATAGTGTAAAAAAAGAAGTATTGGTTGAAGTAATAAAGGTTCGTAAACAAAAGCAAGTCAAAGCAAAAAAAGTAGAAAAGCAAAAAGTAGATTACAAATATAAAATTAATGATAGGGTGAGATTAATAGATAGTAATGCCATAGGAACCATAGAAAAAATTGAAAAAAATAAGGTAACAATTAACTATGGTTCATTTACAACAAAAACAAATCTCGATAAATTAGAATTAGTTGAGTCATCTAACAACAAGCGATAAAATTGTAATTTGCTCTTTATAAATTAGATACATTTGTATTAGCAAAATCTTTTCTTTACTTTTAACACAAAATTAATCAACCAAATCTAAATTTATGACAAAATATTGGCCAGCTGGGCTTGTTTTTTTGTTATGGTCTTTTTTTGCAATAATTGTACATGAATTCGCTAGCAATAGCATTTTTGGCGATTGTGCTATTTCTCATCATCAACAAAATGTAAAACAAGGCCCAAAAGAGTCTACTACAAAGAAATCAGTTCAACCGACCGATCAAAACAATATTAAACCATTTGCTATCAAGAATGATGATGGAGAGACGATATTTAATTTCTCTAAAGGATTTATAACAAATGGCCTAAATGGAAATGTTAAAATACCCGAAGGATTAGGAAATTTTAAAGATTCCGTTTATGACTATTTAAACGAGAATCAAGAAAAAGAGCTACTTATCACAGGAAAATATTTAAGCTCAGAAGTGAACCTTAAAGAAGGAACAAATTTTGCGAATTCAAGAATTCAACATATAAAAAACATACTTATAGTTGCCGGTGTTAATCCTGACAGAGTTATTCCAAAAATAAAAGTTTCAAGATATGAATATGATGAAAATGATGAATACAACAACGGTATATCTCTTAAATTTCAGAATATAAACGACGAAAATTTAGCAAAAATAGAAGAAGGTATCAGCAACAAAACTTTGTATTCAAATTTTGCGGTAAAAGAATTTAAACCAGACAGAAAACTTGAAAGTTATACGCTAGAGCTAAAAAATTATTTGCAAAAATATCCAAACAAAAAAGTAAACATTGTTGGTCATACAGATAGTGTGGGTGTAAATAATGATCAATTCGGATTGGATAGAGCAATTAATGTAAAAGATTATTTGATTACTCAAGGTATATCTGAAGCAATAATTAAAGTTTCTTCTAAAGGGGAAAACGAACCTATTGCTACCAATAAAACTGAAGAAGGAAGAGCAAAAAATAGAAGAATAGAAATAACAATAAAATAAAAATCATGAGTTTATCAATATTTTCAAATCAAAATACTGGACATTTATTTGAACTTTTTTTATGGATGTTGGGCGCTTTCTTAATTGGTTGGTTTTTTTGGCGTTGGTGGTATAAAAATAAATGTGAGAATGAAATAAATGTGTGGAAATCAAAATACGAAGATTTAGAACATCAACAAAATACAACAATAAAGGCTAAAAAAGTTGCAGCACCGGGAGTGACAAAAATACAATCAGCAAATTTTGTTCATGGAGTTGCTAAAGTGGATGACTCAGTAAAAGAAGATCTTGAAAAAGCTAAAAAACCAAAGGCGAAGAGAAAATCAAAATCGAAACCTAAAGCTATTGTAAATTTAAATGATGATACAGTTAAAGATGATCTAAAAAAGGTTGAAGGAATTGGTCCTAAAATTCAAGAACTATTGAATAATGATGGGATCTGGAGTTTCATGCAATTGTCTGAAGCAACTGTAAATCGTTTAAAAAAGATATTGGATGATGCCGGGCCCAGATATAGAATGCATACTCCAGAAACATGGTCGGAACAAGCAAAAATGGCTACTGAAGGCAAATGGGAAGAGCTCAAAATTTGGCAAGATAACCATAAAGGAGGTCGTAAAAATTAAACAAAAAAAGCTGTCTTCATAGGCAGCTTTTTTTATGCTTTTTCATACCGATCCATTTCACGATCGTAAAACTCAGAAGCTTGTTTAATTAAGCTATTCATTTCACTAGTCAATTCTGCTTCATTCTCTCCACTCAAATCCTCCAACCACTCAATCTCATCATCTACTAAATTGATAATAAATTGAGGGAATTGCATATGAATAATAAAAATATCATCTGGGTGATCTGTATTATCTCCTATTAAAAACTTAGGTAAGTTCATTTGTTGTTAATTTAAAATTGATACGTTTTATTTTTTTAGTATTGTCTTTATTATTTTCGCCAATTGTTTTGTCAATTCTTTTCTATGATATTGATCAATATTTATTGATTCTTCTTTTGGAACCTTATTTTTAAAATTAGTATATAATTTCAATATTTCTTTCTTTAATTTAATTTCATCTACAAAGTCAATAATAGTACCTGAACTTGTTTTATTTATAATTTCGGCTAAATCTCCATCGGTGGGTCCAATTGCTAAAATAGGTCTATTTGCTTGTAAATACTCAAATATTTTACTGGTAATTATTCCTTTGGCACTTGGCACATTATTAACTGACAATAACAAAACTTGGGCAGATAGTTGGTGTTGTAAAACTTCACGATGAGCTAGATAATCAATAAATGTTGTATAATTTTTTAACTCATATTTCTTGATATCTCTAACAACATCATTCGCTAGTTTACCTATAAATTTCAACTGTAAGTCCTCTGAAAATTCTTTATTCTCTAAACATAATTCTTGCAATACTTTCCATAATATTTCATGATTTCTATCAGAATTTAGCATGCCAATATGCACTAAAGAAAATTTTTCATCGAGCCTAACCTCATTCTTCATTTCATAGGTGTCATAACCATTTGTTATGACTTCAACCTTTTTAGTAAACTTCGTAAAATTATTAGCCATTGTTTTTCCAACCACTAATACTGTGTCTGCATTTTTCAATACTTCCTCCTCCAACTTGCGATGTTCTTCGATACTTCTTTTAGTTAATGGCAACTGATGAAAATAATCAATTTCCGTCCAAGGATCTCTAAAATCTGCAATCCACTTAATATTTAATTTCTTTTTTAATTGCAACCCGATTAAATGCGTACTATGTGGAGGTCCTGTTGTAATTATTATATCAATTTTATTGTCTTTTAAATACTTGGTTAAATACTTCACGGAGGGTTTTATCCAATATTTACGGGCGTCAGGTATAAAATAATTTGCTCGAATATATTGAGCTAATTTTCCAATAAAAGAAGGATTAGGATTTAAAAAACCAGCACTGGTTTCTTTCTTTTTACTACCAAAAAAAGAAAGGAAATTATTTGGTTCCCAAATAGGCTGTCGTAATACTTCAATATTTTCCGGCACCTCATTTTGTAAAGAAATATCTTCAATGGCGTAATTTGGATTCTTTACAGTGAAAATAACCGGTTCAATTTGAAAATAACGCAGATATTTTACAAATTTCAACCAGCGTTGTACGCCAGAACCGCCAGAAGGAGGCCAATAGTATGTAATAATTAGAGCTTTCAAATAGTGAGGCTATTATATAATTCAATCAATTTTTTTGATGTTTTCTCCCAACAAAATTCATTCTCTATAAATTGTTTTCCGTTTACTCCAAGTTCTTTTGATAAGCTTTGATTGGTATAAAGATCTAACACTTTTTGTGTAAAATCTACCGCATTCCTCTCCTCATGTACTAAGCCACTTTTTACTTTTTCAATTAAATTCTTTTGAGCAGTTGCATTACTAACTAAAACTGGTTTGGCAAAACTCATATATTGAAATAATTTATTGGCGTAAGCGACGTCATGTTGAATATTGCGATGCAAAGGAGAAATACAAACCGAACTAGCCATTATATAAGATGGAAATAAGCCAATATTTTGCCATCCTTCAAAATCCACATAGGCTTCTAATTTTAAATCTTTTACTTGATCAATTAAAATTTTATCCATAGAATTACTACCAACAATTACCAATTTAACATTCGATATTTTCTCTTTTAAAAATACCATAGCCTCTATGGCTGTTTGTAAGCCTCTGCGCAAACCAGTATCACCTAAATATAGAACAACGAAGGTATCTTCATACTTTTTTATTATGGAATGGTCAATATTATAATCTTCATAAAAAGAATTTCTTACCGTATTAGGAACAACGACAATTTTAGAATCATCAATACTTGTTCTTTTCTGCACTTCACTTTTAAATTCTTCAGAAACAGTTATAATTTTAGTGGCTTTATTAATAAACGCCTCTTCTTTATGCTTCCATTTTTTGGGAGATATTAAATACTTACCTGGAATTTTTTGCAAATGTGGATACAATTTCATTATTTCTGGCAAATTATCATGTAAATCAAGAACTAATGGTAGCTTCATTTTATTATTTACTTGAAATACCGCGCCTGCAATTCTAATGTCATGAATATGTAGCACTTCTATTGCGTTATTTTTTAAGAATTTAGCAATTTTTTTTGCCATTAAATTCGTGTAGAACGGTAAAGTATAAGCTAGTGCAGAAAGTTTATATTCAAACTTATTTGATCTATAACGTTTTACTTGAATCTTATTAATAAGCTCGCTTTCAAATTGTTTTTTATTATATGTCAAACAAAATAAAAACACTTCATGTCCAGCGCTAATTAGTGATATAGCTTCATTTTCCACACGAGGATCTGGTGGGAAAACTTTGTCTAATATCATACCGATCCTCATACTAATTTTTCTGAGTAAGTAGCATAATATCTAGGTACAAATTGGCGTAAAATAGGTCTAAAACCAAGTTTTTTAATTGGACTTGTCCATTTTTCAGTTTTTTTAATCTTCCAACCTGCTTTTTCTAGTAACCAGTCAAATTGCCAATCTTCAAACTCATGGTAATGCCTGTCCCATTCTTCAGTTTTACTTCTATATGCCTTCGCAAACCATAAGTTTAAAGGAATAGTTGTTATCAGTTTTGTCGATTCTATAGCTCGCAATACATTAAAAGGAGCTATTAGATGTTCAAAAATTTCAAATGCGGTAACAGCATCAACATTGAATTTTTTTACAACTTCAGGGAGTAGATCTAAATCTTCTCCATCAGTATTAAAAACAGTATAACCATGTTTTTCCATGATCTCGCTAAAATCATTTCTAGTTCCTAAATCTAATACCGTAGCCGGCGCAGGAAGAACTTTTTGTAAAAATTCAATAGTATGATTATATCTCTTATTGTGGTGACTCATTCTTTTTCCTTTTTTCTACAAAAAACCAACCAATTGGAATTAAAACTAATAACATATATGATACTAGTGTTATTGTATTTCCTTTTTTGATGACAGCAGGTTCAAATTTGAATTCTATTTTATGCTCACCTTCTGGCACAACTAATGCCCTCAAAACATAATTTGCCCTTATTATAGAGGCCTTTTCTTCATCTATATATGCACTCCAGCCATTTTTATAATACATCTCAGAAAAAACAGCCAACTGAGTTGAACTTACATTTGACTTATAAGTAATTTCATTTGCCTTATAATTTGTCAATGAAATAGTAGCTGTTGAATCTTTTTGAAACGAATAATTTTTTACTTCATCCCGAAATGCAGTTTCAATTACAGCCTCTAGATTCGTTTTTAAACTATCTAATGCACGTATTTCCTCATCAGCTGAATTGACAAATTTAATTTTATCAACAAACCAAGCATGACCATTTGCCTCATTATTTTGTTGCACTCGCATAGTACCATCTTTATCGGGAAAGATAATATACTTGGTATTGAGCATATTTAAAATTTCTAAATTTCCTTTATAAATCTGATATTCAAATAATTCTTCATATCGTCTTGGCTTGGCGGCATGATAACCTCCTACCGAATTATGGAAATAAGAAGTACTACCATCATTTAAAACATTTTCAACTCCATTTGCCAAATTAATGACTCTGTAATATGATTTATCTTTTAATATCTCTTTATCTATTGGGGTAGCTTGAAAAGGAGTTTTTTGACGCGTTTTTGACACAAAACTATCTTTATTGACATAACGTTTATCAATAACAACCAAATCGAACAGAATTAACGCTGCAAATGCAAGAATTGTTATATTCTTATTGATCTTATTTTTTAAAAATGCCAGCAAAATACCGGCAGCTAATAGTATCAATACAAAAGAACGTAAACTATCTGCAAAGAAAATTGACTTTCTATCTGCTATAAGAGCCTCAGAAAATCCCTGAATTTGCCCATCTAGACCGGTATCTCTAAAACTTTCAAAGTCAAATAAACTGGTGCCAAATAATGTAAATAGCAAAGCTATCCCGCCAACACCATAGAGACTATATTTTAAATACTTTAACTTTTGTTCTTGATTATTAGCGTTATTCAAAAATTCATTCAACCCAATAATTCCCAATAATGGAACTGCCAATTCAGCAATTACTTGAATGGAAGAAACGGCTCTAAATTTATTATACAATGGTATATAATCAATAAAAAAGTCAGTTAATATTGAAAAATGTCTTCCCCAGCTTAATAAAATAGAAAAAATTGTGGCTGCCAATAACCATTTTTTTACTTTCCCATTTACAAGAAAAACTCCTAGTACAAATAAAAAGATTAGCACTGCACCTATATACGCGGGAGCTTCAATAATAATTTGTTCGCCCCAATATGTTGGTGCATTTTCTGAGAATTCTTTTGCTTGGGTTCTACCTATTTTATCTTTTAAAAAATCATAGGTTTCAGAATCCTTACCCAAATTTTCTCTACTTCCTCCTCCATAAAATCTTGGGATTAATAAATTAAATGTTTCAGGAAGGTCAATACTATATTGTGTTATATACTCTTTAGATAAACCGGTTGTAACCTCATCTTTAGGTGTACCTTGAGGCGTGATTGTCAATTCGCTTTTACTTCTAGTACTATTACTTGCATATTCTTTTGTTGCTAATAAACTTGTTGCATTAACACCAATTGCTAATACAACAGCCCCAAATAAAATGAATACGCTCTTTATAAAATGAGGTAGCTCCTTTTCCTTAACCGAGTCAAATAAGTACACAATTCCTAAAATCAGTACCATAAATAACAGATAATAAGTCATTTGTGGATGACTGGCAGTTATTTCAAATGCCATGGCTAAAGCAGTTAAAATAAATCCGCCTAAATAATTTCGTTTAAAAACCAATAAAATTCCTGCCAGAACCATTGGCATATAAGCTATTGCATGTGCTTTGGCGTTATGACCCGGAATAAATATTATAATTAAATAGGTCGAAAAACCAAACGCCAGTGCTCCTACAATGGAGAGTTTCCAATCAATTTTCAATACAGTTAATAGTACAAAAAAACTGAGCAAATATAAAAATAAGTAGTCAGCCGGTCTAGGCAAAAAACGCAATAAATAATCAACTTGTTTTATATAATTGTGAGGGTAATAGGCACTTACTTGATATGCTGGTAGACCTCCAAAGGCACGATTGGTCCAATAAGGCTCTTGATCATACTCTTTTCTATAATCAACAATTTCTTTTGAAACACCTTTGAATTGGTTGATATCACTTTGTGAAATTTCTTTCCCTTCTAAAACAGGAGAGAAAAAAACTAATGAAACAATTGTAAAAGTTAATATTGCAATAAAAAACGGAAGTACTTTCTTACCAATCTCTGTCATTATTAATAAACTTACAAATTATTCGATCTCTTCATAATCAACATATTCGCCGACAGAGTCATTACTTTTCTTATCTGAATTTGGTGTTTTATCAACTATCGTTTCGCCAACTTTTGTTGGACGACTATTTGATTGATTACCTTGCTGTTCTTGGAATTTTCTTTCTACTTTTCCCATAAATCTTTTCACAAAAAATGGAAAAGCAAATCGCATTACAATTTTAAAACCATAATAAATAAGTACAATTATAAGTATTGTTCTAAATAAGCCCACAATATCTGCTTGTTGCATAAAATTAAAATAATACCCAAAAGTAACAATTTGAGAGCAACTAAAACGTTTCATTTATGATAAATCTTTAATTTGTATATTCGAAAATTATTTATGAAGAATTTTTTATTGTTGTTATTTCTGGTAGGTTTTTTTCAAACAAGCACTGCCCAGTATACCGAACTCATAAACTCCAGACGCCCAGGTTTTTCTGATAGTCCTTTTAGTGTAGGTACAGATGTACTTCAATTTGAAGGTGGACTGTTTTATAAAAATGTTAAAGATCAAGGCAATAAAGTCTTGTCAATTGGAACGGACGTAATGGTTCGTTATGGTAAATTTTTTGAGAAATTAGAGATCAATCTTAATACTAGTTTTCAATATGACGATATAAATTTTAAAGATCCATTAGAGGATGATATAACCAGAATTGGTTTGAGTCAATTAACAATTGGAGGTAAATATTTAGTCTATATGCCGACATATATGGATCGTTCAAAAGAAATAAGAAGTTGGAAAGCAAAAACAAAATTTGATTGGAAACGTATGATACCTTCCGTTGCCATTTATGCAGGAGCGAACATTCCAGTTACAAAAAATTTCATCCGTGGTAATTTTCCGAGATATGTTAATGATAAGTTCAGCCCGAGACTAGCTATTTATACCCAAAATAACTTTACTGATCAATTCGTTTTTCTTATGAATCTGATTATGGATAAAATTGGATCAGGAACTAAAGAGAATTCTTATATTTTAACAGGTACGTACACCTTAAATAATCAACTATCATTTTTCGCGGAACATCAAGGTATTTTTAAAGATAAAGATATTCCTAACGATTTTCAATTTGGTGCTGGTGCTGCTTATTTATTCGATAAAAATAAGCAAGTAGATCTATCAATCAGAGCTATTAGTGATCGAGACGGGTCTACTTTTTTGGTAGGAGCCGGTTTCGCCTGGCGTTTTGACAAACATAAGGATAAATTTAAGTTAATTGGTTCTGACGGCGATGTTAATCTTGATGATGACGAGAAAAAAGGCGGATTCTTCTCTAGAATATTCGGTAAAAAAGAGAAAAGACCTGAAAAAAGAAAAGTTAAGAAAGTAAAAGCGAAAAAACGTAAAATAATAAAGGATAAAGCACCTAAGAAAACTAAGGCACAGAAAAAAAGAGAAAAAGAAGCTCTAAAAAAATTAAAGGCAGAGCAAAAAGCTGCTAAGAAAAAGGCAAAAGACTATGATAAAAACTATGACCCTCCTCCAAACTAATTTTATAAATGATAACCGTTCAAGAAATTTTCTCTAAAAAAGAATTAAAACAATTTGTAAAATTTCCATTTAGTCTTTATAAAAACAACCCAAATTGGGTACCACCAATTA
>Ga0209344_10004057_pt1 | contig 13814 bp, 12 predicted proteins | sample Cruoilmetagenom6_FD_187293 | JGI IMG/M metagenome (GOLD analysis project Ga0209344, IMG submission 187293) | Oil polluted marine microbial communities from Coal Oil Point, Santa Barbara, California, USA - Santa Barbara Oil Seep Sample 6 (SPAdes)... | ecosystem: Environmental > Aquatic > Marine...
GCCCCGGAAGCGCGGCAGTTTCGGTTTGCGCCTGAATTCGGGCTTGAAACCGGCAAGGGCGCGCTTGCCGCGCCATGACGTGATTGCCTGGGCGTAGGCAGCCTTTCTGGCGTGGAATTCCTCGCCGGATGCGGCTTTCTCGCAATCGTTGGCGCATGCCGCAATGAAATTGTCTTCCCAACCGTCGAGCACAATGTCGTAGCGCTTCTTGAACACCTCGATCTGAAGCGCAATGGGGGCGGCGACACCGGTGTCAGCGGAGAACGGAAAGCCTTCCGCCACTGCAGTTTCCCCGGTTTCATGCCGCTTAGTCGCAGAGACGGGCAGGGTGCATTGCACCGACAGCGGGCGTTCCCAGAACACCATGCGTTTGGCGAGCAGTACCACCTTGCACAGATTGTCGATTTGGGGGCTGGGCTGCTCGAAATAGACACCTGAAAAAGCTTCGCTGATCTTGTCGAGAAGATCGCGCCGCACCGCGCCATGCCAGGCGCTGAAGAAACAATCCGGCCGGTCGGATGCGCCCTCCCAGTAAAATAGCCGCCGCATCATCTCCGCCTGTTCGGGCAGCAGCAATTTACTGCCGGCAGGCACCCGTGCGGTCTCAAGCGGTTCACGCGCTGCTGGCGGTACGAATTCAGCGCGGCCCCAGGACAGCGCGTCGGCATCGGGCACGCGGCTGAGGGTTACCCGGATCAGCTCGCAAATTTCCGGGTCGGCATAGTCGCTTTCACCAATGATGGTGATCCATTCGCCCTTTGCCTGGACGATCATCTGGTTCCAGCATGCACTTTCGCTGCCGGCGCCTCCCTCCGGTGTGATCACCCGAAGCCTGGGATCGGCTCGATCCGCAGCTAGCCGGGCGAGGGCCTGCTCCGCATTACCTGAAAAATCGGCGACCAGAATTTCGAAACCCGCACGCTCGTTCAGGAGCATCTGCGTCACGCTATCGATTGCCTGCGCAGACTGTCGGAACACCGGAATGCAGATCGATAACTCCGTCATGGCACAAACACCTTGGCGCCTGACACAAGCGCTTCCACCGGCATGATCGCATGCTCGCCGAACCGGTAAAACTCGGCCGGTGTCGTTGCACCGATGTCGGCTTCGCGAATTTGCAGCCGGTCATCGGTCAGGCCGGTGAGTTGGTTGACGGTTTTGGGTGGGCTGAACGGCGCGGGGGCGAACAATCTGGCCCATTTGCCGCCTTCCCATTGCGCAAACCCGTGCGCGAAGGAAGCCACTTTGGCATCATAGTTTTCGCGTGTGGGAGAGTATTTGCATTCGTCCATGGCCGCATGCGCATAATTTTCGCCAAAGCCGGTGAGGTCAATTCCGTAGCTGTTGCAGAACCATGCCGTGGTGGCCGCGATGCTGAGGCACAAGGATGCACTTTCCGCCGACAGCAGAAATGGAAAGGAGGGCTGGTTGAGACTGATGCAGTCCCTGGATTCATGCTCGAATGTCTTCACGCGCAATTTCATCGCAGCGGACGAAAGATTTGCTGCCGAATTTGACGCAACACAGGCACCAAGCACGGAAAACGGCCGTTCCGAGTGAACGATCAATCTCGCCTGCGCCGTAACCTTGCAGGTGTTTTCCCAATCCACATTGGGATGCTCGAAATAGCGTCCACCATAGGCTTCTTTGATCCGTTCCATCAGCGACCGCCTGATCGCGCCGTGATAGATGCCGACGCCAACGCTGGGGCTGCGTCTGCGTTCGCTCCAGCGGTAAAGCCGGTCGCCCAGTGTTTGCATGGAATGCAACTGCGTTCCGTTTGAAACCGGAATGCTGGCAAGTGTCGGCACCGGCCGGTTGTCGGGCCATTGGTAGCTCATGCACTCCCAACTTATCGCATCGACATTGCGGTGCAGGACTTCGTAGCGCCGGATCACACCGGTTATGCGTGGATCGATGTAATCATCATCGCCGATCACCGAGATCCAGCGACCATTGGCGTGACTGACTGCGCGCTCCCAATTATCGACCATCGGCAGCACCGCACCACCTAGCGCCATCAGCCGGAATCGGCTGTCGTGCAAGCTTTGGGCAAAATAATCGGCCAGCGGTGCAGGATCGTCTGAATTGTCCGCGACGATAATTTCGAAATCATCGCCGCTGTTTTGGGCCAAAGCTTCGATGGTCTTGATGCAATAGGCCTGACGGTTGCGCGTCGGCAGGCAGATGGTCAGATGAACCATGGGAAGCTTTCATGCGCGGCGAAGTCCGGACCGGATGACCGTGCCAGATCAGACTTGCGCCACGCTTGCTGTCCGCCAAACTGCACCGGTAAACCTGATGCTCCACCCTCGCGACCGCGTTACCCATCCAGCTGGTGGAGGCGCGTCGCCGGTTCTACATCTCGAATTCCAGCGCCACACCGGCCGCCTTGGCCCGTTCCACCGCCATGGCCGCAACCGCCAGGTCCTGAAGCCCGACGCCGGTGCCGTCAAACAACGTGATCTCGTCGTCGCTGCTGCGGCCTTGGTGATGGCCGTTGATCACCGCGCCAATCGGCATGATGTCGGCCTCATTGATCAGGCCTTCGGTAATGGCATGCTGGCATTCGCCAAGCGTGGTCGATTGCGCCACCTCGTCGGTAAACAGGTTCGCTGCAGCCACCAGTCCCGATTCCACCTCTTGCTTGCCGACGGTGTCAGTCCCCATGCAGGATAGATGCGTGCCTGGCCTCACCTGGGCGCGTTTCAGGATCGGGGCGAAGCTTGAAGTGATGGTGATGATCACATCGGCTTGCTGGCCAAGCTGATCCAGTGTCACAGCCTCAAACGGCAGGCCGATCTCGTCTGCCACCGCTGCCAGTTTCGGCAGCATTTCGGGATGCAGGTTCCAGCCGACCACGCGCTCGAATGGGTGCGCCTTGGCCGCCGCGCGCAGTTGAAAAGTGGCCTGGTGACCGGCGCCGATCATGCCCAGCACTTTCGCATCCTTGCGCGCCAGCCGCTTGATCGCCACCGCCGAAGCCGCCGCTGTTCTGAGCGCAGTCAGAAGATTGCCGCCGACCAGTGCGCTCGGTTGCCCGGTGCCGGGATCAAACAGCACCACCGTCGACTGGTGGTTGGTCAGCCCCTTTGCCATGTTGCCGGGCCAGTAGCCGCCGGATTTCAGCCCCAGTGCCAGTCCGGCGCGATCGAAACCGGACTTGAATCCGTAAAGCGCGTCGGCATGGCCGAGTGCCTCGCGCACCACCGGGAAATTGCGCGCGTCACCCCGCGCCATGGCGGCAAACACCGCTTCCACCGCCTCATAGGCGGCTTCGGCGGTGACCAGATCGGCAATCAGTCTTTCAGGTACGATCAGCATGCCGCACTCCCTGTAGGTCAATGTGTAAATAAGGCCAGGATTCCCAGTCAAGCGGGGCTCGCGGGTGCAATCGGATCTGGTTCAATAGGCCTTGCCGCGCGCCGAGACCGGCCACAGGCATTCGACCTTGCCGTTGCGCACCCCGACATACCAGTCGTGGACATTGCAGGTCGGATCGCAATGACCGGGAACCAGCTTGAGCTTGTCATTGACCTTGAGCACGCCATCCGGATCGGCGATCACGCCGTGTTCGTCGGAGCATTTGACATAGCTGACATCGTCGCGGCCAAAAATCACCGGCAGCCCGCTGTCGACCGATTGCGCCTTCAGGCCCGCATCGCAGATCGCCTTGTCCGGTTTTGCGTGGCTCATCACCGAGGTCAGGATGAAAAGTGCATTTTCGAATTCGCTTTTGTCGATGCGCTGCCCGTCCTTGTTCTGGATGCGGCCATAGTCGGCATCCATGAAGGCGTAGGACCCGCACTGCAATTCGTTGTAGATCCCCGAATTGCCTTCAAATGCATAGCTGCCGGTGCCGCCGCCGCCGACAATGTCGCAGTCGAGGCCCGCATCCTTCAGCGCCTCCACCGCATCCCTGACCATGGCGACCGCAATCTCGATCTTGGCTTTTCGTTCCTCGTATTTGTCCAGATGCTGCATCGCGCCCTGATAGGCTTGGATGCCAGAAAATTTGAGCCCCGGTGCAGCGGCGATCGCCTTGCCGAGTTCCAGCACCTCGGCTGTTGAGGTCACCCCGCAACGCCCGGCGCCGCAGTCGATCTCGATCAGGCATTCGATGGTGGTGCTGTGGCGCACTGCGGCCTCAGACAGATCGGCGACATTGGCCGGATCATCGACGCAGACGAGGGTTCGAGCACCCAGCTTTGGCAGCCGCGCCAGACGGTCGATCTTGGCTGTGTCGCACACCTGATTGGAGACCAGAATATCGGTGATGCCGCCGCGGGCAAATACCTCGGCCTCCGAAACCTTCTGGCAGCAGACGCCGACCGAGCCGCCGAGCCTTTCCTGAAGCCTGGCCACGTCAACCGACTTGTGCATCTTGCCATGCACCCGGTGGCGGACGCCCATTTCGCGCACTTGCGCGCCCATCTTGGTGATATTGCGTTCCAGCGCGTCGAGATCGAGAACCAGGCATGGGGTCTGGATTTCGCTCTCGTCCATGCCGGGCAGGGCGGGGATGTCGTAGCCGACCTCGAGTCCGTCGAATTGGCTGATTGCGTTCATGATGGTCTCCTCGGCCCCTGGTTCCAGGGCAAATGGTCAAGATCGACGTTGCCGCCGGTGATGATGACGCCAATCCGTTTGCCGCGGAAGACGTCGGGATTGCGCAAAATGGTGGCCAATGGCACCGCGCTGGATGGCTCCATGACGATTTTCATGCGTTTCCAGATCAGCTTCATCGCCTCGACGATTTCGTCTTCCGAAGCGGTCAGCACATCGGTGACGAAATTCTGGACAAAGTGCCAGGTCAGTTCTTTGAGCGGCACCTTGAGCCCGTCGGCCACCGTCACCGGTGCGTCGTCGGCGATAATGTGACCGGCCCGGAACGAACGCGCCGCGTCATCGGCCTGATCGGGTTCAGCGGCATAGATCTGAATGCCGGGCGACAGCGTCGACAGGCTCAGGCAGGTGCCCGAAATCATGCCGCCGCCACCGATCGGCGCCACCACGGCGTCAAGGCCGTCAACCTGCCCGAGCAACTCGCGTGAACAGGTGGCCTGTCCGGCAATCACCCGCGGGTCGTTGTAGGGGTGGACGAATTCCGTGCCGGTTTGCGCCACCACCTCGGCAAAGGTCGCTTCGCGGCTCGAGGTCGACGATTCACATTCGATGATCTTGCCGCCATAGCCGCGCACCGCGTCCTTCTTGGCTTGCGGCGCCGTGTGCGGCATTACCACCGTGCAGGGAATGCCGCGCTGGCCGGCGGCGTAAGACAGCGACAGCGCATGATTGCCAGAGGAATGGGTGGCGACGCCGCGCTTTGCCATCTCCTCGGACAGCCCGAACACCGCGTTCGAGGCGCCGCGCACCTTGAAGGCACCGGCCTTCTGGAAGTTCTCGCATTTGAAGAACAGGTGCGCTCCAGTCAACTCATCGAGATAGCTCGAGGTCAGCACCGGCGTGTGATGGATATAGGGACGGATGCGCTCATGCGCGGACACGACATCATCAAATGTCGGGATGGTCATTGCCAATGGGGCAGGATGGACGGTCATGGCTCTCCTCACGCGGCCCTGGCTTGCCGGTTGCTGGTGCTGGTGCGATAAAATTCCTGCGCGGCGGCAACGCCGGAGCCAAGTTTGATCGGCAGGCCGAGATCGACCATGGCCATTTCCGCGGTGGCGATGCCTGACAGCGCCATAACATCGCTCATGCTGCCCAGATGGCCGATGCGGAATACCTTGCCGGCGACCTTGCCAAGCCCGACGCCAAAGGCGACCTGATATTTCTCGGCGGCATGAGTGGCGATCCGGGTGCTGTCGAAATTTGCCGGCACGACAATGGCACTGACCGTGTCGGAGTAGAGTTCCTGTGATTTGGCGCACAGCGCCAGGCCCCAGGCCCGGGTGGCGCGGCGCACGCCCTCGGCAATGCGGTAATGCCGGGCAAAGACATTCTCCAGCCCTTCATCTTCGAGCATCAGGATCGAGTGCGCCAGTCCGGCGATCAGGCTGACCGGCGGGGTGTAGGGAAAACCGCCCGAAGCGTTGGATTTGAGCATATCCTTGAAATCGAAAAAGCAGCGCGGCGAAGTCGCCGTCGCCATCGCGGCGATCGCCTTGCGGCTGAGGGCGACAATCGACAGGCCCGCGGGCAGCATGAAGCCTTTCTGCGAACCGGTGATGGCGGCGTCAACGCCCCATTCATCCATGCGGAAATCCATTGAGGCGATCGAGCTGACACCGTCGACCAGCAGCAGCGCCGGGTGCCCGGCAGTATCAAGCGCCTTGCGCACCGCAGCCACATCGGAGCGGACACCGGTGGCAGTCTCGTTGTGGGTGACCAGCACCGCGCGGATCTTGTGTGCCTTGTCGGCGCTGAGCGCCACCGCAAGCGCTCCGGCTGGTGCGCCAAGCCCCCAGTCAGTCTCTATCACCTCGACATTGAAGCCCTGGCGCTGGCACAGGTCAATCCAGCGGTGCGAGAACATGCCGTGACGCGCTGCGAGCACCGTGTCACCGGGTGACAGCAGGTTGGTCACCGCTGCCTCCCAGGCTCCTGTCCCAGTGGCTGGGAAGATGATCGCCTCACCGTCGCGCAGCTTGACGATGCGTTTGATCCCGGCCAGCGCCGGATGCAGGATCTCGACGAATGCACTGGAACGATGGTCCATCGTCGGCAGGTCGATGGCTCGACGCAGTTCATCAGGAATATTGGTGGGACCGGGAATGAAAACCGGGTTTTGTGATGACATTGCAGCCTCCCGTCGCGGCGTGCCGCGGTTGCGCTTGATGTATCTCAGGCTAGGCAAACGGCGCGAGCGCTGCAATTTTTTTGAAAAAGTATTTCATTTGCTGTTTCCCCATGGTTAGATAATTGAATTGAAATGGAATTCGATTTTTTCACTGGATCGAGTGCGGATTTCACGAAACCGGAGCCAAGCAATGAAACAGGCACAGGCGCGCAATCGGGGACGCCCGAAAGCCTTCAACGACAAGACCGAAAGTACGGTTATCCAGTCGCTCGACAGGGCAATCGACGTGCTCAAGACCGTGGCCGAGTCACCCGGCCTGTCGCTGACCGAAATCGCCGAGGCGCGCGGCCAGTCGCCGGCGACAGTCTACCGGATTCTGACGACGTTGAGCAGGCACCGCTTCACCGAGTTCGATGAGATCAACCAGCTCTGGTTTGTCGGCCTCGAGGCGTTCCGCACCGGCATGGGCTTTCTCGACCGCACCCAGTTGAGCGAGCGTTCCCGGCCGATCATGCAGCGTATCATGGCGGAAACCGGCGAGACCGCCAATCTGGCCATACTCGACGGCGGCGAGGTGATCTTTGTCAGCCAGATTGAAACCCATGAGCCGATCCGTGCCTTCTTCCGGCCCGGCACCCGCAGCCCCGGCCACGCGTCGGGCATTGGCAAGGCGATCATGGCCTATCTCGGCGACGAGGCTATTGGCCTCCGGTTGCCTGCCGCCCTGAACGGCCATACCACCAACACCATAATTGACCACGACGCGCTGCGCCGCGAACTGGCCGAGACCCGCGCCCGCGGTTGGGCCGTCGACAATGAGGAACGCACCGAGGGCATGCGCTGCATTGCAGCCCCCGTGTTCAACTCTTTCGGCGAGCCGGTGGCCGGCGTGTCGCTGTCGGGCCCCTCTGTGCGGGTGCGGCCCGAACGCGATGCCGAGTTCGGCGCGCTGATTGCCCGCGCCGCCGACGAGATCACCCGCTCGACCGGGGGCGTGCCGCCGAAAGACATGCCAACCCCGATAGAGTGACCCTGAAATCTGCGGGTTCGCCCACACCGGCGCGAGATAGCGTCACGTACCGCCGCCTGTTGACCGTAATCAGCCAATGCGCTCAGGTGCCGGCCATGTGACATCCATGGCGGCGGAAAAACCTGTCGGCCTTTGTATTGAGCGCAAGTCGTTCACACCGGAAGGAATATCAGATGCGAATGGTCCTGATCGATTTTAGGCACCCGTTTTTTCGCCCTATCTCGCGGCGAATCATTGTCTTTGCCCTGGTCGTCATCTGGACGGGGGTCGAGTTCTTCAACGGCTCGGTTGGCTGGACTGTCTTTTTTGCTGCCCTTGCCGCCTATGTCGGGTGGGGGTTTTTCCTGTCAGGCCAGCCCGACGAACCGCTTGCCGATGCTGCCGAAGGAGGCACGCCAACCCCGCCGAAGGATCCCGCCTGAACCGCAAAAGCTCCCGCAATCACGCCCGATGCGGGCCCGCAGCAAGGACCTTGTCAACTGGGGCAGGCCGATCCCGTCCGGGCCGGGATCATTCGCATGGCAAACGGCCATTTTTGCAGGGAAGGGGGCTTGTCGCGAACTGTGCGCCGGTCTATAAGCCAGCCGCTGGTCACGGAGTGTAGCGCAGCCTGGTAGCGCACGTCGTTCGGGACGACGGGGTCGGAGGTTCGAATCCTCTCACTCCGACCAGATTTTTCCCCGATGTTGTTGATTATTATCACTTATAGTGACCACGAGTAGAGGGTTGCCGCCTCGCTTGCTCCCGTGGACGAGATTTCTGCTTCGCAGAAGATGAAGCTCAAGCTCTATTTTGCGACAAGAGGGGTGCAGGTTCGAAACCTGCCGCGTTGACCAAACATTCCATTGAGTAATAAGGCTTACTTTCAAGGGCGCTGCAAAGGCGACGGACTACCGCCACCGTTTGCGCCACTGCCAATGAATATTCAAAAGGCCTCGGACGCCGTTTGAAGATGTTGGAGGCATTTGATTCTATTGGGAATGTGCTAGCTCGATATTCGCATTCACTTCTGGACTGGTGGCATATAGCCGCCGAGCCGTGAGGTTTTCAGTCCGAGCCGGACCAGCCCCTCGCACAGCGTGATCGCGCAGCCGACCCCGTCGAGAACCGGCAGACCATGTTCAGACGACAGCGACTGGGTAAGGTCGGTCATGCCCGCGCAGCCCAGCACGATTGCTTCGGCGCGGTCCTCGGTGATGGCGCGGCGGATTTCGATGTCGATCTTGGTGCGTGCCGGACCGGCATCATGCTCGAGATCAAGCACCGCGACCTCGGTTGAGCGGACCCGCGCACACCGTGTTGCAAGACCGTAGCGGTGCAGATTGTGCTCGATCGCCGGGACCGAACGCGCCAGCGTGGTAATCACCGAGAACTTGTTGGACAGCATCGAAGCCATGTGGAAAGCCGCTTCACCAATGGCGACGACCGGACAGCTTGCAATGCAGCGCAGTGCATCAAGCCCGGTGTCGTCGAAGCAGGCCACCACGATTGCGTCGACATCAAGATTGGCCTCCACCACTTGCAACAGGCCGGCCAGACTCCGCGCCTCGTCGTAATAGCCTTCAATGCTGACCGGCCCGCTTTCAGGATTGACGGCGATAATCTCGGTACCGGGAGAGGCGATGACCCGCGCGGTGGCGCCGATCTTTTCGGTCATCGACACGGTGGTGTTGGGATTTACGACCAGAATACGCATGTTTGATCCCTATACATCGCCACCAAGATAGGCCGCCTTGATGCGATCATCCTTGATGAGGTCCTTTGAATTGCCGCTGAGCACCACCGAACCGGTGGACATCGCGTAGGCGCGGTCGGAAACGCTCAGCGCCATGCGCGAGTTCTGCTCGACCAGCAGCACGGTAACCTTCTCGTCGCGGCTGATTGCCACGATCGAGCGCGCAATGTCCTGCACCAGCTTCGGCGCAATGCCGAGCGAGGGTTCGTCCAGCAACAACAGCCGCGGCTTGGCCATCAACGCTCGCCCGATCACCATCATCTGCTGCTCTCCGCCTGACAGTGTTCCTGCCGACTGGCTGTAGCGTTCCTTGAGTCTCGGGAACCTGGTCAGCACACTGTCGAGGGTGCGGGCAATATCGGCCTTGTCGCTGCGCGTGAAGGCGCCCATCAGCAGGTTGTCCTTGACCGACATGTAGGGAAACACGCGTCGCCCCTCGGGCACCATGGCGATGCCCTTTCTGACGATTTCGGGCGCGGGCGTGCCATCTAGCTTCTCGCCCATGAAGCGGATCTGACCACTCTTGATCGGCTGCAAACCGGTGATCGCCCGCAGGATCGAGGATTTTCCGGCCCCGTTGGCGCCGATCAGGGCGACCGTCTCGCCCTGTTTCATCTCGATCGAGACTCCCTTCAGCGCGTAGACGTGATCGTAGTAGAGTTCGACATTCTCGAAGCTGAGCATCTCAGTCATGGCTTACATCCCGATCGCGTCGTCTTCGCTGCCCAGATAGGCTTCGATGACTTTTTCATTGTTCTGGATTTCGGCGGGCGTGCCCTCGGCAATCTTCTGGCCAAAATTGATCACCACGATGCGGTCGGAGATCTTCATCACCGCCGGCATGTCGTGTTCGACAAGGAGCACGGTGACGCCGCGCTCGTCGCGAAGCCTGCGCACATTGGTGACCATTCGCATCGTCTCGTCATGGTTCATGCCGGCAAACGGTTCATCGAGCAGCAACACCTCGGGCCCGGTGGCCAGACCGATAGCCATGCCGAGCGCGCGCAGATGGCCCTGCGGCAGGTTCGATGCCAGTTCGTCGCGGATATCGCCAAGCCCGAGAAACCCGATGATGTCATCGGCCGACGCCCCGAAAGCCGCCTCGTCAGCTCGCGCTGTGGCACTGCCGAAAAAGAACCCGGCCAGTGTCGCCTTCGAGCGCAAATGATGCGCGACAATGACATTTTCACGCACTGTCATCGAGCGGAAGATGGTGGTTTCCTGAAAGGTCCGGACCACGCCCTTGCGCGCCACCACATGCGGCGCCAGGTCTGAGATCTTCCCGCCCTTGAACAGCACCTCACCGCCGCTGGTATGGACAAACGACGAGATCAGCTTGAACAGCGTCGATTTGCCGGCGCCGTTCGGCCCGATCACCGAAATGATCTCGCCCTTTGCGACGTCGAAGCTTACTTCGTTGACCGCCGTCAGGCCGCCATAGCGCTTGCTCACGGCCTTGATTTGCAAAATAGGGGTCATTTACGCGCCCTCTTGCCGCTCAATACGTTCAGGCTGAGAATGCCGTTGGGCAAAATCACCATCAGCGCGATCAGAAGCGATGAGTAGATCAGCAGCTGGTAGCGGCCGGTGGTGAACAGCAGATCCCATCCGAAGTAGAGGACCAGTGTGCCCAGCATCGGCCCGAACACGAACCCGAGCCCGCCGAGGAAGCAATTGAGCATGAAATTGACGCTGTCGGCGACCTGAAAGCTGGACGGGTAGATCGATTGCGAAATGGCGACAAAACTGGCGCCGGCGATACCGCCGAAGAACGACGAAATCGCATAGGCCAGAACCCGAAGGTAAGAGACGTTGACGCCGATCGAGGACGCCAGTTCCTCGTTTTGCTGCAACGACCGGCACAGATGTCCGAGCCGCGAATTGACGATCCGGTAGAGCGTCGCATAGCTCGCCACCATCAGGATCACCGCCATGAAGTAGAACGCGAGCTTCGGATTTTCCAGTGTGGCGAAATCCGGAATCAGCGTAAGGCCAAACAGCGAAAGCTCGCCCGGCAGCGGGATCGAAGTGACGCCCTTGGCGCCTTGGGTAACCGGTAGAGCCAGCGCAGTCAGGCGCGCCACTTCGGTCAGAACCAGGGTGATCATGGCGAAGTAAACCCCACGCAATCTCAGGATCGGCACCCCGATCAAGACACTCAAGCCCGCGCAGAACAGCCCCGCCAGCGGCAGCGTAAGCCAGAAGTTGACCCCGGCCTGGGTCACCAGCACGGCTGATGCGTAGCCCCCGGCCAGTGCATAGGCACCCTGACCGATATTGATGCGGCCGATATAGAAGGTCAGCCACACTCCGGCCGACGCAATCGACAGCAGCGCCACCGAGGTCAGGGTGTAATAGAAGTCCCAGCGCCCGCTGGCCGCGATCGCCCAGGGGACGATCACGAAGACGATCAGCAGAAAGATTGCGACGCCGGCGATTTTGTTGGTGTTTGTCATTTCACTCATCCCCAGGGCTTGCCCATCAGCCCTTGCGGGCGGAAGGCCAGGAAAACCATTAGCGAGGCGAAAATCACCAGGTAGGTGATGTCGCCGTACACGGCCAGAACCGTCAGTCCGACAGATTCCAGCATGCCGAGGATGAAGCCTCCGGCGATGGCGCCCGAGATGACACCCGCGCCACCAATCATGATCATCATGAAAGCCTTGATCGAGGTCGGGCCACCCATGCCGAGATTGATGCCGGTGATGGTGACCAGGAGTCCGCCGACCAGCCCGGCCAGCATCGCCCCAAGGGCAAAGCCGAACATTGAGTAGCGGTTCACATCGACGCCCATCAGTTGCGCGGCAACCCGGTCCTGTGCCAGGGCCCGCATCGCCCGCCCCGCCTTCGAATACTGCATGAACAGGATGAAGGCGGCGATCATGGCAATCGCCAGGACGCCGATGAGAATGCGGTCATAGGGCATGATCAACCGGAAATCCCAATTGAAGACCCCGTCGATGATTTTCGGCACTCCGCGCTGCTTCTCGCCGAAGACAAGCAGGATCACCGCATCGAGAAAAAAGGCGATCCCGGCCGCCAGAAGCATGGTGCTTTCCTCACGGTGGGATCGGCGAATGACCGTGCGAAACAGGTATCGCTCAATCAGCGCGCCAACCACGGCAAGAGCGACGGCGGAAGCCAGCAAGCCGAGAATGAACGGCATCCCGAACTGGCTGACGACGGTATAGGTGACAAAACCGCCCAGCACATACATCTGTCCGTGCGCAAAATTGAGCACGTTCATCAGTGAGAAAATAAGTGTCAGCCCGAGCGCGATAAGCGCGTACTGGGCGCCAAGATAAAGACCGTTGGCGAGTATCTGTTCCATGGAAAAGCCTTCGCTGCGACGCATGCCCGGCCGGCATTTGCGGGCCGGGCACTGTCAGACAATGCTTTGAAAGAAGTCAGTCGACCTGCGCGACAAACAGCGTTTCGAACGCGCCGTCCTTGAAGGCATTAACCACCAACGGCACAGAAAGTTGCCGTTTCTGGCCGAACGAGGTCATTCCGACATAGGTCAGCTTGGCATCACCCACCATGAAGGGGTTTGCCGCTTCAAATGTGTCCATCGTCGTCTTGAAGGCCTCGACGTCGGTCATCGCCGCCGGGTTCGCCTTCAGGGTCTCGAGGATGTATTCGAGCGCATAGACCTTGGTGTTGGACTCGTCGTTGTATTCGCCGAACATCTTGGTGTAGCGGTCCACGAACTCGCGCATGGCGTCGGAGGCAAGCTCCGGAGTCGAGGCGCCGCCGACAGAGATGAAGCCGTTCGCCAGATCGCCTGCACCTTCCTGAAGCACGCCGGCGTCCTGTGCTGTTTCGGTCGAAATGAGACCCTGATACCCCAGCTCTCGGGCCGAGCGGATCAACTGCGGCGCATTGGCAGGCGAGACACCGGACAGGACCAGAAGGTCGGGCTGGGTCTTGATCGCTGGCAGCAGCACCGGCGTGAAATCGGTGGTGTCGACCTGATAGGTGATGCTGTCGGAAACCACTTCAAGCCCGAGTGCCTTGGCCGCGGCGACGCCGCCATCGCGCTGCGAAAGCGGATCAGATTCGTTGGCAGCGACAAAGGCCACTTTCTTGATGCCGTTTTTTTCAATCAGATATTTGTAGATGGCCGGACCGGACTGATAATTGGCCACCATTCCAAGAACCGCGTTCGAAGCCGGCGGCTCGTACAGCGACTTGGGGAAGGCATAAGGGAAATAGATGATCCCGTTTTGCTCGGCCACCGGGCGAACAGCGGCAGCACCGTCATCGACATTGGGGCCGACCACGTAGTG